>Ga0228700_1001382_pt1 | contig 16108 bp, 13 predicted proteins | sample McNCre317_Aug_MG_FD_178019 | JGI IMG/M metagenome (GOLD analysis project Ga0228700, IMG submission 178019) | Freshwater microbial communities from McNutts Creek, Athens, Georgia, United States - 3-17_Aug_MG | ecosystem: Environmental > Aquatic > Freshwater > Creek | place: USA: Georgia...
ACCAGCTATTCTAGCTCTAAATTCAATTAATTCTTCATTCTTAACTTTTTCTGCAAGGGCGGACTTTAGCTTTGCTGCGATTGAGTTAAGAGGAGTAAGAATATTTAAAGAAGACATTATTCTTTTTTATTCCAATAACAAAAGAAATACCTATCTTTGCCAAATCCGTGTGGGCGAATTTCAGAAGATAGTGTATAAGACTTAATACCAGTGATACCTTCGGTAGTAATATAAAAATCAGCAAAGGCACAATTAGCCACTTTCTGATAGTCAGCCATAAGTCCGATAGTAAGAATTTCTCCTTCTACCATTCTCGCCCCACCAATTTTACGAAAAGAAGAAACTCCAAATCCTTGTGGATCTGTAGAGTAAACTCTCATTCTGATTTCTGCTGTTAGTTCGTTTTGTTTTAATCCTGTTTGCCCATCAGTCAACATGGGTGTAGCATTTAAAGACGCATTACCCCAACCAGTAAACTGTGGAGTTGTAGAAGGAATAAATGTTGGGCGATAATGAACTCTTACCAATTGTCCAACTTCATCTGAAGCAATTAGTTGATCACAAATATTATCATATTCGTCTTTTGTTTTTTTTAGTATTTTTGATATATTAGGTTTGACCATTTGTATGACCACACTTTTCACATTTTTGTTTAGGACAGGGTTGAGCTGAAAAAATATGACCAGCTATATAAGCCCCACCAATTAATACTCCGGGATTTTCAATACCTGCGGCTTTAAGTACAGCACTTACAGTTGATCCCTCTCCACCAAAAACAAAAGCACATAAATCCCAAATAACAATAATAATAGCTACAATAACTAAAAAAACACCTGTTCTTGACATAATTTATTCTCCATAAATAGATGCCAATCAAGGTGTTAAACTCAAATAAAGTTTATTTTATAGATTACAATGTACTCTAAATGATCCAGTACTAGAGTAATATTTAGCAGAGCCTACTTCAACATAAGCTTGAATTCTCCATTGACCTGATTGGTCTATATCTCCATCAACTGTATTATATTTAATTATTCCATCGGTTCCATCTGTGTAATAATTACAATCTACAGTAAGATATACACCATCAGGTTTTCTGAAAATAATTTGTAAAACAGTGGCTGTCGAAAGATCAACCACTGTTTCATCATCTAATACCTGTACCCTAAATTCTGTCCCAACATCTCCAACATGAATTTCATCTGACATTTTTTACTCCTAGTACGAAAGTTTTAAAACAAACATTTGTACTAAATTAACTTTAAGGGCGAATTGAAATACTTCAACATCCCCATCAGCAAATGATAGGTAGTCATCAGAGATTGGAATAGAACTAAGTGGAGCAGTACTAAGCATTTTCTACTTTTGTCTCTGGGGCTAGCTTCTTCACTTTTTCAGCCAGCGTATGGGCGGCGCCCAGAATATTTGCTGCCTGCAAGAGAGGATTCTGACCAGAGATAGCACGGGCGCCAGCTTCAAGCAGGGCCAAAAGATTATTAACTTCTTCTTGTGTAAATTCCATAATTTAATTTCCTATGGTGTTGGATTTTCCTGTGCGGCTGCGGCAGCGGCTGCTTTAGCCTCCAAATAAGTCTGCAATGCTGGCACGGCTGCCAAAATTGCCATAAATGCTGTGTATAGTTCAGGACACTGAGCCATATCAGCGTACAGAGTGTCAACTCTGAGTGTTTTCGTTAGATCTTCTTGATTAGGACCACGAGCTACAATCTTTTTATCTGTAGTCATTGGAACATATTCCATAACTACAGAACCTTCAAGATCTGGACCCGGACATCTAATTAAAATCTGGTTAATCCACATGACTGGGGCAACAACCTCAGATTTTGTTGGAATAACTGCTACTTCTGTTTCTTTAAGTGGAATACCCATAATAAAAATTTCCTTTCTTACAATATATTATACACTAGAATTGCCATATCGGTGACAAAAATAGAGTAAAATTCTTTAAAATTACCAAGTCGCTATTGCAACTCTTTTCCAAGTATTTGTTGCTGTGCAGATGTAAATATAATTCGCATCCCAAGCAATTTGCCCAGCAGTTCCGGTTGCGGCAGCACTAGCTGGAACGTCTGGTGAAACCATTCTCAAGTTTTTAAGAATTAAATCTCCATAAACTCCGGCTGATCCAGTATTGACCTCAACAACTCCTGCGGAAACTCGTTTGAATGCTGTGTCGAGCGACGAAGTCGAATTCACGGTTCCATCAGACGACCAACCGACACAAGCCCCGCTCCAGTTCACAAAATGGTAGCTAGTGTTGAAGGCTTGAGAGCCAGTGTTAAGCACAAGTGCCGCAGTTGTATTAATAATGCCGCCGAACTGTGACATTCCAGCTTCAACCCAGAGGGCATAGCTGTTTGTTAGTGTTGCGTTGGTGCCAGCGACAGGAGCACCGCTGATCGAAAGTGTTGCTGCGTTTGTGATCGTGCTTGCAGACGAAAAGGCATACGTCGGTGCCTGAATGCGGAAGGCTCGCTGCGTCGTTAGTGCCCCAGCCGCAAATGTGACAGTGCGAGCAAGGTTTACATTAACGTCAATTGACTCAGTTGATGCAGCAAACGTAGCAGTTGTATATGGATTGATTACAACCTTTCCCTTTTGCTCAACTGAAAACACAGTTGTATCACTATCGGCATCATTTTCGACGATGAACTTTCCGTCTGCCCCAGCCACACCAGTTCCAGCACCTGCCCCACCGGGGTTTAGTTTAACCCTAAAGTCACCACCTTTCCCGCCGTTTGCATTTGTGTCTGATGGTGTAGCTCCAGCACCACACATTACACCCCATCCAGAACCAGTGTGCCTACTCGTTGAAGCTGGGTAAGAACCACCAGTTTGTGCAATTAACCAACCATTCGCTGTAGGCGTTGCTCCATAATTGCCAACCAATGCTGGTGAAGCAGTATATTGAATTGATGGACCATACGTATTATCCGAAAACGTCATCGTACCTCTGGAAAGTTGCAAACCACGATTGGCAAATGTTATTTCCTGTCCATATCGTGAATACAGTCGCGGCGAGTACCCAGTATTACTACCTTCCCAGTAACTGTACCCATCGGCATCAAGAACGACTTTTGTATATCCCGTACCTGCTGTTGGATTGATTGTAATAATAGGAATCCAAGTACCTGCGGCATTCCATCCACCAATAACTGTATTACGAAGTGTGCCTCCGGCACTTCCAACAGAAGTTCCAATTCTCCATTCGTTAGAAACCCACTGAAGCGTACCATACTCATAACTCGTAGAACTTGTGTAAGTATTTGAAAGACTTAGTGTTTGGGCACTAGTACTGTTACGCTGTACCGCAGTATTCGCTGTGAAGAACCATCCCGGAGTGTATGAACCTCCAATGCTCATGTGACCTATAGTTACTGTTCGCCCAGAGTAACCGAACAAGGCAAGCGAATCGCTAGTTCCATCGTAGCAAATACCATATCTACCCCATAAGACGCCGGGCGCTGATCCTGCTCCGCGAACACTCAACCATCCATGATCTGACCCATTACCATCCATTCCTATTGTCGGTGCATTCGTGTATGCTGTTCCGGGGAATGATGTGTTTCCAGACTCAATGTTCAACGCATACGCATTCGTGATCGTCGCATTCGTTCCAGCTACTGGAGCGCCGGAAATCGACAGCGTTGATGCAGTAGTAATCGTACTCGCACCAACAAAGGCGTAGGTAGGTGCCTGAATACGAAATGCTCGTTGAGTTGTCAAGGCACCTGTGGCAAACTGAACAGTACGAGCAAGGTTGAAGTTTACGTCAGTTGCTTCAGTTGAAAGAGTGAGAGTTGTATGGGCGGCTCCAGTCACCGTCAACTGAGTTGGAGATCCGCTTGTCGATACTTTCTGAGTAAGCGTTACTCCGTAATTTGAATTGAGTTTCAGTCCGTAATCTGTAGGTGTTGTTGATCCACTTGAAGTGTATCCTAATCCAAATTCAGTTGAAGACACTCCCATAAAACCAGTTGTACCAGCAACGAACATGTGCCACCGACTTGACGATTGGGTATTAGTTATCGCAAAGTCGCACAGACTTCCGCCAGCCCCTGAAATGTAATTGTAGTCTCCATAGATAACATTGGTTCCGCCCGGAGAACTTGACGATCCAACAATGATATTTCCAGTAGTTGATGCAGTAACTGTGATTGCAGGATACCAAGTTCCTGCCGCATTCCATGAACCAATCACTGTACTTCTCTGAGTACCGCCTGCCGAACCAACAGACGTTCCAATCCTCCACTCATTTGTGTTCCACTGAAGAGTGCCATACTCATAGCTCGTAGAATTTGTATAAGTATTTGCAATGTTTAGGGTCTGAGCGTTAGTCCCATTCAGAAATGCGTAGGTATTCGCAGATGGATTCACAAGTGACCCATTTAAGGTCCATGAGTCTGTCTGCAAATTAGTCACCCAACGATAACCAGATGTATCTGAGTTACCAGTGACTGTTAGTCCGCCACCGTTTGACCACGCAGCGGTATTAAATACTTGGCCCAAATAGCCTACGGCATTCAAGCCACCCTTAATGTAGGCAGAGCGTGTTGGTTGGTTTGAATAAAGATCAAGCGATGTGGCTGTGGCTGTTGTTTCTGTTCCGTCACCAAGAGCAATAGCTCCTTTGACTCTAATAGCAGCAGACGCTGTGATAGTTGCATTCGTTCCAGCAACCGGTGGGGCGACATCGAGAGTGGCAACAAACGATGCGGTGCTCGCCGCTGCAAAAGCAACAGTTGGAGCAGTGATACGAAAGAAACGCTGAGTGGCTAGTGCCCCGGTTGCCCATGTCTTTGTCGGCATGGTCCACAGGACTTCGGTCGCTTCGGTAGATGCAGTTTGACCAGTTGAAGAAGGGCCTGTATATGTCAGCCCCACCTGAGAACCTGATGTTGCTGCGGAGGGAGAGATTGTACATGAACCGAAAGCAGTCAAACTTCTTACATTCAGATCTCGATATTGCCCTGCTGTACCGGAGTTTACTTCAAGAACTCCCGCTGAAGTTCTGCGGATTGCCGTGTCTGCATTAAATGTCACCTGAGCCGCAACGGTTATGTTATTTGCAAACGTAACGCCGGTAGATGATGCGGAGATTGAAACAGCCGGGACCCAAGTTCCAGCAGTATTCCAAAAGCCAAGAATTACATCGCGTTGCGTTCCGCCAGCACTGCCTACAGCAGTTCCCATTCGCAGCTCATTGGACACCCAGCTTTGCTGAAAATACTCACGGCTGGTTGTGCTAGTAAATGTATTTTCAAGTCGAAATGTTTGTGCGTTGGTGCTTTGCCGCTGGCTGAGAATACCAACTCCATCACGCCATAGACCTACGTCTGCTGTTCCGATTGCAAATGAGCTTGTAGAACTATTCCATAAAATCATGTTTGTTGACGCGAACGATAAGCCACGGTTTCCTGATCCATGGTCTCCTACTGCACCAGCACGGATTCCCGCTGCATAGAATTCACAAACGTTTGCGTTTGGAGAAAACGTTGCACCGATACTAACGTTAGACGCAAATGTAGCTGACCCAGAACTATTAAGCGTGAGGTTCGCTGTCCATGTTCCTGCTGAATTCCATGTTCCCAGAACAGTGTTTCTCTGCGTTCCGCCAGCACTTCCGACAGCAGTTCCGATCCTTGCCTCGTTTGTGTTCCATTGAACGCGAAACTCTTCAAAGTTTGTTGCAGACGCAAATGTATTTGCAATTTCAAACGTTTGCGCTGACGTACCATTGACGACAGTCAATGTGTTGCTGGACCCAGTGATAGTTCCGCCACTAAATGTTACGTTTCCAGAAAATGTTTTTGCCCCAGCAAACGTCTGTGACCCAGTTGTGACAAGTCCTCTAGCTGTTGCAGACGCATCTGGAAGATCAAACGTATGCGTAGTTCCACTGCTACTAACAGTGAAATCTACGCCAGTGGCACTAATAGCAAAGGTCTGGGTTGAACCAGTCAGCCCATTTAGGGATGAAATTCCTCCGCCTCCGCCAGAACCAGCAACTGTTGCCCAACTTACTACTCCGGCCCCATTAGTTACTAGTGTCTGCCCATTAGATCCATCAGTAGCTGGTAGCGTATACGCACCTATTGTTGTAGCACCAGTTTTTAACACTTTAAACTTACTAGTTCCGCCGACCTGTAGATCAATGAGCGTACTTCCACTGCCAGACGCAGTGTCTGTTACGTTGGCTTTGATGCAAGTAAAGTCAATTGTACCACTATTCCAAATTGGAGCAAATTGTGTTGTCATATTATTATGTTCCGTATGCTAATTCTACACCATCTATTACTGCTACCCATCTCCAAGTTTCTGCTGCAATTCCAGTCACGTTAATTTGTAATGCGTCATTAGTATCATCAGCAGTAATTGCCACATCTGTGAGGACGTTGTCCTCGTAATCTGTTCCAATAGTTTCGACTGACCCAATAAGTGACGTAGTTCCTCCAACATTTTTAATTGCTGCTTTTCTACGATAAGTTGCAGCGGCTGATCCGTCAGATTTAATGCCAGAGAGCCAAATGTCAGCAAACATCATTTTGCCAGATGGGATAGTCAGGCGGGTTGTAGACCCGTCTAACATCATTGTGGTCGCTGTTGCATTTGTTGTTTTAATTCGGAGGATAAACTTGGTCGCTTGAGCATCAGCTAAAGCAGAAAATCTTCCTGCGGCATGAGCAATTTGACCATAAAGTCTAGTTTCAGCAGACTGCCCATGTGCAAAGCCCCAGTTTGCGGTGCTTGCCGCAGCACCACCGGCAGTACAGAAGTTTCCAGTACCTGCAACAGTCGGCCCTCCGAATCCGGGAAGATAACCATGTGCGAAACAAGCAGTACCGCTGACAGTAGTGAAGTCCCCAGCAATCAGAAACGATCTTGTTCCGCTAACCGTAAAGTAAGACGATCCAAACGCTACCGCATACTGCCCACTGACATTTGCCGTTCCAGAATGAACTGCCCCACAAAAAGAACCTGTTCCACTGGCACTACCGTTGTAGATGCTTACGCCGCCTGTAGTTGGCGACAGGTACAGCAGATTAGTGAATGTCCCTGCGGCGTTCCATGTACCAAGACTTAGTCCCCGTTGTGTACCTCCGGCACTTCCTACAGCCGTGCCGATTCGAAACTCATTGCTTGTCCAGAGGAAACGCCCCTTTTCAAGATTCGTTGTACTGGTGTAAGTGTTGTAGATATCAACGAACTGAGCATTAGTTCCGTTAAGGATGTGAACGCCATACCCAGCACCGCAGCGTAGTTCCCATGCGTATGGGCTGTTCAGCAGATTACCGTTTGTTGGGGTTGCTGAGTTCGCACGCAGTCCACCCCAACCACCTTGAAACGAGTATCCTGCTGCTGTCTCACTAGCCGCAAAATACCCATTTGCAGAGACATTTCGATTGGCACAAACCCCGCCATCTGCTCCCACATAGAAAATGATGTTTCCAGAGGAAGATCTTACCTCAAGTGTATTTGCTGTAGGGGATGCCGCCGCTACCCATGATTGTGCAATTGTAGCGGCAGATGGTTGGTTGACTATTACCGCTCCATTAAACAACGAAGCCCCACTCTCGACATTGAAAGTGTACGGATTCGTGATCGTTGCATTAGTGCCAGCAACTGGCGCTCCAGCAATTGAGAGCGTGGTAGCAGTAGTAATTGTACTTGCAGTAGCAAAATTCGCAGTTGGCTGAGTAATCTGGAAGAATCTCTGTGTTGTGATATTACCTGCCGCCCACGTTTTGCTTCCAAGAGTAAACAATACATCTGGCGATTCAACTGTAGTAATTTGATTAACGTGATTAGGAACGGTAACAGTAAATTGCGTATCGGTCGTATTACCCATGCCCGACGTATCAGGACCACCACTAAATACAACCTTACCTGTAGGTCCATACCATCTAGCTACACTTGAAAAGTTACCAGCAGATCCAGAGCTAACACGCATTGCAATCGCAATATCACCAGCGGTATTACCACCAGCATTAGTCATAATTCCAAAGATACCGCCATGTGCCCATCCCGGCTGTCCACCAAACATAACACCTACAGGGCGATTTACTGTATTAGTAGTGTTCCCAATATAGATACCTTGCTTAGAAATACTCGCATTACCTATAGCAGTTGAGGTATCATTAGTTGCTACCTGAAGTAACGCTCTGTAGTATGTAGTATCCTGAACACCTATTTGAACACAATTCTGTGAAGAATTTATATTCATCATATGTGTGAATGTACCAGTAGAATCCCATCCACCTAAAACTGTTAAACGTTGAGTACCGCCCAAAGATCCAACAGCCGTTCCAATCCGCCATTCATTAGATGTCCACTGCATTCTTCCCAACTCAAGGTTAGTTGCTGAAGTGTAGGTGTTACACCATTCAGCCGTCTGGCCGTTTACTCCATTTCTCTGAGTGATAGTGTTGGCTGTATCGCGAGCAAAAGTAATCTCACTTCCAACAACCATGTAACTGAAGCTGCTGGTGTATAGCGTATTCGCGAGAGTGGTTGTTCCGGTTGTCGCAAAGGTGGCGGCAGGAGTCCACGATCCGGCACCATTCCAACTCCCGATGACTGTGCTCTGAGGATTACCACCAACAGAACCTACTGACGATCCAATACGGAATTGATTCGACTGCCACTGGAATGTTCCATACTCATAGTTCGTTGAAGATGTCCATGTATTGGCAATGGCGAATGTTTGAGCAGATGTCGGGGTAGTGACATTTCTCTGAACCACCACATTTGTTGATGGATTAGTGAATGCTGTTTTTGGGTAACCGTCAAGACCTCCAGCCCAGTCACCCCACCCAAGCGAGTATCCTTCTCGGATTACAAATCCAGCAAGGGCAATGTTGCTCATACTCATCGTATAACCAGAAGCAGTCCTTGCGTAGAATGGTGTACCAACCGCATAGAAATGGCCGAATCCGAAGTTGCTGCTACTCGGATCATTGATGAGTTTACTTCCAGACATTGTCACATTGTCAACAAACGTCGCCGCCCCTGTATTCGTGAATGTCAGCCACGGCGTGATCGTCGAAGAGTCGTTCGTGTACCCACCAATCGTAAGACCACGCAGTGTTCCACCGGCACTGCCATTCGCTGGTCCGATTTCAAAGTTGGATGATGCGACTCCACGGAACTTCAGGTACTCTTGCGATGTCGATGAGGTGTATGTACCAAATAGCTTGATTGTCTGTGCAGCAGTTGAACGAACTACACTTAGAACATCGTTCGATCCCGTCAATCCAGTGGTGTTAATCTGTAGTGGCTGTTGGATTGCAATTCCAGTACGGAAGTTAATGACGCCTGAAGAAGTGGCATTGTCAATGTAGAAATCATTGCCGAACATCGATACTCGACCGGCAGTATTCCCAGTCGTACAGAAATACAAACCGTTGGTCCCTGTAGCACATCGCAAATCACCACTAAACGTCGCTGCACCAGCAGTCAGCGAATTCGAGCCAAGGTTGACGGAGCCTGTAGCTCCGCTGTAAGGAACGTAAGTAGCTGTAGCTGTAGAAGAAGATAATCCACCAAGATTACTCAAAGCTGTAGCAGCATTAGCTACATCACTCAAATTATTAGAAGCGATTAATGCCCCATTTAAATTATGTTCTAATACAAACCAACTCGTTCCAACACCCGCCTGAGTTCCACCAACATTATCAGCATAGGCAATTATTGTATCACCTATATCAACAGATGTACCAGATGCCCCACCAATTTTACCAGCAACAGAAACTACATAAGCATCGCCCTTTAAAGCTGATGGGTAGTTAGGATTAGTTGAACAATCAATGCTACCTTTAAGATCTAAAAGACCAGTAACAAATGTATCAACTTCTGTTTTTGTATATGCGTCAGTTATTCCATATCCACTTATTGTAGTGGGCGTTCCTGTTATCTTACTCCATGCTAACGATGTTAACCAAGAGGGATTACTGTAAGATCCTGTATTTACAATATAATTGGATAGATCAAGAGTATTGCTAAGTGTTCCGCCAGTAAATGAAATACCTGTTCCAATTACTACAGGAGACCAAGTATTAGATGCAGAGCGGTAATAAATTGTATTGGTACCAGTAGCGGCAGCTAAAGATGTTAAATCGTCATCTAATGGTTGTAATCCAGTTGCAGTTATAGTAATGCTGGGCGCGGGATCATTATATACAATATTAATTCCTGTAGAACCAACTAGTATATTTCCTACAGCGTCCTGAGCTTGTTCATCTGTATAACCAACTAAATTACCATTAACCCAATTAGTTCCATTAAATAAAATACCTTGGCCACTGGCTGGAGTAGTAAGTGTAACATTGGATAGTTTACCAAGATCAATGCTAGCTTTATTAGAACCGTCTAGATAGATACTCTTTTGGGCGGGGATAGACACAAATACTGTACTTCGCCCAACAAGTGATAACTTAGCATTAGCATTGGTAGACTTAAGTACTGTATCTCTAGATAGTGTGCCAGCATTATAAGTACCAACTCCTATTTCATAATTAGACTTATTTTCAATTACATAATAAACTTCATCACCATCATTATAGACAGAACTAAATGATTGATAGCCAACTGGAGTTGATAATAGCGTGATCGTTCCAATACCAGTAGTAGATGTAGTCTGTTTAACTCTGTCTTTAAGAGATACAGTCATAATGTTACCTTATCAGGGTAAAAGAAAGTAGACTTTTTACTTTTAACGTAAATAAAAGTACAGACTTAGATGACATTACACCAGCCTATAAGTAAGATTACCAGTTACAGTTGTTGCTGCTGTTAAATTAATTATAAGATTTTCACCATCGTTCGCACGCATCGAAGGGGCATTGCTAGCAATACTACCATTTGCGGCAATAGCATGCGGACCAGTAAGAGTGGTTGTATTTGAAAGAAAGCTAACACCAGTTGCACCAGAAGCTACAATAGTGTAAGATTGTACTTCAATCTGATAACCAGCTACGCCGGTAGCTAAAGTAGTATTACCGCTAGTTGTAGCAAAAATTCTTACAAAATACCTTCCACCTTCATCAGCAGTATAAATATCGCCCATCTGTTTTGTTGGAATACCAGATGCAACTACTTTACTCCCACGTGAATTTCTAGCATAAACGTTCTGAATGCCAGAACCTCTTGAATAAATTTGTCCATTAGTAATAGTCATTATATACCTCTTTTAAGATTCTGATGAAGGAGTTGTTATTGCGTATCCGCCGTCAATCATTAAATAAGACAGTTTTGCTTTTTCATATTGAGCACAAAAACTATCAGTGGATACTCTAATTTTATCAGACGCCCCTTTTAAATCAACAGTTGAGGGGCCGTCAGAAACTCTAAAGTCACATTTGGCATAAGAAGACTGTTCAGCTCTACCAAGTAAACAGGCAGCTTTTAGGGCGACAAGATGTGAAAATGTAGTATCTGGTTCAGGATCTATTAATTGAGAACAAATATTAATTGAATAAGATCCACCAATATCAAAATTAACTTGAACAGCAGAAATATATAAAAGCTCAAGGAGCCTATTGTCTGTGTATTCAAGTTCAGAAGAATTTGAGCTTACATCTCCTATGATATGTCTCAATGTTATTAAGCTATTAGATTCAAGACCCATATTCCTCTTTCTGTAAGTAAAAATAGCCCAGTCGGGTTTACGACTGGGCTATAAACCATGCAGCGATTTCTACAATTAGAACGTAATCGCAGCGACTCTTCGTGAGTCAAGAACACCAATGCTCTTTTCTCGCCACCCGTAGAAGCCACCCTTCTGCTGTGGATGCAGAGTTGGGTCTTCGAACATTTCAAATGGCTGATTAATAGCAAGAACAAAGGAATCCTGATTAGCAAGGTCAAGAACGATGCCAAGTTCACTATCAGTGTGACCATGTCCGCTACCAGATGGAGTCAGAGCACCACCAGCAGTATTAACATAGTAGTCCTGATACTCTTGGTTTGCACCAAGTTCATACATCTGATGAACCTTAGTTCCAAGAATGTTGATTACCAGATTATCGCTAGATGCCATGCTATAGAAAGTAGCTCGAACTGAATCAGGAACCTGATCCAAATTCCAAGCAAGAATGCTTTCCATACCTTCACAGCTAACCCATACGTCAGTTGCTCGGCCACGCTTAACAGACATTGCGTTACCGCCGCTGTTTCGTGCCATAGAAACTCGCAGGTTAGAGAACAGCTTACGAGTAAACTGACCCTGATTAGCTGCAATATCAAATACCGTGATATCTCGGTCTGCAATAGCGTACAGAATAGTATGCCAGCAGTCATCGTTGTGCTTCTTAACAAAGCCTGCCATAAATGCTTCCGTCAGTCGTGTAACAACTGGCCAGCGAGCGTTTCGGGCGTAGCTCAGGTCATACTCAACTCGGAGAATGTCCTTTGTAGACGCCAGAACCAGCTTATCACCAGACACAACGAGTGCCGGAGGACGACCTTTGCCGGGGTTCGTCCAAGCTTTAAATTCACCTTCGCTACCCGGACTTACGAAGTCGATAGGATATTCAGCAGAAACACCCGGTGGCAGAACTTCCGTTCTGAAAACACCAGCAGTCGTGTCGCCGTCAAAAATACCTTCTCGTACAGGCGTCTGAATAGCAGTCAAAAGCTGCGTCAGAGCCTTGGTTCGCTGAAGAGCATCGGCAGATGCCGTTGACTTCAGAACTTCATTCATTTCTACATCACCAATATTTTCGAACATTGTATATTATCCCTTGTTACTAATTAGGCAATCTTGACAGATACTTTAACGTATCCATCAGCAGATGGACCAGACAGAAATTTTGCGGTGTTAACGTCAACGCTACCACCTGAGCTCGGAACAGTATCCGTGAATAATCCTGAATTAGTAACGTAAGCTTTTCCGGGAACAATACTAGCAAGTCGAGCCGGATCTATCTTGTTAGTAATAACTTCACCATCGGTCAGAAGATAAACTTTAGAATTGACAGGAACGATGTCCTGATTCTGTTCATTCTTCGGAACACGAGTAGTATCATAATTTTCAGTCGTATGCATCAGAACGCCAGCAGGTGTCTTGCCTGATACAGACGTTGGATAGCTAACAACATTAGCCGTTGCATCCATTTCTGGAAGCCAGCCAGTTGATGCAAAAAATGCCATTCCACCACGTTCCATTACAGTGGTAGCAAAGCAGTCCATTCTGCCGAAGCCATTTTCTAGAATATGTCGCTTAAGAGCCATTATTTCTTCTCCGATTTGTTTTTGTTAAATTTAAATTGAGCTGCAATCTTTTCGGCGAGCGCTCGTTCACTAGCGACTGCCTTCTCAGCTTCAGAAGCTGCATTTGGGTTAACTGTATTTGCTGAAGCTTTAGCACTATCTAGGCCATCCTGCGTATCTGTGGAAGCAGAAGAAGCAGCAGACTTATTAACAGCATAAAGTTCAACAACTTTACTAAAGTGGTCATCCGACACAGATGCCCATGTACTCATAATTTCTTCCGCCTTAGCAGAATCAACATTTACAGATGCGAGCTTGGCGAGTCTTTCAGCCTTAACTTTTTCAGTTTTCAAAGCAGCGATAACTTTTTCAGCTTCTGCTACCTTGGCTTCACATTCTTCTTTCATCATATCTTTTTCAGCACATGCCTGCTTTTTAGCGGCTTCGCATTCGACCTTTTCTTTGTCCATGGCATCTTTAGCTGCCTGTGCGAGCTGGGTAAGTTCAGCGACCTGCTTGGTCAGTGAATCATTTGAGGCCTTCAATTCGGTAATTTCTGCAATTACCTTTTCTGCCTCTGACTTCTTAAAAGCTTCCAGTTCTGCTTTAGCAGCAGTCAGTTCAGCTTTCAGAGCTACGAGTTCTGGATTTTCCATTATACTCTCCGCAAGTGATTTAGTTAATAAATTTTCTTTGACTAATGGCTTAACAGAGGCAGAACTTTTGCTCTCATCTTTTGCCACCGAAGCTTCTTCAGGACTATACAATACGTCACTAATGATACTTCTTCCGTTTGCTGGGTTTTCAACCAACGCCTTACCACTAAAGGTAAAGTTTCTTAAAAGTCTATAAATTCGCCTACCTTGGTAAGTACCATCGGCGTCTTTGTTGTAAATTCTAAGATACTTTGATAAAAACGCAGTTTCTTTTGTTCTCTTGACAATTGAAATAGCATTTGATTCATCTACAAGCACATAATCAAAGTTTTTAAAAAGTGATTCCATTGAAACAAATAATTTATTGTTTTCAATATCACTGATTATTTGTTCCATTCGTGCTTTTAAATCATCATCTTCCCAATATGACCAAATGACCGCATGGGAAACAATATCACTAATCTTAGCTATATCATCTATTGAAGTTACATACTCACCATCTTTACCAAGTAAAGCTGTGTCAGTAATAACACCAATAATATCTTTTTCATTATGCCCAAAGTTAACTTGTTTATAAATTGGCGTTTCTCGGGCGGCCCAAATTTCTTCAGGTAAAAACCAATCGTCATTTTTATTTGGACCTACACTAGCTAAAATAGAACTAATATGATACAAATCAAAATTACGACCATCTTCTACATATCCTGCAATAGCTTTTTTAACTACTGAGTCGTCAATAGAAGGGTGAATTATTTGTGGTAATACTTGAAAAGAAATAGACGAGTTGTCCGATATCTTTTCTCGCAGACCGTCTTGTATTTCTTGTTCAAAAATTTCCATATAATCTCTTCCATTAATTATTACACAAGAATATACTTTTTTTTAACTTTTTTCTAAGATTTTAGTAAAGAATATGCAGCGGCGGCAGCAATTCTTCTATCTTCAATTGTTGGCTTTCTATTGAATTTCTCTTGAAATCTGTCTAAAAGAGCTTCTCTAACTTCTTTATATATTGAAGTATCAATTAAATTAGCACAAGCTGCATGTATAGATTCTTCAGTAATTTCAACAAAAGGTTCATGATATCCTAAAACACCAAGTTTAATATTTTCTAATTCATCTACTTCAGTATTTGTTAAGTCTCTGGCATAAGCCTTAGATTTAGAAACTACATAAGCTGGTGTAACAATATCACTGATCTTATCAAGAGATTCTTTTGCCCATACCTGTGTTTCAAGTACATTTTCAGCACTCGCTCTTGGGCGAACTACTTTAGGTTTTCTCTTTTGTGAATCCTTAGCATTTAACGGTCGCCCATTAGATACTTTAGGCATTTCATTCATTTTAACAATGTCTTTTTGCTCAACTTCAATACCAAAGACAGTTGGATCTAAAAGACCATTTTTAATAAGATCAGATTCTAGAGCGACTTTCCACATAGGATCATGATAGGCACTAGCTTTTTCTGGAACTTTTCCAGTCTTACGTTTCTTGTATTCTTTATAAATACGTGAAGATTCAACATCATTAGAAAAATTAAACTCTTCTCTAACAGCCTCTCCACTAATAATATCTCGATCATAAAGATCCATTATAAGTTTCTTATACTGGGCCTCATCAGATAGAATAGCGTCATCAAATGTAATTTTAGCTGGAGATGGAAAACCCATAGCCTTTTGAACAGCTTTTGCTTCTTTAGTCCAAAAGTCTATAAGCTTATGACGAAGATAATTAAGCTTTTCAATTAATACTTTCATAGAAATAAAGTTATTAGTAAAGCCAGTATCTCCACCACCGCCTCCACCCGTTAATGATGGGGGAATACCCATACCATCATAAATCATCCCCATAACATGCTGATATTTTTCTGGCCCTAAAAACTTATGAACTTCAGTATTTGATTCTTTAAAGTCAAGATCAGGGCCCCAGAATACATCTAATGTACCAGCGGTAATATTATTAAGTACTACTTCTCTTACTTTTGCAAGCTGGCTCTTTGTGGGAATTAAAGAGTTTAGGGCGTTGGTCTGGTCAATATAACCAACTTTCCAAAGTCTAATATTTGAAATTGCCCCATCAAGTGCTGACATATCAGCTAAATGCATTTTTCTCAATAGGTTTAACGGTTCAAGAATAGAATAGATAAGTGGCTTTGCCCAGCTTTCCCAGTCATCTTTTTTATAATGGGCAAGTTTTAACTCATCACTTGTAAATACAAGATT
>Ga0228700_1001383_pt1 | contig 16098 bp, 18 predicted proteins | sample McNCre317_Aug_MG_FD_178019 | JGI IMG/M metagenome (GOLD analysis project Ga0228700, IMG submission 178019) | Freshwater microbial communities from McNutts Creek, Athens, Georgia, United States - 3-17_Aug_MG | ecosystem: Environmental > Aquatic > Freshwater > Creek | place: USA: Georgia...
TACCAAAGATACTGCTAATACAGGAAATCCGATGGCAAAATCACCGCGCATTGACAGCACCGCTGCCGCCGTTGATCTGGCGCGGGCTGCTCAAATGGAGATCCATCCGCCGTCGAACGTGCCGCTGGATGACCGCGACATGCCTTTCTTTGCCTCTGTCCTTGCGGAATTTGCGCGCACGGAATGGACGGCGCACCAGCTTGAGCTTGCCGCGATGCTGGCGCGAACGATGGCTGACCTTGAGCAGGATCAGCGTCTGATGCGGGCCGAGGGGCCGGTAATGGCAACGGAAAAGGGCACGCCTGTGGTCAATCCGCGCAAGGCGGTGATCCAGATGAATGCCTCAATCATCCTGTCCTATCGGCGCAGCTTGTCGCTTCACGCGCGCGCGCAGCATGGCGAGGCGCGGGACGTTGCCAAGCGCCGGGAGAGCGTGCGCGAGATTGAGGCCGGCATGGACAGCGGCGATGATCTGCTAGCCCGCCCGAACTGATGACGCGCGGCGAAAGGGTCATCGCTTTTGTTGAAAGATATTTATCGGTTCCCGAAGGCCGCCATGTCGGCAAGCCGCTGGTGCTGATGGAGTTTCAAAAGCGGTTTATCCGCGAGGTCTACGACAACCCGGCGGGCACGTCGCGGGCCTATCTGAGCGTCGGGCGCAAAAATGGCAAATCAGCCCTGATCGCCGCCTTGCTACTGGCGCACATCGTAGGGCCTGAAGCGCGGCTGAATACGCAGATCATCAGCGGCGCGCGGTCACGGGAGCAAGCGGCGCTGGTCTTCAAGCTGGCACAAAAGATGGTCGCAATGTCGGCGGACCTGCGTCACAAGTCGATGACGCGCATCACGCCATCGCAGAAGATGATCACCGGCGTTCGAATGAACGTGGAATACAAAGCGATTTCGGCTGAGGCTGGAACCGCGCACGGCCTTTCCCCGGTGCTGGCGATCTTGGATGAGGTCGGGCAGATCAAGGGACCATCGGATGATTTCGTGGAGGCCATTACCACATCGCAAGGGGCGCACGACAACCCGCTGTTGATTGCCATCAGCACGCAAGCCGCAACGGACAACGATCTGTTTAGCCGGTGGATTGACGATGCAGCGACAAGCCAAGATGCGCGAATTGTTTCGCACGTCTACACGGCGCCGAAAGACTGCGAACTGATGGACCGAACAGCTTGGCTGGCGGCAAATCCGGCGATGGGTGAGTTTCGATCAATACAGGATCTCGAGGATTTGGCCGCGCTTGCGGAGCGGATGCCTTCGGATGAAAACAGTTTCCGATGGCTGTATCTCAATCAGCGGATCGAGGCATCGTCACCATTCATCAGCCGCGCCGTCTGGCAGTCATGCGATGGCGCGGCTCTTCCCCTTGCGGATGGCGCCACAATTTACGGCGGGCTTGACCTGTCGGAAGTGAGCGATCTCACAGCGCTAGTGCTGGTGTCGCCAGTATCTGTGGGGCTTCTGGCCCCGGTCGAAACGGAATGGCACGTGCACCCGACCTTCTGGCTGCCTGCCAACGGGCTGCGGGACAAGGCCAAGGCCGACCGGGTGCCTTATGACATCTGGGAGCGCGAAGGCTTTCTGCAGGCCACGCCTGGCGCTGTGGTCGATTACGAATTTGTTGCGGCGCATCTGTTCAACCTGTCGCAACGCTATGACCTTCGGAAGGTTGCGTTTGACCGCTGGAACTTCCGGCACTTGCGGCCATGGCTGGTTCGGGCCGGATTTACGGATGAGCAGGTCGAGGGTGACGACGCGATATTCGAGCCTATGGGGCAGGGCTATCAAAGCATGTCGCCTGCGCTGCGTGATCTTGAAACGGTTCTGCTATCTGGGCGAATGGCCCACTCAGGGCATCCAGTCCTAGACATGTGTGCCCGCAATGCCGTGGTGCAACGCGATCCATCTGGAAACCGCAAGTTGGCAAAAGACAAAAGCCGGGGCCGGATCGACGGCATGGTGGCGCTAGCAATGGCGATGAGCGTTGCCGGGACATGGCAGGCAACAGCGTCACCTATTGAGCCAAGGATGAGACTTCTATGACATTCCTAGGCAAAATTCGCGAGTATTTCGTGCCGAAAGCAGAGATCGGATCGGCTGAAATCCGTCGCGGCGATGGTGTTTGGGAGTCTTTGGGCGGCGGTTCTGGCGCCCCGTCTGAGGCAACCGCGCTGCAAGTCACAGCGGTTTATGCCTGCGTCAACCTGATTTCTGGGGCGATTTCCGCGCTTCCGATGCACGTTTACCGTCGGGCGACTGATGGTGATCTGTCGCGCGATATGAATACGGACCTCTGGTGGATACTTAACGAGGAGTTTTCTCCGCGCTGGCCTGCCTCGGCGGGATGGTCGTATCTGGTGGCTTCAAAGCTGCTTTATGGCGATGGCTATGCCGAAATTCTGCGCGACCCGAATGGCCAGATCAAGGGCCTGATGCCGATTCATCCGCGCCGCGTGCTGCCGGTGGTTTCGCCCGATGGCATGCGGCTGGTTTATCAGGTCAGCCCTGACACAACTATCCTGACGCCTGATGCGCGCACCCGTGTTATTCGCGTCATCGATCAGGACGACATGCTTGATGTTGCGGGGTTTGGTTTCAACGGTCTGCGCGGGATGTCGGTTCTGCGCAGTGCGCTTTCCATCTCGGGGCGGCTGGCAATTTCGGCGCAGGATTTCTCTGCATCGTTCCTGGAGAATATGGGGCGGCCTGATTACTGGATCGGCACCGACAACAACCTGACAGATGCGCAGTTCGCCCGCCTGAAGGACATGCTTGAGGATCATCGCGGCCCGGCCAACAGCGGCAAGCCGATGCTGCTTGAGGGCGGAATGAAGGTCAACTCGCTGACCATGCCGCTTGAAGAAATGCAGCTGCTTGAAACGCGCAAGTTTCAGGTTGAGGAAATCGCCCGCGCTTTTGGCGTGCCGCCATTCATGATCGGGCACACCGAGAAAACTTCGAGTTGGGGAACCGGTGTTGCGGCAATGGGTGCTGGATTTGTGCGGTTCGCGCTGCGCGATCACCTCAACGCTTTCCAAAACGAGATCAACCGCAAGTTTTTCCGCACGGTTTCACGGGTCGCGGAGTTCGACACGACCGAGCTTGAGCGGGCTGACCTTGGCGTGATGATGAATGCCGCGCGCGTGGCGCTTGGCCGGGCCGGTGAAGAGCAGATCATGACGGTCGAGGAAATCCGCGCCCAACTGCGCCTGCCGCGCAAGCTGCAAGGCACGGTTCGCCCGCCGTCGCAGGCCCCCGTAACGCCCGCCGCCGACCCTACAACACAGGACGTACCGCAATGAACCCGCAAATCAAGATGCGCCTCGCCAACAAGGGCGCAGGCGAGTTTCGCGCTGATGCCAATGTGATCTGGCTTTACGATGTCATTGCATCGGACGCGGAAGAGGCAATGTGGATGGGCGGCATTGCGCCGCAGCAATTCATCAACGCCCTGTCCCAAACCACCGGTCCGGTAACGCTGCGGATCAACAGCCCCGGTGGATCGGTATTCGGCGCGCAGGCAATGGTTGCCGCAATGCGCGCCCACCCGTACCAGATCACGGCGCAGGTTGACAGTTTGGCCGCCTCTGCTGCCTCTGTCATCGCCGCTGAAGCCGCGCAAATGGTGATGGCGCCGGGCGCAATGCTGATGATCCACCGAGCTTGGGGCATGGCAATCGGCAATGAAGGCGACATGCGCGCTACTGCTGATCTTCTGGCGAAGATCGATGGCCAGATTGCCGATAGCTACGCCCGCCGGGCTGATGGTGATGCCGCCGCTTTCCTTGATCTGATGGCGGCTGAAACATGGTTCACGGCGGAAGAGGCCGTTGCGGCCGGGCTTGCTGATGGGTTGGTTGAGGCCAACACACAGCGCCCCAAGACGCAATGGGATCTGTCGGCCTATGCCAAGGCGCCCGGCAAGGCATCGCGCAAGAAAACCCCGAAGGCAATCACCGTTGCGCCCGCGTTCAACGATGCGGATGTTGCCTTTGTCACCGGCATGGTGCCGACGATTGAGACACAAATCGAACTGGCCAAAACTGCTGTCAACTCGGCCATGAGTGCCGATGTTATCGCAATGGCTGGTGATGTGCTTTGCGATGGCACTGAGCAACTGGGCGAGTTGCAGGCATGGATTGAGGGCAATGGCCTGATGCCCACGCCGGAACTGCCGGAAACACAGGATTTGGTCGCATCGCGGCAACGGCAGTTGGCCGTGCGCTTGGCGACCGCCGAAATCTGAGCGCGCCGCGCCGGATCAACAGCCGCCAAGGCGGTATTTCAAAGAAAGGGACATCATGTCCATTCAAGCACTTCGCGAGAAGCGCGGCACGATTGCGGCTGCGCTCAAGGAACTGGTGGCCAAGCCCAACTGGGACGCCGCAACCGATCAGGCGATCTATGACAAGGGCCTTGTTGACCTTGACGAAGTTGATGCTGCGATCAAGCGTACCAACGATGTCAACTCCAAGATCGCCGCTGATGCCCTGACCAACGATGTCGCGGACGCGGCGGCACGTATCGGCAAGAAAACCGGCAACCAAGATGTTAGCCTCTATTCGAAGTGGCTGCGCGGTGGCGACAAGGCGCTGAATGCCGAGGAATGGGCGCACATCCGCAACACGATGTCCACCACGACCTCTTCGGAGGGCGGCTATACGGTGCAGACCGATGTGGCAAACGCCGTCCTGGACGCGCTGAAGGACTACGGCGGCATGCGCGATGTCGCCACCATCATGCGCACCGAAAAGGGCAACGCGATGTCGTTCCCGACCTCGGACGGCACTTCGGAGGTGGGCGAGATCATCGCGGAAAACACGACCGCGACCGCAGCCGACCCATCTTTCGGCACCAAATCTCTGCCGGTCTACAAATACTCATCGAAGATCGCGGCTGTTCCGTTCGAACTGTTGCAGGATTCGTCGGTGGACATTGAGACGTTCATCCAAAACCGCCTTGTGACCCGCTTGGGCCGGATCACCAACACGCACTTCACGACCGGCACCGGGTCTTCGCAGCCCAACGGCATCATCACCGCTGCCACGACCGGCGTGACCGCTGCCAACTCGACTTCGCAGGTCACGGCGATCATCTACACCAGCGTCATCGACCTGATTCACTCGGTTGACCCCGCCTATCGCGCGCAGGGCAACTGCAAGTTCATGATGAACGATGCCTCGGTGAAGGTGCTGCGCAAGGTCGTTGACGGGCAATCGCGCCCGATCTTCGTGCCGGGCTATGATGCCACCCACGGCAACCTGCCCGCGCTGTCGGCGCCCGACACGCTCTGCGGCTATCCCATCGTGATCAACCAAGATATTGCGGTGATGGCGGCTGGCGCGAAATCCATCGCGTTCGGGGATTTCAGCTACTACTACATCCGCGATGCGATGGACATTTCAATGTTCCGGTTCACCGACAGCGCCTACACCAAGCTGGGCCAAGTTGGCTTCCTCGCATGGCTGCGCTCGGGCGGAAACTTCATCGATGTCGGCGGGGCTGTGAAGCTCTTCGTCAACGCCGCCACCTGATGGAAACGGGGCGCGGCGCAATCCGCGCCCCTTACCCTTTGGGGAAAATCAATGACATATCGCCCGCGCAATCGCATCTGGACGCCATCGGCGCTATCGGCCAGTCCCGTTTCTACCGCCGATCTGATGGAACATCTGCGGATCAGCGATACGGGCGAAACCGACTTGGTGGCGGCATACGGTCTTGCCGCTTGCCTCTACATTGAGAAATTCACGCAACGTCTTCTGACATCGCGGGCCGCAACGCTGCTTTTGCCAGACCTGCCGTCCGATGATGAACCGATTGAGCTTCCCGGCGGCGCTGTGGCATCGATCACGGCAGTCACCGCCGATGGATCAGCGGTGACGGGCGCGGTTGCATACGGGGATAGCCCCGCGATTTTGGTGCCGTCTGGCTATTGGCCCGCCGTCACTGGCACGCGATATCCTGTCTCGATCACCTATGTCGTCGGCTGCGTGACGCTACCCGCTGACCTTGTGCACGCGGTCAAGTTGTTGGTTGCGGAGATGTATCTGCACCGCTCGGATTCCGAAGACATCATGCAAAGCCCGGTATCGCTGCCATCGCGCGCGCTGATGGGCATGCACCGGATCAGCCCGCTATGATCGGACGCCTCAACCAGCGCATCACGATCCAGCGCAAGACCCTCACGCCTGACCTCATGGGCGGGGCTGTAGAGGCATGGTCTGACCTCGCCACTGTCTGGGCCGGGGCGAAGGTCAAAGCGGGCCGTGAGGCGCTTGACGAGGCCCGCATGAACGCATCGGCAACGGTGGTGTTCACGCTCTACAGCCATAGCGACGTGATCGAGGGCGACCGCATCATGTGGGACAGCCGCGCGCACAATATCCGCGTGATCCGGCGCGATGGCGGGCAGCCGTTGATGATGGTGATTGAGGCTGAGCGGGGGGTGGCGTCGTGAGCATGAAGATCACCGGCATGGATCAGGCCCGCGCAATCTTCCGGGAAATCGCCCCGCGCGAGGTGCGCAACTTGGGCCGCGCTACGGTGCTGGGCATTGCACGGCGTCTGGCCGTTGATGCGTCTGACCGCGCACCGGAATCGGAAGGCGATCTTAAGGGCAGCATCAAGGCAAAACGCGAGCGCGGGTCGAAAACGGTTCTTGCGGCCTCAACGGCTGTCAGCCGCACCGCCTTCTACTGGCGCTATCTCGAATACGGGCAGGGGCCTGACAGCGTGGAACATGCATTCTTCCTGAAATCGGTGAAGGCCTTTGAGCCTGATCTTGAGCGGGTGTTTCTCGATGCGTTCGGCGACGCCCTTGAAAAGCGGCTCCTGCGCCTGAAGCGGGCCGCAGCATGACAACGACAGCCCCCGGAACTGCTTTGGCAGCCGCGCTTTACGAGGCGCTGTCACGCATCGGCATCCCGGTGCACGCCGTGCCGCCGCAACTGTCTGATGGCGGCAGCGATGCTGCCTATCCGTGCATCAGCATCGGCGAAGTGGCGATGGGCCAATGGGATGATAGCGGCACGCGCGGCTTCGACTTTGTGGCCCGCGTGCATGTCTGGTGGCGCGGCGGATCAAAGGCGCCGGGCTTGGCAATCCAAGACGAAATTTACAGCGTCCTGCACCGTGGCTCGCTCACGGTGGATGGCTGGAAAGACATTCTGCTCGATCGGCAGATGAGCGATGTGACCCGGCTCACAGATGGGTCATTCCACGGGGTTTGCGAATATCGCGGCCTGTTGACGGAGGGCTAACACATGGCAGCTGCCGCAGGCCGCTTGGCCGTAATGAAGAAAGCCGGAACGGCAATTTGCACGTTCAAGGCCCTGAATATCAGCGTCGATCACTCGCCAATCGACATCACCGACAGCGGAAACTCTGGCGTTGTCACGCTGCTTTCGAACGCAAACGCATCTTCGCAGATCAGCATGGATATCTCCGGTGTCTATACAGACCCGACGCTGCGGAACATTGCGTTTGATCTGAGTGTGACGAAGTTCTTGACTGACGTGACGTTCCATTTTTCCGATGCGCTGGCAGCGAAAGACACCATCGCCGGAAACTTTTTTGTCACCGGCTACAAGGAATCCAACCCGGATGACAACGCGACTGACTTCTCTTGCACCCTTGTTTCCTCTGGCGCCTGGACCATCGCATGAGCCGTCAGATCGTTCTCAAGTGGGGTGACGCGGAGTTCGTCATCCCGGCGCACAAGGCGTTCCAAATCGGCGAGGAAGTCGAGGATATCGCGACGCTCGCCGATATTGGATCTTGGGCAACACGCCCCAAATTCTTCAAAATGGCGCGGTGCTACGGCGCGATGCTGCGCTTTGCTGGGTGCAAGGTTCGGGATCAGGAAGTCCATGAGGCGATGCTGAACCCGGATGGCGGCGCGGTTGATATGGCTGCGGCTATCGGCGCGCTGGTCAATCTGCTGACCGGGGCGGACGACAAAAAAGCGCCCACAAGCGACGGCGGCGAAATGGAAAAGACTTCCGCCTCGTAAGGGCCGCTTACCTCACGTGGGGGATGCGGTTTAATCAACCGGCTGCCACGTTCTGGGATACCGATCCGCGCCATTTTTGGTGGCTGATCGAGGGCGAGGCGGAAAAAGCCGCTCCGGGGCGGCTTACGGCGGCTGAGCGCAGGGAATTAATCGACATGCTGGAAGAGGCCCAAGCGAATGGCTAAGACCGTCGCCGACATTGCCATTGGCGTGGGCATGGATATCTCTGCGCTTCTGAGCGGCTCGGCAAAGGCCGAGGCTGCGATGGGGCGTTTTGACCGAGCCCTCAACAGTGTCGGGAATGGCCTGCAATCTGTCGGCGGGAAAATGACCGCTGCCGGGAAAACCATGAGCATCGCCACCGCCGCAATCGCAGGCGTGACCGGTGCGGCAATCGCCATGACCAAGGCGACGGCGGATCAACTGGAGGCGATCCAGAACAGCGCCAAAGCAGCGGGCGTCTCGGCTGAGTTCTATCAGGAAATGGCATACGCGGTCGGCGAGGTTGCCGATATTTCCGAGGAAGATCTCGGCGCGGCAATGGTCAAGCTGAACAAGACGCTTGGCGACGCGCAGGGCGGGGCGAAGGGCGCAACTGAGGCGCTGAAGAAGCTCGGCTTTACGCAGGATCAAATCAGCGCGGGCAGCATCGGCAACGAAGCTGCGTTTGGTGCGATGATTGCCAAGCTGGAGGAAATGGAGAACCCGACCGAGGCTGCGGCGCTTGCCGCTGATCTGCTGGGGAAATCAGGCGCGCGGCTTGGCGGCTTGATGGCCGGCACGGCTGGCCAGGTTGACGAGTTGCGGCAGAAAGCCCGCGATTTGGGCGTAATCTTTTCGGAAGATACCACGCAAGCCGCTGACGATTTTAACCGCAAGTGGGATGATGTTGCGCTGCAAATCGGCGCGGTAAAGGTTGCCATCGCTGATAGCCTCATGCCCGTCATGACGAATGAGCTTTTGCCGCTGATCAGCGACAAGGTTATCCCGGCCATTGTCTGGTTGGTGAACAAGATAGGCGACATGGGCAATGCGTTTTCCGCGCTGCCAGAACCGGCAAAGGCAGCAATCGAGATCGTCGCTGGTCTGTTTGCCGTGGGCGGGCCGCTGATGATTGGCATCGGTCTTGTTTCTACCGCTTTGGGCGCGCTTGTGGCCGGTCCAGCTGCGCCTTTTGTCTTGATGGCTATGGCGGCGGGCGCAATCATCACGGCTTGGGCAACGTGGGGTGACGACATCAAAGCCGCAATTGGCCCTGCCGTCACGTGGATCAGCGATACCGTTACACCTCTTTTCGATGCGCTGGGGCCGTTCGGGCAGTTGATTGCCGCGCCGGTCAAGATCGTGGCGGCCTTCATCTCGTTTGGCAGCGACATCAAGGGTGCGCTAGCCGCTGGCATGGATTGGGTAATCGGCAAGTTCGATGCCTTGCTGGCAAAAATCACGATGCTTACCGAAAAGCTCACGGCGTGGAAGGGCGCGGTTGACGAGTTCTTCGCCACGGATACGTCAAACTTGCCCACCTACGGCCCAAGCGATGCTGAAAGCGTGACGGGCGGCGCAGGCGTTCTCGGCGGCGGCACAGGCGGCGGGGCAATGGCGGATGGCCTTGCCAACGGTTTCGTTGACGGGCTTGCCGGTCGCCAAGAGGATATCAACGGCGCGGTTGACGGCATGACGCAGGGCGTGCGCGACCGGCTTGGGATCAAGTCACCTTCCACCGTGTTTGCAGAGATTGGCGGCTATATCGCTGAGGGTCTGGCGCAGGGCATCACAAGCGCGCAAGGCCTTGTCTCCAGCGCAATGCAAACCGTGGGGCAAACGTCCGTCGCATCAATGAAGGGCTATGCCACGGATGCGCTGGGCGTGCTTGGCGACCTGTTCCAAGGTTCCAAAGCCATTGCGGCGGCGCAGGCCCTTGTAAACGCTTGGGCCGGGGCCTCAGAGGCCCTGAAACTGCCGTTCCCGTCTAACCTGATTGCGTTCGGCAAGGTGCTTGCAACTGGACTTGGCGCGGTGCAAGCGATCAAGGGAGCCAGCATCGGCGGCGGTGGAGGCGGTGGGCGCAGCGGCGGCGGATCAACTTCGACCGCAGCCGCTGCCCCGCAAACCCAATCCGTCGCGAATATCACGCTCGTGGGCGATACGTTCTCGCGCGACAGCATCGCTGACCTGTTCAAGCAGATCAACGAGGGCCTGAAAAGCGGGCGGACAATCAATCTGGTGAACGCATGATCGAGATTGAAAGCGGCTTCACCGGCACGACCTACCCCATCGCAAACCCGCGCATCGCAGCCATGTCGATCATCGGCACGGTTGCGGCGTCAAGCGAGGCGACGGGGTTTGAGGCGGTCAACGCCAACAATGATCTGACCTGGATGGCATGGGAGCCGACTTCGGTTCCGGCAACCTGGACGCTGACATTCAGCAGCGCCACGGTGTCCTATGTCGCCATCGCGGCGCACAACTGCGGCTCGGCCGGCGCAACCGTGGCTGTGCAGCGGTGGACCGGTTCGGCATGGTCAACCGTCGCCACGCATGTCCCGATCGATGACAGCCCGATCCTGTTTCTGCTGACACAGCGGACGGCGCAGACGACATTCCGGGTGCGCGTGACCAACGCGATTGCGCAGATCGGTGTGATCCGCATGGGCGACGTTCTCGAACTGCCGCAGCCCGCGCGCTACACCGGCAGCCTGCCGTTCAACGAGGCATCGCAGGACGTTTTCAGCGACAACCTGTCTGACGGCGGGCATGTTCTGGACAGCTTCAAAACCCGCATTGCCGTTCCGGTATCGATGCAGGTTGATAACCTGAGCGAGACGTGGTGGGAGGCAAACATCCCGGCACTGGCGGCACACATCGGCAACCGCCTGCCGATCTTCATGGCAGATCGGCCCACGGAAAACCCGAAGTCAGTCGCATTCGGGCGCACCGACAAACCGCTGCAATCCGAACGTCAGCGCCCGGTTGCGCTGGCATCGCGGCAACTCAACATCAGCCTCACGGGGTATAATCCGGCATGACAACCGTAGTTTCGAGCATCATTGTAAAAATACCTAAATTCCGCTTCAAGGTTTTTAACTTGGCGCTGAATTTCTTTCCGCTTGTCCCGGCTGGATTGCGCCAGCCGCTTTTTGACGGAATGGTTCGTTGGGTCACCGCTGGCCTGAAGGTCAACCTCGAGTGACCGCCAAGATCCCGCTGCAGATTGTCGAACTGCGCCAACCGCGTTGCGCGCTGCGGTTCGGCACGGCGCCTTGCATCGCAACCGGAACCCCGAAGTGTTACAATACCTGGGGGTCTTGCCCGAGCGCCGCAACCCGCGTACACTACGACGCCACGGGTTCGATCTGGTGGCGCTTCGTTGCCAACCGCCCCGGCAACTACCTTTTCGGCGACTACAGCGACCCGGACAATATCCGCACGCATGGCATCCCGGTTTCGGGCCTATCCATCAGCACGACCAAATCCGAACTGAACGTTTCCGGCATTCTGGACGGCAAATCGCCGTTCGGTATCCACGCGTCTTGCTCGGTGTCGATGGATGATTTTGTGTTTAACGATGTCTGGGGCGATCACTACCTTGCCGACCGGGTGAACATGCCAACGCGCCCCTTTTGGGCACCGTGGCTGGCGCGCAACCGCCTCTTCGGCGGCATGGAACTGGTGATTTATACCGGATACGAGGGCGATGCGCTGGCTGCCATGTCGCAGCAGCTTTACATCTTTGAAGGGGTTGACGGCCCGAGCGGCGGCAAGGTGACGCTGCGCGGTGTGGACCCGCTGCGGCTGGCTGACAGCAAGCGCAGCCTGTTTCCGCCCGCCTATACCATGTCGCTCAAAACCGACATTACCGCCGCCGATACATCGCTGACCGTCATCACCGATGCGGAAAACAACATCAGCGGGATCATCGGGCTGACCACACAGCGGCATGTGCTGATCGGGTCGGAGGTCATTGGCTACAGCGGCTATACCGTGGTCACAGCGGGCGAATACCTGCTGACCGGGCTAACCCGCGCGATGGGCGGTACCACGGCGGCAGCCGCGAGCGCGGGCGACAAGATCGGGCGCGTGGGGCATTTCGAAGATGCAATCCTTGCCGACTGCGCCGAATATCTGCTGTCCGACTGGACCCCGGTTGGCGCGGCGCGGATCGACACGGCAACATGGCATTACGAGCGGGATCACTACCTGTCCACCTCGCGCTGCAACACGTTCATTACGTCCTTGACTGCGGCAGATGTTCTGTGCGGCGAGCTGTGTCAGCAAGGCACCTTCAACATTTGGTGGGACGAGCGGGCACAACTGGTCAAAATGCAGGCGGTTCGGCCCCCAGAGGGCACGCCTGTTGCGCTGACTGATGCCACGGCGATCTTGGCCGACAGCGCATCCATGACGATGGAGCCTGACAGCCGACTGACGCGCGTCTTGGTCTATTACGATCAGATCGACGTGACCAAAACCGGGGCGTCAAACTATCGCGTGGTCACGGGCCAGATCGAAGCGGACGGCGAGGCGGAAGCCGCCGGGGGTGAGCCGCGCACGCTGCAAATCTTCGCGCGGTGGGTGCAGACCGAGGCGCAGGCGTATCAGGTCATCAGCCGCACGCTGTTGCGGTATCGCGACGTGCCACGCTTTGCGACCATCAAAGTCAGCGCGAAGGACATGGCGATATCGGCGGGCGATACTGTCGATGTGACCACGCGCACCGTGATCGATAGCGAGGGCCGCAGCAAAACCGTGCGGTGGCAGGTTATCTCATGGGCCGAGGTCAAAGCGGGCGAAACCTACCTGCTTGACCTGCAGGACTTTACGCTTGTCGGGCGGTTCGGCTCATGGATGGCGCCGGGCGCTGACTACGCCGGATCAACCACCGACGAGCACGACACCGGGGCGTTCTGGGCCGACAGCGCGGGCCTGATGCCAGACGGATCAGACGGATACCAGTGGAGCTGACATGGCCTATACCACGCTAGGAAACGCGCTGTTCACGGTCGGCGCGCGCATCACATCTGCCATCGGCATGGCGCTGCGGGACAATCCTATTTCGATGTTCGACGGCGACGCGGGAGCGCCTCGCTTGCAGGGCCTCGCCGTTGCCCGCCCTGGCGATGGGCTTGCCGTGGCGACCGTCAGCGCGGCAGATACCGTCGATGCCAGTGTAGGCGCGGGCGGGGCCGCTGGCACGTCAAGCACCACCAGTTCATCGCTAATCACGGCCTATACCTACACCATCGTCACTTACACCGGATCGATGCGGTTCAAGGCGGCGCACCGGCAGGCGGGCGGCACATCGTCAACGCTGGAAATCTGGAAAAACGGTGCCAGCGTTGACAGTTGGTCAACCGCCTCAACCTCGGACGTGGCGCGGTCGAAAGATGTGACGGTTGTCCCCGGTGATGTGATCACATGGCGGCACAGCGCGGGCGGCGGGGCAACATCCTATTTCACGCTCACGGGCGTGTTCGCCAATGATGGCTATGTGCAGATCATTCCCTACGCGCTGAATAGCACCCTCTAACGGAGCCCCCCAAAAAAATGCCAATTTCATTGACCCCGGTCACGGGCAGCGTTCCGCTGCCTGATGGTAGCGATTTGCAGGCGGCAACGCTGGTGTTTGCGCTATCTGGCATAGATACCGAGGGCAGCGCCGCCATTGCGCCATATGAGGCCACATGCGTTCTTGACGGGGTTGATATTCCAGCGGGGTTTGAGGTCTGGCCGAATACTGATGGGCTGCGCGGTACCTATTATGCCGTATCCATCATCGCGACGGTCACAACGGCTTCTGGCGTGGCGATCCGGCGCACGTTTGATTTTGGCAACGTCCAAGTCGGCGGCGCCGCGTCCTACACCATCGCCGAGCTGCTCAACAGCCCGGTGCCAGAGGCGCCGGGTTGGTATGCGCAGTTGCGGGCGGAGGATATTGTTGACAGCACCGTGACCGGGCGGCGCATCCTGACTGGCGTTTATGGCGCGGTGATCCCGTTCCCGACCCGCGCTGAGGCGGTGACGTGGTGGGCCAGCCATACCCCGCCGGTCGGGACGCAGATGATCGCGGGCGGCTATCGGTATGAGTATATCGGCAGCGGGACGGATATTGCCGACCTGCCGGGCTGGGTGCCGAGTGGCGACACGTGGGCGGCGCATTTTGGCTTTGCGGGTAATGGTACGGCGGCTGATACCGCCAAGCTCAATGCGGCCATTGCCTATGCGGCACCGGCAAAAGTGATGCTCGGGATTGGCACCTATCAGACGGCAAACACCAATGTCGGTGCCGCATCGTGGGATAACGAGCGCCATATCTACATCGCAGCGGATGGCGGCGGCATTATCGGCATGGGCGATGGCGCAACAATCATCAAACGTGCAAATACTGAGCGCGGCAACGTCATCAAGATCGGATCGCGAGTCACGGAAACCGTTACGGTTGCCGGTGCTACGGTGCAGTCGCTGAGCATCGACGGTAACAGGGCAAACGTGCTTGCCCCGACTGCCACGGACTATCACTGGTCAAATATCGACGTGGCGTCTGGCTGCAGCGAGGCTGACCTCTCGGATCTATACATTTACAACGCCCAGTATTACGGCATCGGGTTCCAGCGCACAAATTTCAAGGACAACTTGATCCAGGATGTGGTGATCGAGGACACGGGTGCGGACGGCATCGACTGCAAAGACGATGACGGCAATTCGAGCGGCAACAGGATCAGAAGTGTCACAGTCCGCCGTTTCGGCCTAGCGGTTGCTGGCTTGGCGCTGCAGGGCGGCATCAACATCCGCTCGGGCTGGGATGTTGATGGGTTCACGGTCTCCGAGTTTGGCGATGACAGCCATGGCATTCGCAATGAGGCAAACGCTACAACGACCGCACAGCCGACAACATGGAATAATGGATCGATCAAGCCATCGTCGCGCGGCACGACAAAGGGTGTCTATTCGAACATTGCAGGTGATAACCAAGGGGATATCATATTTTCAAACATCACGGTCGAGGGCTGTGACATAGGGTTTGATTTCCGGGGCCTGTGGGGGATGGCGTCCAACCTGCGCGCCTATGACTGCGGCAAGGGCTGCCGGGTTGAGCAGCGGGTGATGATCAACGGGCTGCAGGTTCGGTCCTGCACGACGGGACTTGAAATCACAAATGACGAAAACGTCATCACGAATTTCGTGGCCCGCAGCAACACGCTCGCAATGAACCTGACCGGGAACTACAACCGCGTCTCGAACGGGATGATTTCTGCGAACACAACGGCTGTGACCGACACCGGGTCACAGAACGCTATTCAGGAAATCACCGGGCTGGCGACCGACAAAACTGTAACCAGTAGTGTCTCAATCGCGTCCACCGGCGTCAAGAACACTACGATTGCGCATGGACTGGCCTTTACGCCATCGCTGTCAGACATTGCGGTCGGCTACTACCGCATCACCGCTGTCAGCGATTTCAAGGTCCAGCCGCCCGTTGTGACCACGGTTGATGCCACAAATATTGTGGTGCAGTCCGAGGTTACGACCGCCAGCGCGACGGCGGGGTCAACCCTGGGCATCCGGGCGCGGTGCGTCGTCAAAAAAGCCCCGAGCCAGTGATGCAGGTGGCGGTATGAGCATTCCGCAATTTCTCTATCCGCGCCAGCGGCAGATCGAGGTTTTGGCTGCGCTTTATGCCGGGGGTCTTGGCGTGTACATCGGCATGTCGGAGGCGCTGCGAATCACGCCGCCGGTCGGCTGGCTGGGCCTGTCGTCGGTGGGCAGGCTAGGGCTGGCCGAGGTGTTGGTGACAGCGGCAATCATCCACGGCATCGGCATCCGGGTCAACGGGGCGTGGCGGTGCAGCCCCTGCTTGCGGCTGGCTGCGATGGTGCTGCTGGCCTGCATCAGCCTGTTTGCGGTGCTCAGGGGTGCCGGGTCTAGCGCCTCATACACCTATGGCTGGATCACGGCATTTCTGGTGATCGGAGCGCACAATGCATTTCGGGATGCAATCAAGTCACTGAGGGGTGCGGCGTGGAAGCGGATTTGATGGAGCGGGCGCTCAATGCCGCCCCGTGGCTGGCGCCGGTTTTTGC
>Ga0228700_1001387_pt1 | contig 16035 bp, 25 predicted proteins | sample McNCre317_Aug_MG_FD_178019 | JGI IMG/M metagenome (GOLD analysis project Ga0228700, IMG submission 178019) | Freshwater microbial communities from McNutts Creek, Athens, Georgia, United States - 3-17_Aug_MG | ecosystem: Environmental > Aquatic > Freshwater > Creek | place: USA: Georgia...
ACCGTCTTCGCGGGCGCAGCGGTCGCCGCATCCGCCTCGGCAGTACGCGGGGAAGGGGCAGGCGTCGACGCCTGGGACGCGGGGGCTGCGGCAGCGGTGCGGCCCTTCGTGGGCTTTTCCACCGGCGCGGCGGCGACCTCCATCTGGCGCACGATGTCGGCCTTGTCGTTGCTGCCCGTGAGCTTCGGCGCGTTGGCGACCTCCATCTGGCGCACGATGTCGGCCTTGTCGTTGCTGCCCGTGAGCTTCGGCGCGTTGGCGACGGTGGTGCCGTAGTGCTGCGCGACGAACGCGCTGACGGCGGCCAGCTCGGCGGGGGTGGAGACGGTCAGTTTGAAGTGGATGGGAAACACAGTGGCTCCTGTGGGTTGGGGATTCAGGCGATGAGGTCGGCGATCTGCTGGCGCAGTTCGTCGATCGTGGCGTGGAGGTTGTCGACCTCCTCCTCGAGGAGGCTGACGCGCTCGGCGGTGTCGACCACGCGCTTGAGGTCGTCGGCGTCGTACACGTCGGCGTCAGCGCAGGCGTCGATCAGCTTCTCGACCACCTGGACGTCGCGCTGCCGATGGAACGCGAGGGCGTTCTCCAACGTTTCGAGGTCGGCGGTCAGCGTGACGTCGATGCCGACGTTCTCCAGCGCGTCGACGGCATCGTAAGCGCCGATCATCTCGGTCATGCGACGCGCCAGCTCGCGCGCCAGCTCGCGCACCAGCTCGGACGCGTCGGGCAGGTTGTCGACGTGCAGCAGCAGCTCGTCGTCGGTGAGAGAGGGGAGGTGCATGGTTGGCTCCAGTGTAGCGGGTGCTAAAGCTGACGGTCAAGCGATGTCGTCGACTCTGCTGTTCCACATCGGCAGCAGGCGGTCGCGGATGACGACGTGAGTGACCAGCTCGGCGTGACTCTTATGCTTGTGCTGCGGCCACATGCGTGTCGCTTCGGCGTGCTCGGCGTCGTGCGCCACCACGGACAAGCCGGCGCGGCAATTCGGGCAATAGATCCGCACCGTGAAGTACGGCTCCCCGCAGTTGTGAACCTTGTGGGTCTCGTTGCGCGGCTTGGCGCCGCACCACGGGCACCCCCGGACTTCGGGGGTTTCCATCACAGCGGGCGCACGCCAGCGGTGCGGACGTGGACGACGGGGCCGTCGGCGGGCTGGATGACATAGGCGCGATCGGTGCCGACCATCGTCCAGTCGAGGACGATGCCGGTGCCCGAGATCAGCGCGCCACCCAGGACGGGGTGCTGACGGTACTGGAAAGAAACTTGGGTGCCTGCTGCGTACATGGTGCTCTCCGGTTGCGTTGTCGATGGCTCGACTGTAGCACCTGCTAAAACGCGGGCGACAAAAAACCCCGCACTTGGCGGGGCTATTGGCCGATCAGATCAGGTGCAGCGCGACCCGCGCGAAGGTCGCACGGCGGATGTGCGTGCGTCAAGGAATGCAGCGTGTGCTACAGTCGCTGCATGACCGCTTTCTATAACGAAATCGACCCCTACGCGGCCCAGTGGCTGCGCAACCTGATCGCGGCCGGGCACATCGCGCCGGGCGTGGTCGACGAGCGGTCGATCGAGGACATCAACCCGCAGGAACTGCATGGATTCACTCAATGCCACTTCTTCGCCGGCATCGGGGTCTGGAGCTTGGCCCTGCGCCGATCTGGATGGCCCGACGACCGCCCCGTCTGGACCGGCTCCTGCCCTTGCCAGCCTTTCAGCGCGGCAGGCAAAGGCGCTGGGTTTGCTGACGAGCGGCACCTCTGGCCAGCCTTCCACCACCTCATCAGCCAGTGCCGGCCTGCAACAGTCTTTGGCGAGCAGGTTGCGAGCGCTGACGGCCTGCAGTGGCTCGACCTTGTACGCGCTGACCTGGAAGGATCGGGCTGGGCCGTCGGGGCGGCCGATCTGTGCGCTGCGGGCGTCGGTGCGCCGCACATCCGGCAACGACTCTACTGGGTGGCCGACACCGCGGGCGGAGGGGGACGCGAAGAACAGCCAGACGCACAAGGGCGGGAACTTGGGACTGCCTGGCGCGGCAGCGCTGACGGGCTGGCCGACGCCGATGGCCGGGACGCCGGCACAGAACGGCAACAACGCGGCGGGGAACAACGACAGCAGCCGCAAGACGGTGTGGCTGGCGGGCTGGCCGACGCCAGTGGTGAGCGACAGCCACAAGGGGCCGCATCACGCAGCCGACCCGGGCATCAAGGGCACGGACATGACGACGATCGCGCACTGGTGCGGCCCCGCCCGACTCACGGCCACTGGCGAGCTGCTGACTGGCTCGCCTGCCGGGATGGAAAGTGGCGGCCAGTTGAGCCCGGCACATTCCCGCTGGTTAATGGGACTTCCGCCCGAGTGGGACGACTGCGCGCCTACGGCAACGCGATCGTCGCGCAGTGCGCGGAAACGTTCATCACCGCCTACATCCACCAATCCATTGCCTGAAGACATCGCATGACCACCATCACCCCCCTCAAGATCTGGATGGCTGCGGCCACCCCCGACGAGCAGGAGCTGCTCGCGCAGCGCGTGAACACCACCCGCGGGATGCTTTATCAGTACAGCGGCGGGCACCGCTCGGCGTCGGCCGACCGCGCCATTGCCATCGAGAAGGCCACGGCGGCGATGCATCGCGCCTCGAAGGGCCGACTGCCCCGGATCTACCGCACCGACCTGTCTGCAGCCTGCAGGTCGTGCGAGTTCGCCGCGCGCTGCCTCGGCGAGGCCGTGGTCGTGCGCAGCGAGTTCCCCGTCGTCACCGAGGCTGATTTGACGGAAAGCGAGGGCGGACATGTCGATTGAGGTCGGCGGGCTTCGCGGTCCCACTAGACCGATCGCGGCGGACATCATCGCCGCGCTGATGTGGGGGCCAAAGACCGTGCGCGAGATCCGCGAGATAACCGGAGCGTCCAAGGAGGCGATCGGCGCGTGGCTGGTTGCGTTTGAAGACGCGGGGGTTGTCTACCGCAAAGGTCGCGAGGCGGCGCCGCTGTCGGAGGATGGCGTGCGTGCGGCGGGCGAGAGGGCGGTCATTTTCGCCATGCAGCCCACTCCGTTTGCCAACAGCAGCGCCCCCGGTACAGCTAGGCGTGCGCGTCGAGTTCACAAGCATGCTACAAAGGCTGTAGTTCCTGCTACAGTCTGACGGTCACACCGTCAATTGCAGCCCCTGGTCAGAGAGCAGCCCGTGCAATCGGGTGGTGTGACAACCCGCTCTCTGACCAGGGGCTTTTTTCATCTTGAGCACCATGCACTACCAGCTACACCTAGGCGACTGCTTGGAGATCATGCAGGCGCTGCCATCCGGGTCCGTGGACCTGATCGCCTGCGATCTGCCGTATGGAACCACCCGCAACGCATGGGACGCTGTGCTGCCGTTCGACAAGTTGTGGGCCGAGTACCGCCGGGTTTGTCGCGGGGCTGTCGTGCTGACCGCCAGTCAGCCGTTCACCAGCGCCTTGGTCATGAGTAACCCGAGCGAGTTCCGGCATGCATGGGTTTGGGAAAAGTCTGCGGCGACGGGCCACCTGAACGCGAAGCGGATGCCGATGAAGCTGCACGAGGACGTCCTCGTTTTTTCAGCCAAGGTCGCCACGTACAACCCGCAAGGCCTGCGACCGTTCAAGAAGCTGGTACGACGAGGCGGCAACGGCGGCAACTTCGGCGACTCTGGGCGCGAGAACTTTCAAGAGTTCACGAACTACCCGCGTTCGATCCTTCGGGTGGATTCCGAGGCCAAGCCCGTCCACCCCACGCAGAAGCCCGTGGCGCTGATGGAGTACCTGATCCGCACGTACACCAACCCCGGCGACGTCGTACTCGACAACACGATGGGTAGCGGCACGACTGGGGTTGCCTGCATGAACACCGGCCGCGCCTTCATTGGGATCGAGAAGGACGAGGGCTATTTCGCCATCGCGCAGCAGCGCATTGAGGCCGCCGACATGGCGGCGATCGCGTGAGCGCCGCGCCGTGGGGCGCGAGCCCCGACGAGTGGCGCCACTTCGCGCAGCACCTCGGCCTCGTCCGAGACCTGCTGCCGGTCGTGAGCAACCCGGGCGCCAAGATCTCGCCGCAGAGCAAGATGCGCGACCTGGGCAAGACGCCCAGCCGGTACAACGCCGACCGCGAGGTGGTCGGCATCCCCAGTTGGACGACGCGCGAGAGCACCGACAAGCAGGTGAGCATGTGGGCGCGCGACGCCGACCTGGGCATCTGCCTGCAGACGCGCGTGGTGCGCGCCATTGACGTCGACATTGGCGACCCGGTGGAGGCGCAGCGCGTGGCGCAGTTCATCGAGCTGGGGCTCGGCGTGGATCTGCCGCGCCGTCAGCGCGCCGACTCGGGCAAGTTCCTGCTCGCGTTCCAGATGCCGGGCGAGTTCGCCAAGCGCGTGATCCGCACGGCGCACGGCGCGATCGAGTTCCTCGCCACCGGTCAGCAGTTCATCGCCGTGGGGACGCATCCGAAGGGCGCGCGGTACGAGTGGGTGCCGGGCCTGCCGGCCGAGATCCCGGAGCTGGTGCCGGCCGAGTTTGACGCGCTGTGGAGCGCGCTGGGCGCGGCGTTCGGGATCTCGGGTGTGGCGTTCGAGTCGCGCGGCGTCAAGCCGTCGATCCCCCGGTCGTCGCTGGACATGCACGGCGACCCGAGGGTGGCGTTCTTGCAGGCCAACGGCTGGGTCAAGGAGTTCGACCGCTCGGGCATCGTGCACATCCGCTGTCCCTGGGAGGACGAGCACACCAGCGACTCAGGGCCGAGCTCAACGTCGTACTTCCCTGCCGGTGTGGGCGGGATCAACGCGGGGCACTACAAGTGCCTGCACTCGCATTGCATCGGGCGCGGCGACAGCGCGTTCGACGCGGCCGTGGGGTGGACCGAGAGCGAGTTCGAGGTCGTCGAGGCGGCCGGCGGCGAGCTGCAGGTCGAGGAGTGGCCGGCGCTGGAGCGAGACAAGCAGGGGCGCATCGAGCCCACGCTGCTGAACACGCTGGCCATGCTCGAGCGCGCCGACGTGGTGGGCGTGCGTCTGGCCTACGACGACTTCAAGGCCTGCGAGATGGTGGCCTACGGCAACGCCGGCGAGTGGCGCGCGCTGCGCGACACCGATTACACCGAGGTGCGGCGCATGCTGGCGCTGCGCGGGATGAAGAACCCCGGGCGCGAGATGGTGCGCGACGCGGCGCTCAAGGTGTGCGAGCAGAACACGATCGACACCGCGATCCAGTGGGCGCGGTCGCTGCGCTGGGACGGCGTGCCTCGCGTGGCGTCGTTCTTCACCCGATTCATGAGCGTGCCCGACACGCCGTACATCCGCGCCGTGGCGCGCTACATGTGGTCGGCGCTGGCCGGCCGGTGCGTCGAGCCGGGGGTCAAGGCCGACATGGTGCCGGTGTTCGTGTCCAAGCAGGGCAAGGGCAAGACCTCGATGGTCGAGGTGCTGGCACCCAGCGAGGACGCATTCCTTGAGGTCAACCTCGAGGTGCGCGACGACAACCTGGCCCGCCAGCTGCGCGGCAAGCTGGTCGGCGAGTGGGCCGAGCTGCGGGGCCTGCGCACCAAGGACAGCGAGGCGATCAAGGCGTGGGTGACGCGCCGGCATGAGGAGTGGGTGCCGAAGTTCAAGGAGTTCGCCACCCGCTTTCCGCGCCGCATGGTGCTGATCGGCACGGCCAACGAGGACGAGATCCTCGACGACCCGACCGGCGAGCGCCGGTGGTTGCCCATGCAGGTCGGCGTGGTGGACGTGGCCGGCATCCGCGAGGCGCGTGACCAGATCTGGGCCGAGGGGGTTGCGCTGTTCGATCAGCACGGCGTCATGTGGCAGGAAGCGCAGGCGCTGGCCGTTGACGAGCACGAGCACTTCAAGGTCAGCGACTCGTGGGCCGACTCTGTGCGGGCCTGGCTGGGCTCGGATCAGATGGATGGACCCGACGGGCCGAAGCGCGGCGACGCGCCGTTCACGCTCGCGCAGGTGGCGTTGGGAGCACTTGGGCTCGACCTGCGAAACATTGCAAAGAAGGACGAGTGGCGAATCGGCAAGATTTTGCGCGCTCAGGGGTACGCCAACAAGGTGAGGGGGAGTGGGGCCAATCGCGGTAAGCGATGGGTGCGTGCAGAAAACAGCGAACGTGCAGGAAATAGCGCGTTGGACGACATCGCTTGAGGTCTGCTCACCCCTTTTTGCCCTAAGGGAGAGGGCGAGGGGTGAGGCGTTTTCATAGGAGGCTCACCTTAATCACCCTACTCACCCTTATTTATAGAACTATAAGAGGAGTGTAGTGTAATTCTGTATACTGTATGTTTATCCAGTACTATACAGAAAAGACTGTATGGGGGTCTTTATAGGAAAAATGGGGTGACTAAGGTGACATCGGTGAGGCCCTGAACTTGAAGGAAATCGCATGGTCAGCGTGAGCGTTCGCGGCAAGCGCCGCCGGTACATCGAGGTCAACGGTCGGGCTTGCGTGGTTGGCGAGACGCACCACCGCGCCAAGCTGACCGACGCCGACGTCGACCTGATCCATGCGCTGGCCGAGGCGGGCCTGAGCCAACGGGACATCGCCCGGAAGTTCGACGACATCCCGGGCGGCATCAGCCGGTCCACGGTGCGCGACATCCTGAGCGGCCGGCGCCGCGCCGATGGCCCCCTGGCGCATAACCCGCGCAAGCCGCGCTAAAGTCGCCGGTGCGATGAACAACCCGTGGATCAACCCCTTCCTCGACCGACTGCGCGCAAGCGGTGTTGTGGCACGCGCTTGCCGCGAGGTGGGCGTCAGCTACAGCACCGCCTACGCCCTGCGAGCCCGTGATGGAGACTTCGCCGCTGCGTGGGATGAGGCCTTGGAGGAGTCCTATGACACCCTCGAGCAGGAAGCCCGCCGCAGGGCCTTGGAAGGCTGGGATGAGCCCATCGTGCACCAAGGGCAGCTCACCCCCGTCTGGGAGCGCGACGCCGCAGGCAAGGCCGTGCTCGACGAGGCCGGCAACCCGGTGCAAGCCCGCGATGCGAATGGGGCGCTGCAATGGCTGACCGTCCGCAAGCACAGCGATGCCCTGCTGCAGTTCCTGCTCAAGGGCTACCGCCGCCGGTTCGGGACCGAGCGCACGGAGATGACGGGCGCGGATGGCGCCCCGATCCCGCAGCAGATCCTCGTGGTGACGGGTGTGCCTCACGCGGAGATCAACCCGGAGGACATCGCGTAATGAGCCACGAGCACGTGCCCTTCGGCTGGCCGTCGCTGATCGCGTCGATCATGGGCGCCGGCATCACCATCGCCGACATCAACGCCGTCGTCACGCTGCTCGTGGGGCTGGCCACGCTGGTGTTCACCTGCGTGAAGATCTACCAGGCCTTGACCGGGGCCACGCGCGACCGCGAGGCCATCCGCAAGCTGCTGGCCCGCATGCGCACCACCACCGAGCCGGGAGACCTCCGATGATCGACGAACTCGTGCGCCAGCTGCGCATCGACGAGGGCGTGCGCCGTCAGGCGTACCGCGACAGCCTCGGCCTGCTGACCATCGGCGTCGGCCGGCTCATCGACCCCACGAAGCCGGGCTGTGGCCTGCGCGACAGCGAGATCGACGTGCTGCTGGCCAACGACGTCGCCGACCGCGTGGACGCGCTCACCAAGGCGCTGCCGTGGTTCACCGAGCTGGACGAGGCGCGGCAGGGCGTGCTGCTCAACATGGCCTTCCAGATGGGCACGGCGGGCCTGCTGGCCTTCACCACCACGCTCGGGCTCGTGCGCGCCGGCCGGTACGACGAGGCCGCTGACGCGATGCTGAAGTCCAAGTGGGCCACGCAGACGCCCAACCGAGCCGGCCGCCTGGCGCAGCAGATGCGCACGGGCGAATGGCAGTTCGGAGGCTGACGATGAACTGGTCCGACATCGCCGGCACGATCGGCAAGGCCGCCCCGATGCTGGGCACGCTGGTCGGCGGCCCCGCTGGCGCGGCGGTCGGCGCCATCATCGCCTCGGCGCTGGGCACGGCCAACGACCCCGACAGCGTGGGCGCGGCGCTCACCACCAACCCCGAGGCGCTGGTCAAGCTGCGCGAGATCGAGGCCGACAAGTCGGTCAAGCTGCAGAGCCTGCTGGTGCAGGCCGCCGCGACCGAGCTGCAGACTGCCGCCGCCGACCGAGACAGCGCGCGCAAGATGCAGATGCAGACCGCCTCGCGCATGCCTGCCGTGCTGGCCACGGGCATCACGCTGGGCTTCTTCGGGGTGCTGGGCTACCTGATCCGCTACGGCAAGCCCGACGCTGGCGGCGACGCGCTGCTGCTCCTGCTGGGCTCGCTGGGCACCGCATGGACCGGCGTGGTCAGCTTCTACTTCGGCACCACGGCGGGCTCGTCGCGCAAGACCGAGCTGCTCGCCGCGAGCGCACCGGTGAAGTGACCACGGTCGTCGATCTGGCCTACCGGCCGCGCAAGTGGCAGCAGGAATGCCACCTCAAGCGCCAGCGCTTCACCGTGCTGGCGCTGCACCGACGGGCCGGCAAGACCGAGTTGGCGCTGCGTGAGCTGATCGACGCGGCGCTGCGCAACCGGCTCGACCTGCCGTTGTTCTTCTACGTCGCGCCGCTGCTCAAGCAGGCCAAGGCCATCGCGTGGACCCGGCTGAAGCAGATCGTCGCGCCGCTGGTCATGCACGACCTGGCCACGATCAACGAGTCCGAGCTGTGGGTGCGCTTCAACAGCAACGGCGCGGTCATCCGCATCTACGGCGCGGACAACCCCGACGCGATGCGCGGCGTGCGACTCGACGGCGTGGTCATGGACGAGGTGGCGCAGATGGCGCCGACCGTGTGGCAGGACATCGTGCAGCCGGCGCTGTCCGACCGGAAGGGCTGGGCGCTGTTCATCGGCACGCCCAACGGCGTCAACCTGTTCAGCGATCTGTTCTACCGTGCGCGAGAACTTGCAGACTGGCACTCGGCGCTCTACACCGTGTACGACACCGAGGCGCTGGACACGCAAGAAGTTGCACGCTTGCGGGCGTCGATGCCTGAGCAGTCCTTCGCACGTGAGTTTCTCTGCGACTTCAGCGCGGCCGGCGATGCGCAGCTGCTGAGCCTGACCGACATCGAGGAGGCAGCGCGCAAAATTCTGCGCCCTGACCAATTCGAGTGGGCGCCGCGCATCCTCGGCGTGGACCCCGCGCGCTTCGGCGACGACCGCAGCGTCATCATGCGCAGGCAAGGCCTGGCGACGTGGAAGCCTCGGATCTATCGCGGCATGGACAACATGACGCTGGCCTCGTGCGTGGCCGACGAGATCATCAACTGGAAGCCCGACGCGGTGTTCATCGACGCCGGCAACGGCTCGGGCGTCATCGACCGGCTGCGCCAGCTCGGGCACGAGGTGGTCGAGGTGAACTTCGGCGGCAAGCCCACCAAGCTGCGCTTCGTGAACAAGCGGTCGGAGATGTGGTGGGACATGCGCGAGTGGATCATGGCCGGCGGCACGCTGCCCAACATCGTCGACCTGAAGCAAGACCTCGCCGCGCCGTGCTACCGGTTCGACCTGCAGGACCGCATCGCGCTGGAGTCCAAGGACGACATCAAGGCGCGCGGCCTGCCATCGCCCGACATCGCTGACGCGCTGGCGCTCACCTTCGCCATGCCGGTGCGCAAGGCGGCCGAGCTGATGCCGGGCGCGCGCAGCGTGCAGGCTGAGGTGCTGCACTACAACCCGCTCGACACCAGCGTGCTCGACTACAGCCCGATCGGTTGACATGAAAACTCGTTGGCTCGACCGCCGCATCGCTGCCCCGGGGCCGCACTTGACGCTGTGCCTGCATCGGGAGGAACTGCCTGCCGCGCTGCGTGCGCTGAAGTTCACCACCCCGCTTGACTGGGTGCGCCCTGGCAAGAGCGCGGTCGTGCACACCCTCATCGCCAGCTGGGGCGGCATGGCCTGCATCGTCTGCCTCGACGACTGGCAAGGCCGCAACCCGATCGAGGTGGCGGGGCTGCTGGTGCACGAGGCCGTGCACATCTGGCAAAGCTACTGCGACGACATCGGGGAGGCCGACCCGGGGCGCGAGCAGGAGGCGTATGGGGTGCAGGCCATCGCGCAGGAGCTGATGGCGGAGTTCGCCCGCCGGGTAGCGGGCGCATAACGGCGCAGGCGGGCGCTACAGTCGTGCCATGCCGAAGATCCTCGACCTCACGGGCCAGCGTTTCGGACGTCTGACCGCAGTTCGCCGCGCGGGTGTGCTCAAGAAGCAGATCGCGTGGGAATGCGTTTGCACCTGCGGCAACACGACCTTCGTGCCGTCGTACTACCTGCGCTCGGGCGACACGACGTCGTGCGGCTGCAAGCTGCGCGAGGTCCAGCAGACCGGCAGCATCACGCACGGGCAGAACCTCGCCAACAAGCCGACCCGCACGTACAACTCGTGGCGGTCGATGCTTGAGCGATGCCGTCTACCGTCGAGCCACGCGTGGATGGACTACGGCGGCCGGGGCATCACGGTGTGCGATCGCTGGCGCAAGTTCGAGAACTTCTTCGCCGACATGGGCGAGCGCCCCGAAGGGATGACGCTCGACCGCATCGACGTGAATGGCAACTACGAGCCCGGCAATTGCCGCTGGGCGACGTGGAAAACTCAGGCCAACAACAAGCGACCGCGGCGTAAGGCCGCAGTCTGAGGACCACCCATGTGCCTCTCATCGCCAGACATTCCGCCGCCGCCCCCGCCGCCGCAGGAAACGAAAACCGCCGACACCCCGAGCGTGCTGCGCAACAAGCGCAAGCAAGCTCAGATGGCCGGCGGCACGCTGCTGACCACTGACAACGGCATCGCGGGCAACGCGCTCAACACTGCGGCCCCCACGCTGCTCGGGAGCTGAACATGGGGCCGTTGCCTGACATGGGTGGAGCTTTCGCCGCGCTGTTCGTCCTTGCGACGTGCGGCGTGCTTGCCCTCATCGGCGGGGCGGCCTGGCTTGTGTGGTGGCTGCTGACGCACGTCACGGTGGTGGTCGCGTGACCGACAAGTCGGGCCTCACCAAGCGCCAGCGCGTCGACAACCGGCGCGCTGCGCTCATCGCTGAGCGAACAAGCTGGCTCACGCACTGGCGTGAGATCAGCGAGTATCAGCAGCCCATGCTCGGCCGGTTCCTCGTGACCGACCAGAACCGGGGCCGCAAGCGCCACAACCAGATCTATGACCGCACCGCGCTGGGCGCGAGCCGCACGCTCGCCGCCGGCATGCTGTCGGGCATGACGAGCCCCGCGCGCCCGTGGTTCCGCCTCGGGCTGGGCGATCAGGATCTGGCGCAGTCGGGCGCGGTCAAGACCTGGCTGCACCAGACCGGCGTTCTGATCCGCGAGATATTCAACCGGTCCAACACCTACCGCGCGCTGCAGCAGGGCTACCTCGAGCTGGGACTGTTCGGCACGTGGGCCGACGTCATCCTGCCCGACTTCGAGACGGTGGTGCACCACTACCCCATGACGATCGGCGAGTACGCGCTCGGCCACGACGACAAGGGGCAGATCAACAGCTTTGTGCGCGAGTTCAAGATGACGGTCGGCCAGCTGGTCGAGCAGTTCGGCATCGAGAACGTCAGCACCAGCGTGAAGAACATGTACGACCGGCACCAGGTCGACACGTGGATTCCGGTGTGCCACCTCGTCGAGCCGCGCCGCGACCGCGACATGCGCAAGGCCGACGCCAAGAACATGGCGTTCGCCTCGATCTACTTCGAGGCCTCGCGCGACCCGGACAAGGACTTCCTGCGGGAATCCGGCTTCAAGCGCTTCCCAGTGCTGGCCCCGCGCTGGGAGGTCACGGGCAACGACATCTATGGCACGAGCCCCGGCATGGAGGCGCTCGGCGACGTGAAGCAGCTGCAGCACCAGCAGCTGCGCAAGTCGCAGGCCATCGACTACCAGGTCAACCCGCCGCTGCAAGTGCCCACGCAGTACAAGGACGCCGCGCGCCACCGCCTGCCGGGCGGCGTGATGTACGTCGACGCGACCACGCAGGGGCAGGGCATCCGCAGCGCGTTCGAGGTGAACCTCAACCTGCAGCACCTGCACGAGGACATCCTCGACGTGCGCCAGCGCATCAACGCGGCGTACTACGCCGACATGTTCCTGATGATGGCCAACGACACGCGCAGCGGCGTCACGGCCACCGAGATCGCCGAGCGCCACGAGGAGAAGCTGCTGATGCTCGGCCCGGTGCTGGAGCGTCTGCACAACGAGCTGCTGAGCCCGCTCATCGACATCACGTTCGACTACGCCGCCGAGGCCGGCATCCTGCCGCCCGCGCCGCCCGAGCTGGAGGGCATGGACCTGAACATCGAGTTCGTGTCCACGCTGGCCCAAGCGCAGCGCACGGTGAGCGCGCAGGGCATGGACCGCCTGCTCGGGTCGGTCGGCTCGCTGGCCGGGCTGTTCCCGGCCGTGGTCGACAAGATCAACCCGTACCAGGTGGTCGACGACTACGCCGACATGTACGGCGTCAACCCCAAGGCGATCGTGCCCACCGAGGACGCGCAGGCCGCAGCCAACGCACGCGCCAAGGCCGCACAGGCTCAGGCCGCGATGGCTCAGGCCCCGGCGATGGCGCAGACGGCCAAGGCGATCAGCGGTATCGACCCCGGCAACATGCGCGACGTGATGAACCAGTTCCAAGGCTACGGCTCAGGCCCGGCCGTCTGAGGAGACCGACATGAACGACGGCATCACGAAGATGCAGCCCCTGACCGCATCGGAGACCTGACATGGCAACCCGCACCCCCGTTTTGCAGGACGCCCTGCTCGACCAGAAGCTCTACACGTGGACTGGCCTGCTCAACGGCGACGACGGCGCCGGCGGCCCGCACGTGGGCTCGGGCGACCGCACCGTGCAGGTGTTCGGCACCTTCGGCGTCGGCGGCACGATCATCTTCGAGGGCTCGCTCGACGGCGGCACGAACTGGTTCCCGCTGCGCGACCCGTCGAGCACGGCGATCTCGTTCACCGCGGCCGGCGGCCGGGCGATCCTCGAGAACGTCGCGCTGGTGCGCCCGCGCGTGACCGGCGGCGATGGCACCACCTCGCTCACCGCCATCCTGATGACCCGGAGGACTGGCAATGGCTTCTGACCTGAACGCGGCGGTCGACGCCGCCCACCGACTCGTGGCCATGCTCGACGGCGTGCGCGTCATTTCCAACGCGCTCACCGAGATCGGCAGCATCGAGCAGGCGATCAACGAGAGCAAGGTGCGACTCGCCACGGCGCGCGCCGAGACCGACGCCTACCTGGCCGGCATCGCCGACGAGGTGGCCAAGGCTCAGGGCGAGCTGGCCAGCGCGCAAGCCGCCGTGCAAGCCGCGCAGGCGCAGGCCGCCGCGCTCGTGGCTGACGGCCAAGCCAAGAGCGACGCGATCGTCAACGCCGCCGTCAAGCGCGCCGACGAGCTGCGCGACGAGGCCGCGCGCCACGTCGACCTGGCCAACGCCGCAGCGGCCGGCGCCGAGGCGCGCGCCGCCGACTTCACCGCGGCGGCCGACGCCGCCGAGAAGCGGGTCAAGGTGGCCGAGGACTCGCTCGCCAAGCTGCTCGCCAAGCTGGGAGGCTGACATGCTCGCCGCCGCATCCATCCCCGCGCCGTTCTTCCGCTACGAGGTCGAGTGCATCGCGCCCGACGGCTCGGTGCGCTGGCGCGACGGCTTTACGAACCTCGTCACGACGGCCGGCAAGACCGACCTGATCGACAAGTATTTCAAGGGCAGCGCGTACACCGCCGCGTGGTTCCTCGGGCTGAAGGGCACGGGCAGCGCGGCGGTCGGCGACACGCTGGCGTCGCATGCCGGCTGGGCCGAGGTGAACCCCTACGCCGGCAACCGGCCGGCGATCACGTTCGGCACCACGAGCGGCGGCAGCAACACGGCGACCGCCGTGAGCTACAGCATCAACGCCACAGCCACGGTCGCAGGCGCGTTCGTGTCAAGCGTCAACACCGGCACGGCCGGCACGTTGTACAGCGCGGGCGACTTCGGCGCCTCGCGCTCGGTCGTGTCGGGCGACACGCTGAACGTCACCCTGACCGTGAGCGCGACCTGACGACATGGCGATCTACGTCGACCGCGTGCTGGAAACCAGCACCACGACCGGCACGGGGAACATCACCCTGGCCGGCGCGGTGACGGGCTTCCGCACGTTCTCGTCCGTCGTCGCGCTGAACAGCTTCGTCTACTACTGCATCGAGGCCGTCGACGGCAGCGGCAACCCGACCGGGGACTGGGAGGTCGGCACCGGCTACCTCTCGGCCTCGACCACGCTCGTTCGCTCCGAGGTCGAGAGCAGCAGCAACGCGGGCGCGCTCGTGAACTTCGCCGCCGGCACGAAGCGCGTCTTTGCCACGGCACCAGCCTACGAGATGCAGACCAAGGGCGACATCGCGGCTCGCACGATGGGCTGGGCCAACTACTGAGGAGTCAGGCATGCCTGCAAATGGCGATCCGATGTTCATTCGCGTCGGCAAGAACCCGAGCGTGTTGGTCACGGCGGCGAACACCTCGTCGCAGGGCGGCGGCACGGTGGGCACCGACATCTTTCTCGCGTTCACGGCCGACGCCACCAATGGCTCGTTCGTGCGTCGCGTCGAGTGGATTCCGACCGCGACCACGCCGACGACCACGACTGCCACCGTCGGCCGCGTGTTCCTGTCATCTGTCGCCAGCGGCACCACGACCAGCGCAAACACGCGGCTGCTGGCCGAGGTGATCCTGCCAGCGACGGGGGCGGACAACGCCACGCAGGCGGTGTTCCCCGTGAGCATCCCGCTTGACATCGTGCTCGCGCCTGGCGAGACGATCCTTGTGACGAACCACGCCGCGCCGGCCGCGAACACGGCCTGGCGCGCCAACGTCCTCGGCGGGGACTACTGATGTACGGCCTGATGCTGCCTCGCAGCTCGTCGGCCGGCCTCGTCACGATCGTTGGGCACGGCCCGGCATCCTTTCAGAACAACTGGCGCCAGGTGCAGATCCCCCCGGGGGCCACCTTCGTGTCGCTGCTGGCGATCGGGGGCGGCGGCGGTGGTGGTGGTGGGTCTAACGGGGCGACTGCGACCACCCGGGGCGGCGGTGGCGGCGGCGGGTGCGGATCTTTCTCGCGCATGGTCGTGCCTGCGTTCCTGCTCCCGCCCCGACTGTGGGTGTCGCCAGGCCCTGGCGTCACGGGCGGCGCATCTGCCGCTGGCGGCGCCGCTGGCTCTGGCAGCTACATCGCCACGATCCAAGGCGCGACGAGCGGCGTGAACCTGATCCTAGGCGCCAGCGGGGGCGGGGGTGGCGGTGCGGGCAGCACAACCGCAGGCACCGCCGGGATTGCTGGCGGCGCCGCGACGGCCAGCTGCGTGCACCAGTCGGTCGGGACAGTCGTCAACACGGCCGGCACCGCAGGCACTGCGGGGTCCATCACCGCAACTGCGCCGACTGCGATCTCGTGGGGTGCGAACTCGCTCATCATCGGCCCCGGCAACGGCGGCGGCGGATGGACTGCCGCCAACGCGGGGAGCGCGGGGGGCGACATCACGGGCTCGGGTTTCGTGCCGACCCGCACGGGCGGCGCGACCGGTGCAACGGGCGGCGACGGCCAGGATGGCGTCGACTATCGCGGCGGGCAAACCGGCTGGCTGTCGTCCGGCGGCGCAGGCGGCGGATCGGGCGGCGGTGCAGCCAACGGCGTCGGCGGGCGGGGCGGCCACGGCGGCTTCGGCTCGGGCGGTGGCGGCGGCGGCGCGGGCACGACCACGGCAGGCGGCGCGGGCGGCAACGGCGGACCGGGCCTGATCGTCATCGCCTGGTGGTGAGGTAGCGCATGCTGGGGTTCGGTCCGATCTCGAGCGCGCCGATCGCGGGGCGCGTGCTGAATCCGACTGCGGGCGGTGGCACTACCTACAACGACACGCTCACCGAGTCGATCGCCGCAGGCGACGCGCTCACCAACACGCAGACTTTCGCGTCCTCGCTCACCGAGTCGGTCGCAGCGGCCGAGGCGTGGGCCACGGCGCAGACGCTG
>Ga0228700_1001391_pt1 | contig 15987 bp, 16 predicted proteins | sample McNCre317_Aug_MG_FD_178019 | JGI IMG/M metagenome (GOLD analysis project Ga0228700, IMG submission 178019) | Freshwater microbial communities from McNutts Creek, Athens, Georgia, United States - 3-17_Aug_MG | ecosystem: Environmental > Aquatic > Freshwater > Creek | place: USA: Georgia...
AGCGCATTGGCATTGGCGGTGTGGCAGGCGAGGGCGTGCAGGCGCGCTATGGTGCCCGTGAGCTGGCCGAGACCGAGGACGGCGTGGCCTTTTTCACCCAGCTGGCCAGCCACTGGAAAAAGAACTTCTCGGGCTGGCAGGCCTGGATGCTCACGCCGGATTTGAAGCTGCCCGGCAAGATGCGCCTGAAGGAATCGCGCCGAGTGCCCTTGTGGAACGGCCCGCTGGAATGCCGCCTGTTCAAGTTCGACATGGTGGCCGGGCGCATGGCCCGGGGCAGCGGCGATGCGGGCGCCACGGCAGACGCCAAACCCGCTGGCTGATGCACGCGCCATCCAAGGTGCGGGCGATTGTGCTCGACACCAACATCGTGCTGGACCTGTTTGTTTTCAACGACCCGGCCACGCCGGTGCTGCTGCGGGCGCTGCAGGCCGCAGAGCTGCGCTGGCTTGCCAGCCAGCCCATGCGCGATGAACTGCAGCGTGTGCTGGCCTACCCCCATATTGCGGCGCGCCTGGCGTATTACGAATTGGCGGCTGACCAGGTGCTGCAGCGATTCGATGCCCTGGTGCATACTGTGGACCCAGCGCCCAAGGTGCCGCTGAACTGCAAGGACCCCGACGACCAGAAGTTCGTGGACCTCGCCGCCGCCCACCAGGCCTTGCTGCTGAGCAAGGACCACGCAGTGCTGGCTCTGGCCAAGCGCCTGCGGCCCTGGGGTGTGCACACCAGCGCGGTGTTTTCAATGACTTGATACCGCAACCGTCAAACGACCCGCGCTTGCCAATATCCCGGCGCGCACCTTTGGTGCGCTACTGTGAAAACTTGCGGTCCCCGCAGGGCATCTTCAGCATAGATCAGTGTGTAGGGAAAACGGTCGAAGTGGTATATGCGCAAGCACGCGTTCAGCGTGCGGTCCGCGTTGTTGATTCTCTTGCAGCAGTGACATAACGCGCTCGAAATCAGCCAGAAATGCCGCTGCGACCAGTGGACTGGCTTGCTCCGCATAGTAAACCGCAGCATCACCGAGTTCGCGCTCGGCGTCCGGGTGAATCCAGTAGCTCATTCCAAACGGGCGCGCACGCGTGCCAGTGAGTCAGCGCCACGGACCATGGCAACTTTGTCGCCATCAACGTCTGCACGGCGCTGCTGCGCCAAAGCCATCCAATCTTGCGCGTTCGATTGCGGCTCTATGCTGGCGAGCAGCAACTCCAGCAACCGTGCGCGTTCACCGGCTGGCAATTCCAGCACAAGCGCTGCGAGATCATCGGTCTGCGTGGTCATGCTTTCTCCTGTCAACGTGTCATTCCAAGCATGCCACAAGTCCATCTCCATCCATGGATGCACTTGCCAGCAGGGCTTTTTCTGACAGACGCCGTCTGCACTTCTTAGGCCGTCAGCGTCAGCGCCTCATCCCCCTGCAGCAGAAAGCTCTCGGCCGCCGCGCGCGGCCAGCTCATGCGGTAGATGGGGGGCAGCGCCTGCAGGTCGCTTTCCAGGAGCGCGCGGTCGGGCAGCTGGGTGAGGATGAGCTGGGCCAGCGAGCGCACGGTCTGGTCGCGCGAGCGGCGCACGATGTGGTGGGCGGTGATCTGGTTGGGATGTTCTATGCCGGCGGCCTGCACCAGTTCCTGCAGGGCATGCAAGGTCTGTTGGTGGTAGTTGTAGACGCGGGTGGCCTTGTCCTGAACCACCAGCGACTGCTGGCGCCGCGGGTCCTGCGTGGCCACGCCGGTGGGGCAGCGCCCGGTGTGGCAGGTCTGGGCCTGCAGGCAGCCCAGAGCAAACATGAAGCCGCGTGCGCTGTTGCACCAGTCGGCGCCCAGGGCCATCAGGCGCGCGATGTCAAAGGCGCTGGCCACCTTGCCGGCCGCACCGATCTTTACCAGGTGGCGCAGGCCCACACCGCGCAAGGTGTTGTGCACCAGGAGCAGGCCCTCCTGCAGGGGCGAGCCCACATGGTTGGTGAATTCCACGGGTGCCGCACCGGTGCCGCCCTCGGCGCCGTCCACCACGATGAAGTCCGGCGTGATGCCGGTGGCCAGCATGGCCTTGACCATGGCAAACCATTCCCAGGGATGGCCTATGCAGAGCTTGAAGCCGGTGGGTTTGCCGCCCGAAAGATCGCGCAGCCTCTCGATGAAATGCATCATCTCCACCGGCGTGCTGAAGGCGCTGTGCGCGGCCGGCGAGATGCAGTCCACCCCTTCTGGCACCCCACGCGCCGCAGCAATCTCGGCCGTCACCTTGGGGCCGGGCAGCACGCCGCCGTGGCCGGGCTTGGCGCCCTGGCTGAGCTTGAGCTCAATCAGCTTGACCTGTGGGTCTGCGGCATTGGCGGCAAACTTTTCGGCATTGAAACTGCCGTCTTCATTGCGGCAACCAAAATAGCCCGAGGCGATTTCCCAGATCAGGTCGCCGCCATGCTTGCGGTGGTGGGCCGAGATCGAACCCTCGCCGGTGTCATGGGCGAAGTTGCCGCGCCTGGCGCCGGCATTGAGCGACTGGATGGCGTTGGCACTCAGTGCGCCAAAACTCATGGCCGAGATGTTGAACACACTGGCGCTGTAGGGCTGGGCCCGGTGGGCGCCTATGGTGATGCGAAAGTCATGCGAGCGCAGCTGGGTGGGTGCCACCGAATGGTTGATCCACTCATATCCTTCAGCATGCACATCGAGCTGGGTGCCAAAGGGGCGCTTGTCCACCTGGGCCTTGGCGCGCTGGTAGATCAGCGAGCGCTGGGCGCGCGAGAAGGGCAGGGCGTCGTTGTCGGCTTCCAGGAAGTACTGGCGGATTTCCGGGCGGATCGACTCCAGCAGGTAACGGATATGGCCGGTGACCGGGTAATTGCGCAGCACGGAGCGCTTCTTTTGCTGCATGTCATGCAGACCCACCGCCACCAGCACGGCGCAAAGCGGCAGTAGCCAGTTGGCCTGGCCCTGCAGCAGCCACAGCCAGGCACCCAGCAGCAGCCCTAGGCAGCACAGAAAAAAAGGCAGATAGCGGGTCGGAATAATTTTGTCCAGCATATCCATCGGTGACGACCTCCTTGGGCGCGACAATAGCAGGCAAGCCCCGATTTGCAAGCCCATGAATACCCAAGCCCCCCAAGCCCCTGTCGATAGCAAAGCCACCGAGGTCACCGCCCTGGAGCCGCAAGATTTCGACGCACTAGATGCCATTCTGGATGCGGTGCGCGCACGCCACAGCGAAACCCCGCAGTGGGAATTCTGCGAAGGCTTCATGGCCGCCCTGGTGGTCAGCCGCCGCGCCATACCGCCCGCCGAATACCTGGATGTGCTGCTGGACATGGGCGAGGACCCGGCCAGCGCACCCTATGGTTGCTTTGAAAGTGCCGAGCAGCAGGCCGCCTTCGTGGCGCTGTGGCAGCGCCGCTGGGCGCACATGGCCCAGGGCCTGGCCACCGAGGTGCAAAGCCTGGACGACCCCCGCGCCTTCCAGCCCGAGGTGATGGATGTGCGCGGCGCCGTGGCCGCCTTGCCCGAGGAGGAACGTGCGCAGATGGCCGGCGAGCAGCTGCCCTCTTTCGCCCAGGTCTGGGCCATCGGCTTCATGTATGCGGTGGAAAACTGGCCTGACGAATGGCAGCCCCCGCGTGACAAACAGGCCCGCAAGCTACTGGATGAGGCGCTGCAATGCGTGGTGGCCTTGACCGAAGACGACAAAGACGAGCCCACGCTGGCCGTGTTTGATGACGAGGGTGCACCCAGTGTCAGCGTGCCCCGTTTCAATGCCTTTGCCGATGCGGTCTGGGCAGTTTACGACCTGTTTGAGCTGTGGCGCAGCATAGGCCCGCGCGTGACCACGGTGCATGCGCCGGTGCAGCCCGGGCGCAACGACCCCTGCTCTTGCGGCAGCGGCAAGAAATACAAGAAGTGCTGTGGCGCCTAAGGCGTCCAATGCATTTACGGCGTTTGGGGCGCCTGTGCACCAAGCCCAGCCCCTGCGGCTGCTGACGCGTGCCTAGTTGCCTGCACTCACTTCCGTTGCGGTGAAACGCAGGGTCCAGCGCTTGCCGGCGTAGCGCAGCTCCAGCTCCAGGGGCAGGGCGTCTGCGGGGACTTTGCCTAGCACAAAGCGCATGCTGGACTGCTCGTAGTGCAGCCAGGGCGGCACCGGCTCGCCCTCTGGTGTGCTGATGTCGGGCTCGGCGCTGGGTGTGAGGGTGGCGGCTAGGCGCTGGGGCAGCGGGAAGTCCAGCATGGTCTGCTGGGCCACCAGGCGCTGCGGGATGTAGACGGTGATCAGGCCGTCTTGCTCGGCCAGGGTTTCGCGCACCAGGTTGACCCAGATGCCAACCTGGGTTAGCAACTGGCCTTGCTCCACCTGCACGGAGGGGGTGGCCAGGGTCTGGAAAGGCGCAGGGCGGGCGCGGTCGGCACTTCATACGGGTCGGTAATGCCGGTGAAATGCGCAATGGCGCCGGCACGGGCCCGCTGGTACAGGCCCTTGGGGTCACGCTGTTCGCACACCGCAAGCGGCGTACTTAGGTGGATTTCGGTGAAGGCCTTGGGGCCCACCAGCGCGCGTGCGGCTTCGCGGTCGTCCTGGTAGGGGGAGATGAGGGCGGCAATGGCCACCTTGTGGTGGGCATTGCAGGCGCGGCACAGGCCGGCGGCGCGCAGTACGTTGGCCCTGCGGTCGGCCCGGGTGAAGCCCAGGCTGGGTTGGGACTGGCGCAGCCAGTCGCCGTCAATGACCTGGTTGCGAATGCCGCGCCGGTGCAGTTGCACACTGAGCGCCAGTGCCAGGGTGGACTTGCCCGAGCCGGACAAGCCGGTCAGCCAAAGCGTGGGATAGGTCATGTGGCCTGCCTGCATGTATTGTTGGGTGTGCAGCCATATTAGGCTGTGCCCACAACACTAGGCAAGCAGGCCGGGGCTTCAGCTCACCATGCCCATCAGCTTGGGGAACCACAGCACCATGCCGGGCCAGAAGGTCACCACCAGCAGGAAGCCGATCATGGTCAGCAGCCAGGGCCAGACCGCCACGGTGAGCTCGGTGATGCCCATCTTGGTGATGCCCGAACTCACGTAGAGGTTCAGTCCCACCGGCGGATGGCACAGGCCCACTTCCATGTTCACCGCCATCAGGATGCCGAAGTGCACCGGGTGCACGCCCATCTTGACGGCCACCGGGAACAGGATGGGCGCCATGATCAGCACAATGGCCGCCGGGTCCATGAAGTTGCCCGCCGCCAGCAGAATGAAGTTCACCAGCAGCAGGAAGGCGATCAGGCCAAAGCCCTGGCTGGTCATCCACGCCGCCATGCTTTGCGGGATTTGCTCCGAGGTCATCAGGAAGGAGAACAGCACCGCGTTGGTGACGATGTACAGCAGCATGGAGCTCATGGCCGCCGCACCCAGGAGTGACTTGGGCACATCGCGCAGCTTCAGGTCCTTGTAGACGAAGACCGAGATGAAGAAAGCATAGACCGCTGCCATGGCCGCCGCCTCGGTGGGCGTGAACTTGCCGCTGTAGATGCCGCCAATCACCACCACGATCAGCAACAGGCCCCACATGCTTTCGCGAAAGGCCTTGTAGCGCTCGGCCCAGCTGGCTTTTTGCATGCGCGGGTAGTCAAACTTCCTGGCGCGCCACCAGGTGGTCAGACCTAGAAGAAAAGACAGGCACAGCCCCGGCACGATGCCGGCAATAAACAGCTGGCCGACCGACGCCGAGCCCACCGGCTGGCCGTCCGGGCCGAGTGCGTTCATGCCGGCCGTGGCAATCGCGTACATCACCAGGTTGATGGAGGGCGGAAACAGAATGCCCAGGGCGCCCGAGGTGGTGATCACGCCGGCACCAAAGGCCTTGGGATAGCCCTGCTTGACCATGGCCGGCATCATGATGGAGCCCACCGCTACCACGGTCGCCACCGAGGAGCCGGAGATGGCGGCAAACAGCGCGCAGGCCAGCACGCCGGCCAGGCCCATGCCGCCATACCAGTGGCCGATCATGGAGGTGCAAAAATTGATCATGCGCTTGGCCACGCCCCCGTGGGTGAGGAAGTTGCCGGCCAAGATGAAGAAGGGAATCGCCATGATCTCGAACTTCTCGATGCCGGTGAACAGCTTCAGCGCCACCGACTCGATGGGCACATCGGTCAGGGTGAACAGGAAGGTGAGCACCGTCAGGCCCAGCGAGATCGAGATCGGCATGCCGGTGAGCATCAGGCACACCAGCAGGGTGAAGATGATGAAGGTGTTCATGGTGCGCGGCCTTCCTTGGCTTGCAGGTCTTCGGCTTCGATGGCCGCGTCATCCACACCGGCCACATGGTGACTGGCATGCGGCACCTCGCCGGTCTTCAGAAAGCCATAGGCCACCTGCAGAAAGCGAAAGCACATCAGGTAGGAGCCCAGGGGCACGCAGGAATAGGCGATCCAGGTGGGTATCTCCAGGTCGGGCGAGGTGGGGCCCTCGGGCACATCGCCCACGTCCCAGCCCATGCTGGTATAGAAGGCCCAGTGAAAGCCGTTCTCCCAGACAAAGCGCGCGCCCAGGCTGCCCACGGTGCCGGTGAACACGGCGCCGGCCAGCAGGCTGAACAGCACCAGCCACTTGGCGGTCTCGGGTTTGAGCTTGCGCACCAGCACGTCCACACCGACGTGCGTGCCGTTGCGCACGCCGTAGGCCGCGCCAAACTTGGCCATCCACACGAACATGTAGATGCACAGCTCCTGCGCCCAGCTCACGTCCATGCGCACCGCATAGTCCTGGATGTAGGGCACGCCGGAGAGAAAGCGGTGCAGCACGGCAACAAAAATCACCAGCGTGGCCGCACCGATGAGGAAGGTGATCAGCCATTCCTCCAGGTGGTTGAGAACCTTGTTGAACATGGCTGCCTTACTTCACCGGCACAAAGCCTGCGCCCTTGTAGGCGGCTTCAATGGTGGCCTTGCCGACGCGGCCTTCCATCTCCTGGTGCACCGGCATCAGCGCCTTCTTCCAGGCCGTGGCTTCGGCCGGCGTCAGGGTGTAGACGGTGGACTTGCCGCTGGCCTTGATCTTGTCCAGGGCCTGTGCGTTCTCGGTGGAGGCAATGGCGTTGGCATAGGTGGTGGAATCCTTGATGGCGCTCTCCAGGGCGGTGCGGATGTCCGCCGGCAGGCCGTCCCAGAACTTCTTGTTGACGATCACTGCATAGGCCAGGTGGCCGTGGTTGGAAATGGTCATGTGCTTCTGCACTTCATAGGTCTTCTGGGTGTAGAAGTTGGAGGCCACACCCTCGGTGCCATCGACCACGCCGCTTTGCAGGGCCTGGTACAGCTCGCTGAAGGCCATCACCTGCGGAATGGCGCCCAGGGCGCGCATCTGCGCGTCCAGCACCTTGGAGCTCTGGATGCGCATCTTCAGACCCTTGAAATCTTCCACCGTGTGCAGCGGCTTGTTGGCGCTCATCTGGTGGAAGCCGTTGTCCCAGTAGGCCAGGCCCTTGATGCCCTTGGGCTCCAGCTTCTTGAACAGCTCGGCACCCAGCGGGCCTTCGGTGATGCCGCGGAAGGCCGCGTCGTCCTTGAACAGGAAGGGCAGGTCAAACACCTCGAACTCCTTCACACCCAGCGGACCGAACTTGGCCAGCGAGGGTGCCAGCATCTGCACCGAGCCCAGCTGCAGGGCCTCCATCTCTTCCTTGTCCTTGTAGAGCTGGCTGTTGGGGTAGACCTCCACCTTCACGCGCCCGCCGGTGCGCTGCTCGGCCAGTTCCTTGAAGCGCAGCGCACCCTTGCCCTTGGGTGTGTCGGGCGCCACCACGTGGCTGAACTTGATGATGATGGGGGTCTGGGCCAGGGCGGCAACAGAGCCCAGTGCGGTGGTGGCGGCAATGGCGGCCTGGACCAGGGTGCGGCGCGAAATCAGGGGCATGATAGTCTCCGGTGGGTTTTAGGTGGCGCGAGTGTGCGGCAGCACCGGGACGCCGGCCATTGTGGACTTCCACATATCGATGCTGCGGCCCGCATAAATCAAGGGTTAACCCGTAGCTTCCTGCTTTGCGCAGCGTGGCTGGCGCCTCTGGCGCGACTAGACTGCGCCCATGCTTGCCCTGCAAACCCCAGCCGCCACGGCCAGTGCGCCACTGCGCTGGCCACGCCTGCGTCGTGGCCTGTGGCTGCTGCCGTTTCTGGCCTCGTTGCTGTTTGTGGCCGGGGTGCTGGTCTGGGCCTACCGCGCCGACCGGGTCGAGCGCGAAGACCGGCGTGCCACGCTGATTGCCGATGCCTTGAGCAGCGAGGCCCAACTGCGCGACCAGCTGGACCAGGAGCAGGCCCACCTGCGCGAACTGGCACGCCAGCTGCCCGCCCTGCCGCGCCATGCACAGGCCCTTGCCGGCCAGCGTGAACTGGTGGAGGGACTGCGACGCATCTGGCTGAACCTGACCTGGCTGGACGGCGACAACCGCATCGTGGCCAGCGTGCCCGAGGCCAAGGGCAATGCACCCGGTGATGGCGTGGCCCTGTCCTCGCACCTGACGCAGCAGGCCGGTGCGGACCAGCTGGTGCTGCGCTATTCGCCGGCCCAGCTGCTGCGCCGGGGCGTGCCCTGGTGGCTGACGCGCAAATACGATGTGCAGCTGATCGATTCGAACGAGCAGGTGATCGCCTCGGTCGACCAGGCGCCGCTGCGCCCCAACGCCCCCGGCCATGAAAGCTATATGGTGGCAGTGGGTGGCAATATGCCGGGCGCCTTTCTGGAGCTGACCCTGCGCGACGCCCCCCCGCCGTTCTGGCGCACCCTGCCGCTGGTGCTGATGGCCGGCTTTCTGGGCCTGATGCTGGCAGCCACCTTGCTGCTGCGCCAGCAGATGGCGCGCAGCGCCCGCGCCGAGCATGCCTGGCGCACCGAGGCCTCCTGGCGCCAGGCCATGGAAGACTCGGCCCTGGTGGGCCTGCGTGCGCGTGATGCCCAGGGTCGCATCCTGTACGTGAACCGTACCTTCTGCAATATGGTGGGCTTGAAGCCCGAACAGCTGGTGGGCCTTAGCCCGCCCATGCCCTACTGGCCGCCCGATGCGCTGGACGAGGTCATGCTGCGCCACAAGCGCAACCTGGAGGGCCATGCCCCGCGCGATGGCTACGAGGCCCTGTGGTGCCACAGCGATGGGCGGCGCCTGAACGTGATGGTGTTCGAGTCGCCCCTGATCGATGCCAGCGGCCAGCAGACCGGCTGGATGGGCTCCATCATTGACATCACGGCGCGAAAGCAGCTCGAAGAGCGCGAGCGCCACCAGGCCGAGGCCATGGCCCAGCAGGCGCGCCTGACCACTTTGGGTGAAGTGGCCTCGGCCCTGGCCCACCAGCTCAACCAGCCGCTCACCGTGATCATGGGCTACAACGCCGGCCTGCAGCGCATGCTGACGGACGCTGGCTACAGCAACCCGGCCGTGCTGCATGCGCTGGCGCAGCAGGGCGAGCAGGCCGGCGAGGCCGGGCGCATCGTGCGGCGCATCCGCGAGTTTCTGACGCGGCGCGCGCCCCAGCGCGAGGCCTGCGACCTGCAGGCCGTGGCCGAGCGCGCTGCCGCCCTGGTGCAGCGCGATCTGCGCGCCGCCGGCGTGCAGCTGCAGTGGCAGGCGGGTGCGGCACTGCCGCTGGTGTTTGCCGACCCCATCCTGCTGGAGCAGGTGCTGATCAACCTGCTGCGCAATGCCATCGATGCGATGGCCGGCAGCGGCAGCATCCTGCTGTGGCTGCAGGCCAGCGGGGAGCGCTTTGTGCGTATGGACGTGGAAGACAGCGGGCCCGGGCTGGGTGGGCGCAGCATCGATGCGCTGTGTACGCCCTTCTATTCCACCAAGTCCGATGGCATGGGCATGGGCCTGGCCATTTGCCGCTCCATCATCGAGGTCCACCACGGTGGCATGGACGCCGGTGCCAGCAGCCTGGGCGGCGCGCGTTTTTCCTTTACCCTGCCAGTGTTCGATCCCCAGTTATGAACCCCACTGCCCCATCCCCCATGGTCCATCTGGTGGACGACGAGGCCAGCGTGCGCGCTGCACTCGAATTTCTGCTGGCCTCGCACGGCCTGCAGGTGCAGAGCTATGCCAGCGGCCCGGCGCTGCTGCAGCAACTGCAGGAAGCCGGTGCGCTGGCGGGCTGCATCCTGCTCGATGTGCGCATGGAGCCGCTTTCGGGCCTGCAGGTGCATGACGAGCTGGTGGCGCGTGGCGTGCAGACCCCGGTGATTTTTCTGACCGGCCACGGGGACATCCGCATGGCCGTGGAAGCCCTGAAAAAAGGGGCTTTCGATTTTGTGGAAAAACCTTTTGGCGATGCTGCCCTGGTGGAGCGCGTGCAGGAGGCCCTGGCGGCCGACGCGGCGCTGCAGCAGCGCCTGCAGGAGGGTGACAGCCGCGGTGCCATGCTGGCCGCGCTGACCGCGCGTGAAAAAGAGGTGATGCAGCGCGTGGCCGCCGGCAAGCTCAACAAGGTGATTGCCGACGAGATGGCGGTGTCCATGCGCACGGTGGAGGTCTACCGCGCCCGCGTGTTTGCCAAGCTGGGCGTGCGCTCGGCAGCCGAGCTGGCGACCTTGCTGGCCAGAAGCAGCTAAGGCGTCGAACGACCCTGCGCGCCCGCGCCTTGCAACAAAGACACCAGGGTCGCCAGTGCATGCTGCACCGTGGCTGCGCGCACCGCTGCACGGTCACCGCCAAAGTGCTGGCGCTCTGCCCACACGCCGATGGGCAGGGCCCAGGCCAGCCAGACGGTGCCCACCGGCTTTTCGGCACTTCCGCCGCTGGGGCCGGCGATACCGGTCACCGCCACGGCCACCTGGGCGTTGGAGCGTTGCAGGGCACCTTGGGCCATGGCCTGTGCCACCGCCTCGCTGACCGCACCATGGCTGGCAATCAGGCCTGCATCCACACCCAGCAGCTCGGTCTTGGCGGCGTTGGAATAGGTGACAAAGCCGCGCTCGAACCAGTCGCTGGAGCCAGCCAGTTCGGTGCAGGCGGCTGCAATCAGACCGCCGGTGCAGCTCTCGGCCGTGGCCAGCATGCGGCCCTGGGCGCGCAACACGGTGGACAGCTGCGTGCACAGATCGGCAGGGGCCAGGTCCATCAAAAGAACTTCCACAGGGCGATGACCAAGAGCGTGCAGCCGGCGGCCACCAGGTCATCGAACAGGATGCCAAAGCCGGCCTTGCGCCAGGCATGCGGGTCGGTCGCTGGGTCCACGGGGTGGTACAAGTTGTCGGCCCAACCCACCGGCCCGGGCTTGACGGCATCGAAGAAGCGAAACAGGGCAAAGGCCACGGCCTGGGCCCAGAAGCCGGCAGGCATCACCAGCCACAGCACCAGCCAGAAGGCCACCACCTCGTCCCAGACGATGCTGCCCGGGTCTTGCACCCGCATGTGGCGGGCGGTGACGCTGCAGGCCCACCAGCCCACCGGCAGCGAGAGGGCAATCACCCAGCCCCACTGCGCCGCGTTCAGCCAGTGAGAAAAATAGAGAAAGGCCACCCAGGCCCACAGCGTGCCGGTGGTGCCCGGCGCCAGGCGCGACAGGCCCGAGCCAAAGCCCAGGGCGATGCAATGCGCCGGGTGGCTCAGCAGGAAGCCCAGGGTGGGGCGGGCCAGGGGGGGCTGGCCGGTGGAGCCATCGGCGTACAGCCGGGCCTGGACATCCATGGGCTCCGATACGTGGGGGTCTTGCATGGTCCGATTATCCAAGAGCGGCCAGCCGCGCGGCCCATTGCGCATCAAAAGCCACGCTGAAAGGCACGCTGCTGACACCCCGTTGTCAGGAGGGGGAGCGCAGCATCAGGGCTTCTTCAACGCACCCAGGAATGCACCATGCCCAACGCCATCAGCTGGTTTGAAATCCCCACCAAGCAACTCGACTTGGCCCAATCTTTTTACGAGGCCGTACTGGGCCGGCCCATGCGCCGCGAAGCCATGGGCCCCTCCGAGGGCGCCGTGTTCGCCTACAACGTCGAGGCAGACGGAGTGGGCGGTGCCCTGATGATGGGGCCCAGCGCGCCGCAGCCCGCCAACGGCGGCACCCTGGTCTACCTGGATGCCAGCCCTTCGCTGGATGCGGCACTGCAGCGGGTGCTCGCCCAGGGCGGCGCCATTGCCTTGCCGCGCCAGGCCTTGCCGCCGGGCATGGGCTTCTTCGCCCACATCACCGACCTGGACGGCAACCGCATCGGCCTGCATGCCATGGCATAAGGCGCCTCCACCTCCTGCAGCTGGTTTGCCGGGACCGGGGTCACCGTATCATGCCGGTTCGCTTATTGCGTAGATTCCGCCTGCATGCGCCGCGCCGACCGCCTGTTCCAGATCGTCCAGCTGATTCGCGGGCGGCGCCTGACCACGGCCGCCTTCCTGGCCCGTCGGCTGGAGGTGTCGCAGCGTACCGTCTACCGCGATGTGGCCGATCTGCAACTGCAGGGCGTGCCCATCACGGGCGAGGCCGGTGTGGGCTACCGGCTGGGCGCCGGCTTTGAGCTGCCGCCGCTGATGTTCACGCACGACGAGGCGCGCGCACTGGTTGCCTCGGTGCGCATGGCGCAGGCCTGGCAAGACCCGGTGCTGGCCCAGGCCTCGCAGGTGGCCCTGGGAAAAATCCTGTCGGTGCTGCCGGCCTCGGCGCGCACCGCGGCGCAGAGCATGGCCATCTATGCGCCGCCCATGGGCCTGGAGCCCGCGGTGCAGGCCACCCTGCAAACCCTGCGCGAGGCGGCCCAGGTGCGCAGGTGCGTGCTGTTTGCCTATACCGATGCGGCGCAGGCGGAGAGCCAGCGCCGGGTGTGGCCGCTGGGCTGCTTTTACTGGGCCAGCGTCTGGACCCTGGCGGCCTGGTGCGAGGAGCGCCAGGCTTTTCGCAATTTCCGGCTGGACCGCATGCGCGCGGTGCGCTGCCTGGACAGCCCGGCGGAACACTTCAGCGACGAGCCGGGCCGGACCCTGGCCGACTATTTGCGACAGGCCGCACCCGCGGGCACCCAGGCGCAGCTGACCGGCGGGTCCTGATCGGGGGGGGGCTTAGCCACCGGCGGTAAAGTGGTCGAAGCTGTGAAAGTCTTGTGCGTCGATGCGCCGGCCCTGGGCGTCCAGCAGGCGCAGGCCGGCTGCGGCCTCGATCCGGCCGATGCGCGTGACTGCGGTGGCGCTGGTGCGGGCGGCGGCCTGCACGGCGGCGCCCAGGTGGGGCGGGGCGGTGAACACCAGCTCGTAGTCATCGCCGCCGCCAAGCACATGCTGCAGCACGGTGCTGCGCAGTTCGGTGCGGCCCAGTAGGGCGGCGGCCCCGGCCGAATACCGGTGCGCAGCCAGCAGGCCGAAGGCAGCGGCACAGTCCAGGCTGGCGCCCACCTGGGAGCGCTGCAGGATATGGCCCAGGTCACCCAGGAGGCCGTCGCTGATGTCGGCCGCGGCATGGGCCACACCGCGCAGCGCCTGCCCCAGCGCCAGGCGGGGCGTGGGCTGCTCCAGGCGCTGCCGGGCACGCGCCAGATCGGCGCCATCCAGCAGCACAGGCGCTGACGCTGGCTGCGCCGCCTGGGCCCCACCTTCGTGCTGGCGCAGCCACAGCAGCTGGGCCAAGGCCAGGCTGGCATCACCCAGCGTGCCGCTCACATAAATGTCGTCACCCACCTGGGCCGCGCTGCGCAGCAGGGCCTGGCCGGCCGGCACCTCGCCAAACACGGTGATGCAGATGTTCAGGGGGCCGCGCGTGGTGTCGCCGCCTATCAGCTCGCAACCATGGGCATCGGCCAGGGCCAACAGGCCTTGCGAGAACGGCTCCAGCCAGTGCGCATCGGCCTCGGGCAGGGCCAGCGCCAGGGTGAAGGCCAGCGGGCTGGCGCCGCAGGCGGCCAGGTCACTGAGGTTGACGGCCAGGCACTTGTGGCCCAGGCCGCGCGGGTCGGTGTCGGCAAAGAAGTGGCGCCCGCTCACCAGCATGTCGGAGGAGATGGCCAGCTGCATGCCGGCGCCAGGCTGCAGCAGGGCGCAGTCATCGCCCACGCCCAGCACCGCACGCGGCGTGGGCCGGGTGAAAAAACGCTCAATCAGGTCGAACTCGCCCATGGTCCTGCCAGCCTAGTGGGGCTTGCTGCGCGCCGGCAGCAGAAAGGTCAAGGGCGCAGCGCGCAGGCGCCGGCCTATGGCTTTGTAGATCAGGCTGCGGCCAATGTCGGAGACATCGTGGGCGCTTAGGGCCACCCGAAAGGCAAAGAAGTAGCTCACGCCCACATTCATCAGGCCGATCAGAGGCAGGGCGGCCACGGCCCACCAGAAGTCCGGGTGCTGCAGCACCTGCAGGCCCAGGGTGGCACAGGCGGCTGCCAGCTGGCCGGTGGACAGCGTCACATGGCGCACATCCAGCGGAATCGCAAAGAAGCCCAGGATGGCCGGCACCAGGCCCAGCAGAAAACCCAGCGAGATATTGGCTGCCAGGCCCGAGATGTTGTGACGCCAGAAGCGTGCCCAGCGGGCCGCCCGCTGCTCGCCCAGCAAGGCGGTGATGCGGGGGTTGTAGCGCAGGGCCGAGTCCAGCCGGTGCAGCACAAACCAGTTTTCCACCCAGCCGGAGAGGATGCTGCTGGAAAACAGCAGCACACCGGTAAAGGCGGCGTACAGCACGCTGGGGCCGGCCAGGGTGAGCGCATGCAGCACATGGTCGGCCGTGGCCTGGTCGATCATGGGCGCGCCCAGCAGCCATTGCACGGCCAGCGCCAGCACGATGGTGGTGGGAAACACCATGAGCACATTGCCGATGACGGCCGCCGTCTGCGAGCGCACCAGGTGCGCCACCTCGTCCACAAAGGCCTCCAGCGCGTCCGGGGTGGACACGTCCTTGAGCTTGGCCGCCATGGCCGGCGCCGTCATGGCCGGCTGCTTGGTGGCCAGGGTGAAGTGCAGCAGCTGGATCAGCACAAAGCTGGCGGCATAGACCACGCCCGACCAGAAGCCATACCAGAAGGCGCTCAAGCCCAGCGCCATGACGGCGAACTTGAGCGCCGTGGTGACGGCGGTGAGGGCGCCGCCGCCGGCGGCCTGGCCCAGCATGGCGCGGTACTCGGCGGCGGTGCGGGTGATGTAGTGCTCGCCGGTCTCGGAATTGCGCTCGGCCACCTTGGCGGCCAAGAGCGAGGAGCTGGACTGCACCAGTGCGCCCACGCTGCGCAGGTCTTGCTCGCGCGTGGCCAGGTGGGCAAACAGCTGGGCAGCCTGGCGGCCTTGCGGGTCCTCCAGCAGGCAGCGCATCAGGGTGCGGGCGCGCGCGATGCGGTCACGCAGCTGACGCAGGCGAAACACCAGGTCCACCGAGATGCCGTGCGCATCCAGGTGCTGGTAGACGCTGGAGGCAGCCTGGTTGCAGGCGTCGAGCTGCTGGCTGTAGGCCTGTGCTGCCTCTGTCAGGCCCTGGCCACTCAGCCAGGCCTGGCAGACCCGGTCAAAGCAGGCGGTGAGATCGCGAAAGGGGTTGTGCTCGCGCAGGGCGCGGTCCATGCGCTGGCTGATGTCCGGCGAGAAGCCGCTTGCGCGGATCTTGCTGGTGCAGAAGGTGAGTGCATCCAGCAGGCTGTCCTGCCAGTGGGTCAGGCCCGGGTTTTCCTTCACATGGTGGCCGCAAGAGGGCGCGCTGAGCACCTGGGCCAGGCGGCGCAGGGTGGGCTCGGGCAGGGCGGCCAGCCACTGGGCGTCGGCCGGGTGCGAGAGCACCAGGGAAAACAGCTCGGCCGCGTCATGGGTCTGGGGCGAGGCGGGCAGCCAGCGCTGCTGCAGGCGCTGCAGCAGCTCGCTCAAGAAGGCGTTGCGGTTGGAGAAGCCATAGTCCGACAGCAGGCTGCCAAGGTCCACCGAGCCCAGCAGCTGGCGCCACCAGCGGGCAAAGCGCTCGCGCGTCTCGGGCCGCGCCTCCAGCACGTCCAGCAGCATCTCCACATGGCCGATGGCAGTGGCCGGCAAGGCCTTGGGGCCCCGTATCCAGTCCAAGAGGGCAATCAGCCAGAG
>Ga0228700_1001395_pt1 | contig 15926 bp, 30 predicted proteins | sample McNCre317_Aug_MG_FD_178019 | JGI IMG/M metagenome (GOLD analysis project Ga0228700, IMG submission 178019) | Freshwater microbial communities from McNutts Creek, Athens, Georgia, United States - 3-17_Aug_MG | ecosystem: Environmental > Aquatic > Freshwater > Creek | place: USA: Georgia...
CATCCGATTGCAGCTCGGTATCGGTCTCGTTCGGGTCAAGCATCAGATAGCTCCTTGCTCAGTCATTGCGTCCGGCTGACTGGTTGGCCGTATTTCACGATAGGCGCCCGCGACCAGCGCGGGGCGGCTGGGGGCGCGGGAGTAAATGGACCGCCCACACCCTCGCCATAGTTCTGCACCAACGGCTGCTGGCTCAGCTCCATGGCTGGGACGGTGTTCTTGTACTGGATCGGCTGCGCTTGCGGAAACTGCATCTGGTCGATGTTGCGATAATCCTGCCGGCGCAATTCATTCTGGTACTGCTCGACCTTGCGCGCATCGAACGTCTGCTTCTCATCGATCAGCTCGCGACGGCGTTTTTCGATAGCGTCGCGATCAGCGGCGGCCTGCGCCTTGGGACTAAGCAGGGGCGGCGGCATTCGGTCCCTCCATTTTCTGACGCGTATGACCGTCCGGCCCGACAAACAGCGCGCCGTTCGGGAGCGCATCGTATTCCTCGTCGCCGGATATCTTCGCGGGCTGGTGAGACAACATCTCGACCTCGGCCCCGAGCGCGCCCGCGAATTCGCTTTCGCCAATCTCCGACAGCGTCTTGATCATCTCGGCGCGTGCCTTCTCGGCCTCGGCCAGTGACTTCTCGGTGTTCGCCATGGCAAGGCCAGCCTTGGCCCGCGCCTCGTCGGTGAGGCCCTTGGCAAGCTCGGCCTGCGGATCGGGCTGCGCTTGCAGCTGGGCAAGCTCTTCCTGCATGGCCTGCGCCTCATCCTCGTTCGGCTCGATGACGCCAGCCTTCAGCAGCTTCTTGCGGAAGTATTGCTGCATCTCGGAGAGCCCCTCGCCCTCCATGTTCATCATCGCCATGGACGTGAGGATTTGTCCGGTCTCCGGGTCCTGGTTGAGCTGCATCATGCCAGTGATGGCGCGCACGACGCTGGCGCGGCGGCTGGCAGTCGATGGGCCAACGTCAACCGCAACGTCAAACTTCGCATCCGCGATATCGTTCTCGGTCTCGATGGCGCCGGTCTCTTTGTTGACGACAGGCTTGGCAAGCACCACCGTGCGCGGCTCGCCGGTTGTCTGGATGGCCTTCATCTTGCGCGACGGCTCGACGTAAATCTCGCGCGCCATCGACAGCCACACCTCGCCGCAACGCTTCACAGCCTTGCCGAAGTTGGACAGGTAAATGAACGTCTGCATATCCAGCTTGTCCTGGATCAGCTCGACGGCCTTGCCGCTCATGTGCGGCTGCACTTGCTCAGCCGCCTGCTGGTTGCCGAGGATCTCCTGCATATCCGTCTCGGTGATCTGCAGCAGCGCGGCCATCGCCGGCGGTATCTCGGGCGACTGCGTATAGCCCAGCGCACCCATCGGCTGCTCGCCGCCGTCTGCATTCGTCACGGGGTTCAATAGCAGGTAGGGATAACGCTTGATGCTATCGTCAGCCCATTGCAGCTCATGGCCTGCGACCTGCTCAGGCGTGAAGATCGGCTTGTTGACGGTCGAGTAAGCGCTGATCTCGCCAAGCTTGGTCAGCTGCATGTTCTTGAGCCGCTGCGCATCCTTGGCGAGGCGCACATGGCCCTGACAGCGCTCGACGTTGTCGATGAACCAGCGCTTGCCATAAACGGGGATGATCGGGATTTCGGACCCGGCAATCAGGCCGTAATCTTCGAGGATACCGCCGCCGCTCATCAGGTATTTGTGGACCTTCTGGCGCTTGATCTTGCGTTCCCGCACCATCTTGCTGCCCATCGACATGAGCATCTGCTCAAGGTCGGGATCGTCTTCGAATTCCTGTTCGGTGTACTTGGCTTCTTCACCGTCAAGCGATTGCCAGACCTGAATAGTCTCGGTGATCATCTCCTTGCGGTAGTACTCGGCGACATAGACCACATCGGGCGTTGCCCAATCGAACTGCACGAATTGAACCGTCTTCGGCCATGTCGTCGGGTCGTCGTCATACTTTTCCCGGTATGACGCGGGCGTCATGGCCGACAGGACATAGCAGGTTTGCGCGTCTTTCTTGTCCTGCCGCTTGGCATTGAGGTCGAAAAAGACCGACGTGTCCGCATCGAAGATCGGCTGGAAAACGATGCGCTGCTGCTCGTTCTCGGGGTCACCCTCATCCTCATACTGGTTGGACAGGCGCCACGCCCCGAACCCGCCACCGACGGCTTCCTCGAAGGCATTATCGTAAGCCTCGTCGGCCTGGCTGTCCTGCTCATCAGCGCGGTAAAGCTCATCGCACGTGTCGGCCAGCTTGACGTTGGTGGACCCATCCTTCGGGATAAAGTCGACCGTGATGCGGTTGTTCCGGTACTCCGAAATGATGCGCATCACTGACAGCGCAACCTTGTTCACCTCAAAGCGCGGCCGGTTCTGGTATTGCTCGGCGAGGCTGCCTTCCCATTGCGCGCCGGCAATCGAATAGAAGCGGCGATCCTCAAGGCACTGGAAACGCTCGTCTTTCAGGGCTGCCTGAATTGTATTGAATTCGTTCAGCGCTTCCGCATGGATGCGCTGGTGGCGTTCTGATTTGCTCTCACGGCCCTGACCCATGGTTCCGCCTTAAGCTATCTCGCCATCGGTGTCACGATAGGGATCATTTTTATTGGTTGGCGCTGGCTTGGCGTCTTGCCAACCATGGTCGGAAACAGGTCAGTCATCGCCCAGACCAGCGCATCGACCCGGTCAGGCGATCCGGCGCCCTCATACCCGAACGTGGTCATCTGCGTCATCTGCGTTTCAAGCTGCGGGAAGCTGCCAACATGGTGCACCCGGCCCTGCTCGTACATGGATGCAATCGGCTCGGCACGGATATGCTTGCCGCGCGTGGCGCGCACCTCCCTGATCTTCACGTCATTGCGAACACTTCGCAGGGTCTGCGCAACCATGTCGCCGCCCTGGTTCACCTCGATCACGATCGCGTCGGCCTTGTGCAGGTCATAGAGGTTCAGCGCGCGCCGCGCCCAGTCGAGTGGGCTGCCCTGCATGGATCCATCCTCCAGCACGTAGGCTTCCTGCGTCCGCTTGTCGGCGCCAGCGACAATGATGCCATGCTCGTCGCTGTCCTCATTGTTAGATACCGCAGGGTCAACAGCGACAACGACGCGGCTCAGCGGATCATGGGAGCGCACGCGGCTCGCCTCGATCTGCCCGTATGTCCACAGCGCATTGGGGATATCCCCGAGGATTTCGCCGCGCAGTTCCTGCCGGCCGAGGCGCGTGCCTTCATAGCGCAGCTGGATCTTCTCAAGGAACTTGGCGGCGAGGTTCGAGCGGTTGTCCATCGTCGCGCCACGCGTGATGTGAACCTTGCCCTCCGTCCCGGCCATGATGGATTTAGCGAGCTCGATTGGCCGTGGCGTTGTTGTGACCATAACACGCGGGTGGCTACCGAGGCGAAGACCAAACTGAAGCTGGTCCCATGTTTCCCTGGCGTAGCGCCATTTGCAGTTATGCGTCAGGATGCCGTTGGCGAAATACTCTGGATCGCCCTCAACCTCGATATTGTAGACAGCGGCCCGATTAGGCAGGCGCTCAACGCTTTTTACGGCGTCCTGCATAGTAGCCGGGATTGTCGCTCCGAAATCCCTTGGCCCGACAATTTGGCCCGCAGTATTTGGCCCGCATTCCGACCGACTGAAACTCACCCCCGCAACATGCGCATATGACCGTCTTTGGCTCGCGCTTGCCCCAAACGTTTTGAGTGGTGTTCTTGCGCCGCTGCTCCGATGACCAAAGCTGAAATCCCTTTGGCCCATGCTCTCGCAAGTGATCAGCGCGGCTAATGGCAACCAGGTTTGAAAGTTCGTTGTTGCTCTTGTCGCCATCGATATGATGGACATCGAAGGTTGCCGGAATTGGCCCATGAGCATCGATATACTTTTCTCGATGCAAGAGCTTGCCCTTCCGATTGCGGAAGTAATCCCGGTATAAATACCAGCGCTCGCCGCGCCATTCAGTTCTTCGCTTTTCCATGCACATAGCGTAACGCCAGTTGGCATTAACCGCAATGGCATGAAGCCGCTTTCTTCAGTCCACACAGGATGGTTTGCGGTTCCCGTTATGCTCTTTCCGCTAGTCGATGTGAGCTTCCAGACTTCCGCGCTATCAGTTGTTTTCCATGCCTTCACGACAGGTCGCAAACCCTTTCGGGTCCATACGCGATCGCCAGTCTGAATGGCTTCAATGGGCTTTTGTCCGAACTCGCATTCGATCAACGTTCCGGCGACAAGGCAAAGCTCATCACACCACGCCAGGTCAAAGTTTGGCCCCCGCAATTGATCCGGCTCGGTTGCGTTAAAGGTAGTTGCGATGGCGCCATTAGGCCATGTCAAGCGGCGCTTCGACGGCTCATAGAGCGGGCGCTCAGCTTCTCGATAAACAGACAGGATACCCGATACACCCTCAACCATAACATCGCGAGTATCTGAAGCCGTCTCACCGATCAGGGCAATTCGCTTAGCGCCAGCAGCAACCTGCTCTTTGATCCATTCCGATCCTGATCGGGTTTTCCCAAACCCTCTTCCAGCCAACACAAGCCAGATATCCCAATCGCCCTCGGGCGTGATCTGCTCAGGCCGGGCAAGGAAGGTGCGCCACTCGTATAGCAGCGCCTCCTGTTCGACTGGCGTGAGCTGGTCAACGATGGCGTTGCGCTCGTCACGCGGCAGGCTAGCCAGGCGCTCAGCCACGCTCTGCGTCATGGCTCGCGTCCATGGTCAGCAACGGCGGCGATCATGCGACTGGCGCCAGCCTGCAAGAGCGTCGCGATAGTGGCGCCATCCGCATCCGCACCGATGCCGAACACCTCGCAAGTGTCGCCCAACAGGACAAGGGCAACCTGCGTCACCTCACCGAATTCGCCCGCGTCAATCTGGTCGGCAATGGTGCGCAGCGTTGCTGCGGGGTGACGGAAGTTGTTCTCATAGATCGTGTGGACTTCAGCCAGGTGCGTCACGGTTCACGCATCCAGCTTGACGTGCCCATCGCCCTGATGACGGCCAGCACGAAGAAGAACCCGAACGGGAAGATGATGCCGTTGTGGAGGAGCCAGCTCATTTCGCTATCTGATCCAGCAGGGATTTGACGCGCTGGCCGGCGATGCCGTGTTCGATCTTCACCGCCTCGCCATCCTTGCCGGTGATCTCCTGTGTCTGCTTTTCGGCCCATCCGGCGCGGCTCGACAGGAAGAACTTCTGTGCCTGGACATCGCCATTCATCGCGTTGCGCTTCAGGCTGTTGGCGACCTGTTCGACCACCTTTGACTTCCCGATATCCAGCTCGGCCCGGTAATACTTGGTCAGCGTGTCGTGGCTGATGTCGAGCATCGCGGCGATCGTCACGTGGTCCATGCCATAAGCGCACAGCGCTTCCACCCGTTCGGCGTTCTCGGTAGTTTTCTCGTGTGGTGGTCTGCCCCGTCTCTTCATATCCGCGCGCGCGATCTACGGCAAATCATCAAAGAATATCTCGATCGGGTCCGGTGTGTCGTTGTCGTGATATTCGTGCCCTATCCAGAGTTCCACCACACAGCGCCTCGGATTGTCAAGCAGGATCGCCTTTGCGTCGGGCCAGTTGCGATTGGGCGTGAAGGTCTTGCCGTAAGCAGCAGTCCACATTTCGGCGACCGCTTTGCAGGCGGCCTTCTCGATAATGGCCTGCGCCTTGCGGCGGCGGAGCTTGAACACGTTGCCATCGAGTGCTGCGGCGCGAACGCTTTCAACCACATGCGCCACGATTGCGGACACGAATTCATCATCGACGATGTGGGGGAAGAACAGGCGCTGGACGATGGAAGCATGCATTGGGAAGGCCCGCCAGAGTTTTCAACGGAACGCGTAATCGAACTCTGGCGGGTTGGACCCTCGCCGGATACGACTACCGGCCTCGCGAAAGAGGCAGGCAGCCGCGCGCTATGTCAAGCCGGTTGCGCAACAATTTCGGTTTGGACTTCGGCGAACGAAGCGAACACGGGTTCAGGCGTCAGATCGACTGCAGCGCGTGCTTCGCGTGAGACGCGGAGCGCGTTGTCGGCTGCGTCGAGACGGGCGACGGCTTGAGCGTGAGCGACATGCGCGGCGTTGTGCTGGCTGTCGGCGATGATCTGGAGTTCGCGTGCTTGGGTGATTGCGCCGAACGCCAGGCGGACAGCGGCGGAGGCATCTCGGAATTCGTTCAGGGCGGTTTCGTAATCGGTGGTCATGTGGTCAGGCTCCTTGGATGGTGCCCGTGGTTCGGTCCTGCGTCGATCACTTGGCGGATCGATCACGGTTCGTGTTTGGCGCGAGTTGGGGTGATGGTCAAGCGGGGTCGGATCGACACGCCCCACATTTTCGGGCGACGCCGAACATATCGTTTTCCAGAAAATGAACGGCCTCGAAATCTTCTCCGCATTCGAGACAGGACGCCGCGTAGAAAGCTACCTCAACCGTCCGCTGCTGGATTGCGGTGACGTGAATTCCAACCCGCTGGAACCGGTATCTCTGGCCATCGACAAGCATGCCAACCAGCTTGCCATCCTCATACCATGGCCTGCGCCTGATCTGCCGTTTCATTGAAAAATCCTTTCAACTATTTTTCTGGGCAAGTTGACAACTGGGCAAGTGGGCATGTATGGGGGCCCTACCCCCATACATGACCGACACGTTGCCCAGACCCAGCGGAAGCGTTGCCCACACTTGCCCACCTGTTGCCCACACTTGCCCACCTATGACTAACATGTTGTTTTTATTAATTACCGGTGGGCAAAGTGTGGGCAATTGCGACCCACACCTTACGTGCGCCATCGTCACGGGAGAATATTGCCCCGTCCTGCTCAAGAACGCGCAATTTCTTGCCTGCGTTCGAGCGATCAACGCCAAGGGCGTTAGCGACTTCCCATGTGGAAAGCGGGGCATCCTGGAGCATCTTGATAATTGCCAGATAGGGACCGCTATAGGCTTGTTTGGGGGCTGTCCGCATCGCTGCTGATGGATCTGGTGTGTCCCTCAGCACGGGTAGCAGGGACGACATGACGACGCCGGTTTCGGGGTGGGTAATCTCGAACTTGACCAGCTCCACAGTCATGGGTTTTGGCTCATCGGAATGGCGGGCGGCGGTGCATTCGATCTGGCATATCTGCGTGCCTTCGGTGCGGGTGATTTTAAATTCGTTGTCGACGGCCCCCAGGAGCGCGCTGGATCCGCGCGCGCCCTTGTCGGCGTCTTTCCCCGAGTGGTGGACGATAGCGATATGGGCGCGTGTGTGGGCGCGTATGGCGTCGATTGCCTGCACGAAGCGGGTCATGTCCTGCGAGGAGTTCTCATCGCCGGGCCCGAAGTGACGGTTGAGCGTGTCGACCACGATCAGGCCGGGCCTGACGGGCAGGCTGTCGATGGCCGCCATGGCGTTTGTGAGCCCTTCCGGGGTGGACAGGGGCACGCTGACGGGGATGGTCCAGAACTGCGCCTGACGGCCCTCCGAGCGCTTCGCCAGCCACACATGGACCCGATACTTGAATGTCCCCATGCCCTCGCCCAGCAGGTACAGGACGGGCTGTTGCACTACGGCATTGCCGCGCCACGGCACGCCGCAGGAAACCGACAGCGCCATGTCGAGGACGTTGAAGGTCTTGTAAGTCTTGGGCGGGCCATACCAGACCGAGGCGCCGTCATCGATCACCCAGCCATCGATGATCCATGTCGGGTCGGGCACGTTGAGCAGGCCGGGCACGTCGAGGATGGGCAGGCGCGGCCGCTCTGGCTCCGCAGGCGCCTTCAGGAACCCGACCACGTCAAAGCCCTCAGCGACGGCGTCGGCCGCATCCCAGCCGTCCGGCATGGCGGGCGGGACGAGACGCCTTACGGCGCATCCCATGGCCCGTAGCGGGCCTTCCAGCTTGTCCATGAGGGATGCGCCCGGGGCGTCGTGATCTGGCCACAGCACGACCGTCTTGCCCGCCAGCGGGGTGAGGTCGGTCTTGTCGATGGAGGTATTGGCCCCGCCCATCAGTGACGTTGCGTCAATGCCAATCGATGTCAGGGCGTCGGCGCACTTCTCGCCTTCGACCAATACGACAGTATCGGACGCATGCCAGCGCTCAAGATTGTAGAGCGGGCGGGGCGACGGCATGCCGGCCGCGCCATTGGTGAACGGGAGGAAGGTCTTCTTGCCGTTGGACAGCCGGAACCGCTTTACCTCGGCGATCTTGCGGCCGTGCTTGTCCCGATAGGTGTAGGTCACCTCATGCGTGCGCTCAGGTTCTGGCTCGACGGGCTTCGCCTTCTCGGCAGCGTGGCGTGTCTCGGCCCGTGGCGCGGGGGCGCCGCCTATCCACTGGTCGCATTCACTCAGCACCTGGCCGAAGTCGCGGTGCGGGTCGAGATTGTGCGCCACTGCATAGAGCGCGAAGATATCGCCCTTCTCCCCGTTGGCATGGTCGATCCAGCGGCCAGCACTCTCGTCAGCCGTGAGGCTGATCGACATGGAAAAGCCCTTTGACCCGTTGGCGTCGCCGATGCGGGCGTCACGCGGCGACAGGACGGCGTGCGGATAGAGGTAGCGCACGAACTCCCGCACCCGGTCCTGCAGGGCGCGATAGACGCGGGCCTTGCGTAACAGCGCATCCTCGATTGGCTGGCGCGGGGCGTCGTTGAAATCCAATGTCATGCGGCTAGCCCCCAGCAGGTTTTCCGAAACGGGCAATCCTTGCAGGCATAAAAGTCCGGAGTATCCGTGCAGCGCGGCCGCATCGCCCCGGCCTTTGTATCCGCGATGATCGCGACAGCGCGATCAGACGCTGCCTGTGCCCGATCCGCATCGAACGCGACAAGCTCGATGTAAATCTCCATGGTGTCCGTGTTGGTCGCCATGAACATTGCGGGGTTAGTGAGGTCGCAATAGGCCTGGTACAGCGCGACCTGATCGGCGTATTCGGGCTTCGCTTTCGCCAAGCCGCTCTTGCTGATCGCATTCCACGACTTTGCTCCCACGGCCTTGTGTTCCCACAAGAGCGGATAGGCGATCTCAGGCAGCGGCCCGCCAAGAATGACGCGATCTACATGCCCCGCGAAGTCGCCGCCTGCCGCCTTGAACCCGATGGGCTTGCCGTCCCTGCCCGTCTGCGTGAGGCGAAAGCCTGCGTCGGACAACCAGATAGCGGCCGCGCTTTCCATCATGTGCCCGCGCTGGAATATGCGCAGCGTGCGGGCGTCGAACTGCCAGCCCTCATCATAGGGCGCGCCCATGAATTCGTATTGTACCTTGCGCTCACACGGCCCGCCGATGGACGACGCGCCGACATAGGCCCGGCGCTCCTCCTTTCGTCGCGGGGCGTTGTCGATGGCGGCATGGATCGCCGCGACGGCTGCGCTGCGGATCATGGCTGTGGGGTTGAGGTCGATCACGCCATCCTCCTGGCAACATCGCCTGTCACATAGACGCGCTTCCGCTTCAGTCGCGGCACTTCGCCCGCGATCTGCGCCCGCGACATCGGCGCAGCTTCCTTCACCGGCGCCACGCCCTGCACGCCAGCGGAGAAGGCGGGACAGCGATCATGATACGTGTCGCGCACCATGCGGAAGTGTGGCGAACATTCCATCTGACACATTGGGCGGGGATACTTGCGCAAGCCTGTGCAGCCTTCGCACGTGAGGCGCTGCGGCTTGGCGACATCACGCGCCGTTGCGCGCGCCGTGCCGATATCGATCAGCTTGGTATTCGGTGGTTTCTTGCGGCTCATGCGGCAACTCCCGTATAAGACGCAACACGCGCATCCTTGATCTGCGTGGCGATGTTGATGATTGCTGCGATACGGTCTTGATCGAGTGCGCTGCCCCGGCGAACCGCATAAAGGACGGTTGTGTGATCGCGATTGAATGCGCGGCCGATCTGCGGATAGGACTGGCCGGTATATTGACGCGCGATCCACATTGCGCAGGCCCGCCAGTGCGCCAAATCAAGCGCACGGCTAGGCCCTATGATCTCGTCATTGCTGTACGGCGAGACAATCGCCACAGCCTGCAGGATATCCTTGGTTCTCATGCCCCTACCTCTTCCATTGTCGGGTCTTCCAGTGTGTGAATGCGCGACGCCTCGATGCACTCATGCGCAAAGGCAAACAGCCGCGCGGCGTCGTTCCTGGCCCACTCGCCGAGGGGTTTATCCCACGGCAGGCCAGACGCCTTGTCGGCGATCACCTTCAGCGACGCCTCGGCAAAGCCGACAGTCATCGCGTCGGGTGTTCCGACCTTCGGCGTGCCGCGTCGCGTCGCCCAGTTGTGCGTGCGCGCCTGTATCCAGCGGTTCACGATGCAGAACGTGATCCACTTCGCTTCCTTGTCCGCAACCAGGTGGCGGCGATCGCCGAACATGCGTTGAAGCACGGCGGCAGCTTCCGCTGTCGCCCTGTCGTCAGGGTCGTTTGTCATGTGCTTAGCCCCAAAGGGGCGGGCCGAAACCCGCCCCGCCTGTCAGGTCAGCCCCAGTCGGGGCGCGAGATGCCATTGCCGCCGGCAGCCTTGGGCGTGGCGCCCATGACATTGCCCTTCGGCGCCGAGGCCTTCCGCTTCGCAGGCTTGAACCCGTTGTAATCGGGATCGTCCGGCGTCACGGCGCGCAGCGTGTTCTTGTCCTTCCCGCGCCGCGTCTCGCCCGTGCGCTGGTCAACATAGTCCGAGCCCTCTTCCACATCGAAGCGGGCCACGAACTCCATGCCGTCGAGATCCTGCCAGTCGCTGATGCGGCGGCCGTTCATGGCGTCCTGGCTATCGTCAGCCGGGTCGATGCCGAAGGCGCTCTCGATCATCGCGCGGATATAGCTGCGCGTGATGGACACCATCTTGTTGTGCCCGTCCGAGCCGTTACCCGCGACGCCATGCCAGCCCCACGCCTTGCGTTTGGCATAGGGGCCCGCCGTCACGGTATATTCGATATCAAGCCCTTGGGCGCCAGTCTTGCCGGTCTTGATCGTGCGCAGGCTGACGATCACGGGGGCGACAGTGCCCTTCGGGATCGGCTCGCCACCGCCAGAGGATTGCGGTTCTGCGTCGTTGAAATCCATGGTCATGTGATTGGTCCTTGATGATGATGGGATCAGGCAGCGCTGCGGGAAGGTACGCGCGCCGTGTCATTGAGCTTGGCAAAGAGCTTGCCCAAATCGGGCGGCTCCATCGGGGCGAGACGCCCCGAACGGTCCTTTGCGGGATAGCCAAACGGATTGTCTGGCGCGGTGATGAAGGCGCGGAACGGCTCACCCTCGTCGGGGCGGATGATCGCAAGCGTAATCACCTCGTCGACGATGCCTGGCATTTCGCGCCCGGCCTTGCTGCCGTCGATCTGCGCTACCCACGATTTACGCTTGAAGTCGTCTTCCTTCTCTTCGAGCAGACAGACGAAGATCACGTTGTTCGCCCGCGCATGCTGCAGGCGGGTAATCCACGCGATCAGTTCGCGACCGTGAAGGCCGTAAGCGCCGAGCAGGTTCTTTTCACCCTTGGCGTTGAACGCCTCGGGCTGTTGCTCAGCCCACGCAAAGCACAGGCGGCCGGCGACGGTCACGCTGTCGACGAAGATCGTCTGGTATTTCGCCAGCCCGTCAGCCGATCCGAACTTCTCGACGCAGTGCGCATAGTGCGCCTCGCCATAGGTGTCCTTCGGCCGCGCATTGAGGTTCGGCCCGGCGAGATAGCATGCCAGGTCGCGACACTCCGCCCATGTCGATGGACGCATCTGGTCAACAGCCACGTCTTGCACGGCAAGGTCGCCGGCTTCCATGTCGATGAACAGTGTGGTCGCTGGGTCGATTGTCCGCAGTAACGATGTCTTGCCAACGCCCGGCGATCCCAGAATAAGGGCCTTCACGCCCCGCTTCTGTTTCATCCGTTCATCGGCCGTAATGATGGGCAAGCCCATGTTTCGGTCCTTTCGTTTCTGGCCCCTCCCCGTGCGCCGCAGAGTGGCGGGCGATGGAAGGAAAGGAGCCGATTGCCCTCACTTATTCGAGCCGCTTAAGCGGCCTTATCTCGTGAGCTTCCATCGCTTTGCTCAGTGATCGCCATCGATGGCGAAATCTCGATTTCCAGTCGCGGTGTCTCGCTCCAGAACTTGCGGACGGACAGGTCAACCACCTGCACATCGTCACGCCAGCATACGCCGTTGAGCGCATCCATCGCGAGCTTTGCCACATTATCAACGTCAGGTTTCTTGGTCGGACGCTCAGCGCCAGACAGCATGTCGGCGCGGCGCCTCTTCGAGACGCTTTGCGGCATGCGTAGGTATGCGGTGAGGCGCAGGTTAATAGGGCCTTCCATGATCTGCGCGCCAGCCTCCATCGCCCATGCCGCGACGGCCTGCTTTTCGCTGCGCGTCTTCGTGTCGGTGAAGAACCGTGCGCCTTGTGTACGTGCGCGCGCCCATCCACGCGGTTCACCTGGCACGCTGAAGCGCAGCGGCGCCACGGAACCGTCAAACTTTTCGCGGATTGTTTGAAAGCTAGTCATGTGATCCGAGTTCCATTCGGAATGATTGGCTGGCACGTCTTGGCGGCGGCGGGCGTGAGGCGTCCGCCGTCGTTGCGTTAGGGGTCGGGGAAAAACTTGGCTCCGAGGTAGCGAAGGCCGCAAACCGTTTGGAAGTGGGCCGGGTCGCGGGCAAGTTCCTTTGCAGCCTTTTCCTCGGCTATCTCTCGCGAAGGCCATCTGTAATCGCTGACGATCTCGCCCGAGGAGAAGTCCTCCCACACCAGCGAAAACCAGCGGTTCCGCCAATGCCCCTTCGGGATGACGCTCAGCTTCTCGCGTGTCTTGGTGTCGGTGTTGGTCATCACGCTTGCTCCGGGTGAGTGGTGCGGGGCCAGACGACGGTTTCTGATTTTATGGCTTTGGCTTCATCGCTTGCGATGCGCGCAGCGAGCGCGGCTTCAGCAGCTTCAAGCGTGACAAATTCTATTGGGCCAACGCCCCGTTCAATCAGGAAATTGTGCCAAGCGTGGTAGCGTGTGCCGCTGGTCTGGCCCATCCAGCCGAATTGCTGAACAATGAAATAGACGCGCCCGCCTGCGTGCTCGATCCGCACGATGCGATATTCGCCCCACTTAGGGAGATCGGGTTTTTTGGCTTGCAGCGCTGGCTTTGGAGCGTTCTTGCGGAAGGGCCACATCTCACGCCCCTCCCTGAATGGTGCGGGCGGCTTCCCACGTGGCCCGCGCACGCACGCCCACCTGCTCCGCGAGAGACAAAGCAGGTGTCGGGAATTGGGTGGCCGTCAGAGCCGTGGGGGACGGCGCTCTGACGGCCTTCATGCAGCGCGGGGTTGGGGAACCGGCATTGACACTGCACGAATAAAAGGCCGAGCCCGAAGGCCCGGCAGGCCCGACCGAACCACGGGCGGGGTTATGATTAACCATTGGCGCGCTCCTTCAGGCCGAGAAGCTCGACGGCGCTGAGGTCGGACTTGGCTGCGATCTTTTTCGCCGCCGCTAGCGTCATCGGCATTGTGCCGGTTTCCAGCTCGGACAGGTAAGACAGCGACAGGCCAAAGCGCTTCGCCGCCTTCTCCAGTGTCCAGCCCTTTGATTTGCGGTAATCTCTCAACATACGTAAGGCTTCGCATGAGCCGAAACCTTTCGTCAAGAAAAAAGTTTCGGTTGATCCGAATATTTCGCTTGCGCCGAAAACCGGGTCGTGTATGATGGCTCCATCAGATCGAGGAGCCCGACAATGTCTTGGGGAACAGAATACGACACCGCCTGCCGAGCCGCCAATAAGCTCGACCCCCGCACGCGTGATCAGCGCAAATGGGATGCACGCGCCATGGTCGTCGCTGACTATTTCAAGCGCGGCCACATCCTGACGGGTGGGCCTGATCCTATCAGCTGGTCTCGCAATCCGAAGCTCCGTGAGCGCGTCACCGAATATCTGAAGGACGCTCTCCGCGAACTGCAGGCCATGGATATCGACGGCTACCGCGAAGGCGATCCCGTCGCTGGCATCCCCACCCTCACCCCGATCACGTCTCGCACAATCCCGCTCGCGACGATGGACGCGGTTCAACTGAAGGCGGCTGAGTAGATGAGCGACCGTTTCAGCACCTCGAAATATACCATCGTTCTAGCGCACGACAACATCGCCAGAGCGACGGCTGATCTGGTCGAGGCGCTCATCAAGAACGAGCAAGCCAGCATTGGCGCGCGCATCATCGACGCTGAGCGATATTTGCGCACGGCGCTGAAGGATTTGGCCGACGCATTCAAAGCACTGGAGCGCGATCAATGACCGACACCACAGAAGACCGCGCCTCCGCCCTACGCTCATCTCTGGATGATGCCGCCAAGCTCATCGGCTCGCAACGGCAGACGATCAGCGAACTGCGGGAGGCGCTGAAATGGTGCGTCTATAACAATGGCGAATGCCTCGGGGATCACCCTGCACGGCTGCGCGCTTACTGCGCTCTTCTAATCCAAGCGAAGGCCGAGTGATGGCTTCCGGCATGTGCAAGAACTGCCAACGCTGGGGCTCTACCGATCAAGTCTGGGGCCACTGCACGCATATCGAGTCTGATTATCCGAACGGCGATCCGCGATGCCGTGCCGCCATCAATCTCGATACTTACGATGGCTCTGCCGAGCTTTGGACACGTCACGACTTTGGTTGTCGCGAGTGGTCATCCCTCCGCGCCGCACTCTCGCGCACTGAGGAAAGACAATGATGTTCCGTCCCAATTACCGCCGCGCTCGCGCACTGGCTTTGGAGATCGAAGCCGCTCGCAACACGCTTGATGAAATGCGCAGCGACCCGAAAGCGAGCGCCGAAGCCATCGAGGATCTGCGGGCCGAACTCAATCACCTCGAAGCCGAGTTTTTCAAGACTGGCGTCACCTCGGAGTATGAACTGTGAACGAGGATATCGATATCGACAACGAATACGATGATGGCGACTGCTGGCAATGTGGCGGCGAAGGTTACGTCGCCAATTGTCAAGACGAGATCGGCTGCGTCGATCCTGAAGGCGGATGCGACTTCTGCACGCGCCGCTGCACCATCTGCAATCCCCGCATTAAAGCCACAGGAGCCGACAAGTGAACATCGTCACCGAATTTCGCGCCCTCACCCGCCCCGCCTTTCCGCTTACGGAGCATCTCGCGCGCTCTGCCGAGGTGCAGGCGTTTGACCTCACATCGCACATGCGCCAGCGCCAGACGGTCAACGTCGTGCGGTCCACATGCGCAAAGCTGCGGAGGGGGATTTGATGCCCGCTATTCCGCCCGCCCCTTGGTGCGTCGATCCCGACGACCGCATCGGCATGGAATGGAACAACCACGTCATAAGCGCTGATGGAAACACCGTCTGCTTCATGGCGCATAATCCTGACGGCAACGAGGCGCACGACAACGCCGCCCTTCTTATTGCAGCCGCGCCAGACTTGCTGGAGGCGCTCCGTCCGTTCGCCGATATGGATTTCCTGATCATCGGCGGTGGAAGCGAAGCAGTCATTGCAATGTGTGATCGCGCGCGGGACGCCATTACCAAAGCAACGGGTGAAAAATGAGCGCCATCAAGCCTAACTATCGCCGCGCCCGCAAGCTCGCGCTGGAGATCGAAGCGCTTCGCGTCACGCTGGACGAAGCCATCGGTGATCCGACTTACGACACAGACGATATCGATGAACTGAAAGCAGAGCTTCGCGACTTGGAGCGTGAGTTTTTCCTCTGCGGCGTCACATCGGAGTACGAGCTGTGAGTAACGTCCACTATCTCCCGCTCCCTGCAGTTCGCGCCCTTCCCGACGACAGCATCCGCGCAGACTGCGAGCGCCTGATGCGCAGGCTCGCGAAGGACAAGCGCATTCCGCGCGAACGCCTGCACCTGTTGGCGGATATCCTGGACCCGATGATTGAGACGATTGAGGGACGCAATGACTGACACAATCGAAACGCTGCGCAGGCTGC
>Ga0228700_1001396_pt1 | contig 15919 bp, 18 predicted proteins | sample McNCre317_Aug_MG_FD_178019 | JGI IMG/M metagenome (GOLD analysis project Ga0228700, IMG submission 178019) | Freshwater microbial communities from McNutts Creek, Athens, Georgia, United States - 3-17_Aug_MG | ecosystem: Environmental > Aquatic > Freshwater > Creek | place: USA: Georgia...
GAGACAATCTCCTTTCCCAGCAAGCAAAACTCTCCCAAGAGATTGCTGCCCTGGGGGAGGAGATTATTCTGTACTCGAAGGTTGGGGAACTGTTTAGATCCCTCTTGGACCGCATGGTACTAGACCATGTTCGATCCATAGAGTCCGTAGTCACAGAAGGGCTACGAGCAATCTTCGTTAACCAAGACATCCGGTTCATCGCAGAGATATCCCAGCGTTATGGAAAGGTGGCGATTGACTTTCTGATCCAACAAAGGGACGGTGGAAGAGTCGTAAAGGCTCCACCATTGGAAGGATTCGGCGGCGGCTGCACCAATGTGGCATCCCTCATCCTCAAAGTCTTGGTGATGAAGAGACTGCAAAAGTGGCCTCTGTTAATCTTGGATGAGAGCTTGAACGGGGTATCGGATGACTATATAGAAGCCACAGGACTTCTTATGAGAGACTTGGCCGAGAAAATGGGAATGAGCTTCCTTCTGGTCACCCACAAAGCGCAATTCTCGGAGCACGCTCACACCAAATACCACGCTTCAGAAAAAATCGACGGGCAATCCAGAGAGCTGCATCTAACTAACCGCTCATAGCCCCCAACACGAAAAGCACGAGCCCCATTATGAGAACCAAAAAAGATGTAGAGGACAAAGTCAAGGAGCTGTTGTTTGGGGAGTTGGAGCGGAGATTGTCTCTACAGTTAGAGCAGCTGCCAGGTAACTGCACCTATAACTATCGACACGCTTTAGACTCTAGGAAGAGACTCAACGGAGAGCCCAACCCGGATTACAACTCCCTGGACACGAACAAAACCCATCTCCCTGTGATCGGGTTGTGTATGTATGGGGCCGAAGACGTGCAAAAATGGCATGGCAATATTTGTGAGGATAAGGAACACGCCCAACAATGTCCGATGTTCGAGCCTAAGAAGACTCAAACAGAGGTGAAAGAAGAGCTGTACCTGCAGCTCAAAGATCCAGAATGGTTGACTGAAAACTGGCCTGAGATGGGCGCACTTTTATGGGTGTTAGAAGAATCCCCGGCATTGTCTTGGTGGGATCGATTCAAGATGTGGTGGGTGTGAGATGTTCACCCTGCTGTCTCAGTTAATGGTGACCGAACGATTCAGGGCAAAGGCGGCCGACATAGGCACCGCGATCCCCTTGATCTCTACCCAGGAGGGGTTAACCCCCGACTGTGAACCGTTGTTGGTGACCAATCAAATAGGGAACCTCCTAAAGAGCACCGTGTCTCGCAAGGGGGGTCACGGGAGGTTCGCTTATTTTGAATGCGAGCTAGGGGATGAGCACTGGTTGCTAGGGAGAACTCACCATCTCCTAAAGAAGAACTACGGAGCAGCTAGTTCTTGGTTTGAGGCTAAGGATCGAATGGTGAGCATGGGGTTAGAGCCTAAAGTCCTAGTTGTTGGGAAGGGCTCCACCTTAGTCACCCTCGCAGAGTTTCCGGTTTTGCAGATTGAAGCCTTGAAACCAAACCAGGGGATCTTGCTAGCGCAGCCTTCTGATGTAGGGTACTACACAAGGATCCGAGACCATATTGGTGTGATGTTCACGAAAGTGGACAGATCCATGGTGGCTGTAGAAAGTGTATGAAATCGGTAAGCCCTCAGGAGTGTAAAGAGGTTTGCTTGAGGGCAAACTTGAATCTTAGCCGATTGGCCAAAGAGGAATACACTAGGCGTGGGGTAACTGAATCTCAGATTGAGGAGTTCAAGTTAGGGTCAGCGTTTAGTAAGAAGCTATTCAGAGAGTCTGATCCTGACACTCATGATATGTTGGTGCTGCCTCTGACAAATGTTGTCGGAGATATTAGAGGATTTCAGGTTAGAGCGATCGTGAGATCTGTTGGAGGGTATGTAGACTACTTTGTAGATCGAAAAGAACCTGTCTTGTTTGGTCTAGGGCAAGCGGCTCCACACATGTATCGTAAGGGTGAAGTTTGCTTAGCGGAGGGAGCCTTCGATGTGCTTCCAATTCAAACGCTCTACCCGTCCATCATAGGCACCTTGACGGCACATGTCAGCCCTCAAACCATCCGGCTCTTGTCTAGACTGGTGAGTAAAATTTGGGTGGCGTACGACAATGACTCGGCTGGTGAGGATGGCTTGAAGCGTATTCGTAAACAATATGGTGAGGACTTTGAGGTAGCCTCCCTGAAGCTACCCAAAGGGGTAAAAGACCCTGGGACTCTTATCGAGAAACAGGGCCCAAAAGGTGTAGAGAGCTACGCGCAACCGATGTTGCTAGGCGCATTCGCGTTTAGCCAGATGAAAATGGAGATCTAGTATGGCAAAGTCTAAAGGCAACAGCAACGGAGAGAAGCAACCCAAAGAGGAGACCTTCTACAGCACTTCAGAGGAAGTGGAGAAGATCGCAAAGGCACTCATCCCTGAGTACCACCCTGAATTGGCAGAGGCAAATATTGCGTACTTGTTCGTCTCTAAGACCATCAAGTCGGCTGGTAAAGAGATCGGCGGCAAAGCCTCCAAGGTCTCCGGCCCAAACCAGTTCCTAGCAGGAGGGGTTGACTTCTATCTTCTTATTTCGTTCCCAACCTGGAACAGCCCGGACATGTCAAACAACCGGAAGGTCGCATTGGTGGACCACCTCTTGGAGCGCTGCACCGGCGAGGAGGATGAGGATAACGGCAAGATGAAGTGGAAGACCCGATCTCCAGACGTTATGGAGTTCTCCTCCATCCTTGAGCGTCGCGGAGCTTGGACCCCTGAGCTATCGGACATGGTAGATGTGGCGAGCCAGTTGAGCCTGGATGCTAGAGCACAGGAAGTTCTGGACAGCTCAGAGTCGTGATTTAGGTCCAGGGAAAACGGAAACATCAAATGGCAACCAAACCAATCACTTGGGCTCAAAAGTACCGCCCCCAAAAGTACCGAGATGTACTAGGGCAAGCTAAGATTTCTCAACTCCTACAATCTAGAGTGAGAAACGGTACCGCCTTTGATGTCAGCTACATCTTTTCTGGAGGGTATGGAAGAGGTAAAACGACATTGGCTAGGATTCACTCCAAAGCTATGTTGTGTCAACAAATCGATCGTAACAACCCTGAGCCTTGCGATGAGTGTGATAACTGTATCGCAGTGTTGACCGATACTTCGGAGGCATTCTCCGAAAGAGACGCTGCCAGTAATGGTAAGGTTGAGGATATGAGGGACATAGTAGATGGGTTGGTCTACTCCCTCGTATCCGCACCCAAACGAATATATGTTTTCGATGAGGCTCAACGAATGTCCACCGCGGCTCAGGATGTACTCCTAAAGCCATTGGAGGATGGGCAATTCACAGGGATGTTTTGCACCACAGAAGTGGATAAAATCCGAGGCGCCATTCGCTCCAGGTGTGAGGAACATTCCATTCTGCCAGTCACCAGAGACATAGTGTTGGCACAAATGGAAGAGGTTCTCCAATTAGAGGGGGTGGGGTACGATCGAGAGGCTGTAGAGATAGTGGTGGACCACGCCCAAGAACACGTCAGAGACGTGTACAACAATCTGCAAATGCTCTCCCAGTTAGGGAGAGTCTCAGTGGATAGCGTTAGATACTACCTTAAGCTTCACCACGTCTCCAAGTTCTACGAGATCCTACTATCCCTGGACAACCCATCCGTATCTATTACCTTGGTGGAATCGTTATGTGACGAATTATCCTCTAAGGAAGTGGCCGCGGGCATTGCTGATGCCGCTATGGCTAGCTTCAAACTCGGGATCAAAACCCCCACCAGCTTGGCCCACTTGGATCGCAAACTCGCCGAAAAAGTCTTCGATAGGTATAAGGCTCATTGTGTGAGATTCGTATCGTGGTTCTCAGACCCATCGAGAGGCATGACTCAAGCGTCCCTAGTTGGTGACATAGCCATCTTTGGATCCACCCCTGGGAACCTCCCGGATGTGGCTCAACCAGTTATTTTTGGGTCTAGTAACACGATCACAGCCCCACAAACATCAGCGAACCTTGTTCCGGAAGCGCCACCAAAGGCACCTATCCCAGACGCCCCCCATCTACCTTCAAATCCACTAGACGCGATCGCTTCTGCTAGACCTCTACCTAGGTCCAGACCCAAAGGACACACTGGGGCAGAGCCTATCAGTTTCGGGTCAAGGCCAAAAGCCCACCCCACCCCGCTTAGTAGCTCCGACTGGCACAAGAAATTCGACGCCTTGTTGGAGAAGAAAAAGCAGTCTCAAGAAAGCTGAAATCCTAGGAAATAGTGTTGTTGGTGTACTATGGTGGTATGACCGTTACTACAGTTGCCGCACCATCTAAGACTATTAATCAGTGGGTTGTCCTTGAGCTTAGTGAAAAGGCTGATGGAGAAGATCCGGACGTCATACGGGCTGCCATTCGCAGGAGCATCAAAGACGCGGATGTCTTCATTCCGGCTAATGTCACCAAAAAGGGTGCGGTCAAGGAATTCCAATACCTGATGGAAGGGTATGCATTCATCCGAAAAACCCACAAGGATGAAGTGTACTTTCGGTTGGATGACACGAAGTATGTTACCTCAGTTTTGCGGGCTTCTGGGAGTGGTAAAGAGCGCAGGGTTAGTGTTGTGTATGACCGCGACATCGCCAAGTTCAGAGGGCAAATAGAAGTAGAAACCAACCAAGGCATTGAGGCTGAGGACGAGGTAGAGATCATAGGCGGGCCTTACAAGAACATGTCCGCCAAGGTGGTGGATGACATCCCTGAGATGGAACAAGTGGTAGTCCTTGTGGAGGGTCTCAGATCCACCTCCAGACTGATCACTCTACCTAGGGCATTCCTGAAGCTGAAGTCCAAATCGATTGCTTCCACCCACTCCAGCAAGTTCTTGGCCCTCAAGAAATGGGGTGATACCGTGGTATCTCTGTCTAGTCTCAAGATGCCCTCTGTCAAGTCTTTGGTAGAGACACATCGTAAGCTTCAATTTGTGCTCAAAGCACTGAAGCTTCAGAAAGAGATTTCCTACCTTAGTGGAGAGTACCGAAAGCCTCGAGATCTCAAGCGTGGTGTACAGACCTTGAGCAACATCCAGGTGGCGTTAGAGCTTAAAGAGGCTCTATCGACTAAGGTGACGGTACCTTTGATCCGCCCTCTTGTTTCAGCTCTAAGAGGGCTGAAACATGCGGAAACCCTGTTGTCTAGACACTCCCAAACCCTACTCCAAATTGAGTACCTACGAAAAGGATACCCCTTGAACCTGGTTATAGACGGCACCCAGTTGTACATTAGATGTCAGAAGGCTCCCGGATTGGGAGCCCTCACAGACGATAAAGGCAGACCCACGGGGGCTATCACAGGGTTCTTGCGTTCGTTGGGAGCTTTCAAAAAGAGGTTCCCAGACTCTGAGATCTACGTGTGTTGGGATGGATCGTCACAACGCCGTAAGGACATGTTTCCTGAATACAAAAGTAATCGACCACAAAGAGCACGCCACGAGTGGAATTGGCTTCAAACCTTTCTTCCGCATTTGGGTGTCCATCAAGTCACTAACCCAAATGAGGAGGCCGATGATCTGATGGCTACTCTGGTGACTACCACCCTCCAAGGTCAACCCAATCTTATGATCACCTCAGACAAGGATTTGCTGCAGTGCGTGTCTGAGTTCACGTCTCAGTTGGCTCCAGGGATGGGTGGTGGCTCAGAAAAACTTTATACTCCTGAACTGGTGATGGAGACTTTCGGAGTCACGCCCGACAGAATGGTGCAATTGCGCGCTATCGTTGGTGACACCTCGGATAACATTCCGGGGGCCCATGGGTTAGGGCTAAAGATCGCCTCCAAGGCTTTGGCTAGTTACAAGACGGCGGAAGCCCTACTCAAGTCAAGTATGGTTGGGCTCACCCCTAAACAAGCAGCCTCCCTGAAAGCGTCCTCCAAACAAATCCGGCTAAACCTAAAGATCATGGAGCTGCAAGAGGTCCCCGTGACTATGGTCTCAGGCCGGTCAAATTTGACCGAGGCGTCCTCTTTGCTAAAAGAGCTGCAGATACAGGACACAGTGTTGGCTCCATTTTTCGCCTAAGAAAGTACCCCATGAGCACCCACGGTTACGTAATTTCTGTAGACCCCGCGGAGCTAGCCAATAGATTCCCAGATCCAGCATCACTCTTGGGGCCAGACGATGAGCCGGAAAAGGAGGATGAAGAGTTCACCCGCCTTTTCAATGCCGACACTTTCAAAGATGTGATCGAGCCACTTCTTGATCGCATCCCCGCCAGGGAAGCAGATTTCATCTACCTGTACTACTCTCTTAAGAAGAGACAAGCTGACATAGCAGCCATATTTGAGGTCACCCAGGCAGCCGTTTCTTACTCTTTGGGCAGAGGGATCCAAAGAATCAAGTTCTTGCTAGAGTTGCCCGCCATCACAGATGATGAACTTAGAGCCCTTTTGGAGGAGATCTTCGATGAACCCATCGATGTAGACATCCTCATGGGGATATGGACCTCTACGTGCCAAACAGTTGTGGCCAAGGAGCTGCAACTGACTCAGGGAAAGGTTCGGCACCGACTCTTTCGAGCGGTAAAAACCCTGAAGGCCAAGGCGGCTCAAGACCCGAAGTATGCCCCAGCCGAGAAAGTGTTCACGCTGATTTCCAGCAAAAAATACAAGTTCAACATCCTCCGCCGGGTGGAACTACCTCAATGGGGTGATAAGGGTACCGATCGAGTGGGTTGAGCCGAGACGAATAGCTCACTTATGAGATCACTGTGGCGTGGCCATAGCATCGACCTTACGCTTCCAGGACTACCAATTCCAGGTTACGCTCAACAGCGGGGCATGGCGTTGGACCACGCGTGTAGACGTCTCCCAGGCCGTAGCCAGCACCTATATCCGAGATATAGTCTCCCCCTATGGCATCCTGAGGGATTCCATTCCTCTTCCTGGGGAAGTGGTGCAGGCGATGGCCGACTCCATTGCACAAGTACAGCAGTCCTACACCCCAAGGATACTATTGGGGTCTACTGCCATTACCTTAACGGTTGACCAAGGTAGAGGAATATCTGCCCCCGTCCCGGTGGCCATTACAAACAACGGAATCCTGGGTTCCCTTTTGAGTGCCACGGTCACCTCTTCGGCCGGGTATGTGTCGGCCACCCCGGCGTCTTTGGGTGGTCTACTGGCCAACGAATCTGGCACATTCGAGGTCTCGGTAGACTCCGCCAATCTTTTGGCTACGTCTTCCCCGTACGTCTCGACCCTCACCATTCAGAGCACCGAGGCTACCAATAGCCCTCAGGCGATCGTGGTCAATGTGGTGGTGAGGCCTAAGGCCACTATAGGGTTCTTGCCAGTCCTACCTGCCACAAACCTGTTATTTGAAGGCGAGCTTCAGCTGGATGGGTCTTATCCAGCGCTACCGTTACAGACCTTTGAGGTCAAAAACACCGGGCCCATAGACAGTGAGCTGTCTTTCCAAATCCGATCTTTAGGCGGGGCGCCTTGGTTGGCTGCGGTATCTCCAGTAAACGGTACCCTAGCTGGAGGTAGTTCCGTGAGTATCTCGGTGCAAGTTTCTCCTTCCGGAATGCTACCGGGCACCTACACAGAGACTTTGAGAGTTAGTGGCTACTCTACCAATTCCTATCTAGACCTAACCATTACCTTAGACCTGATCTGATAGAGGCTCCTATGGCAAAAGAATTCGACTTCTCAAATTTCGTCACATCTAGCTATCTAGGTGAGGAAGTATTCGAGCAAGCCCCTGAGTTGATCTCTCCTTTTCCTACGGGCCGCACCAAGGTGGCCTCCTTGGGTGATTTGGGTGGATTCCTCCGCAAGGCCTCTGACACTTTGGTTCATGTGAGCAGCCAAGACCTTTGGTCTCTCAAAAAGGAAGCGGATGGAAGCTTCTACATAGAGCGCCTTTTTGATGACAACGGCAACCCATTGAAAGAGTCCCCGTGAAAAGCGTAAAGTCCAAGACCAAAGAAGCTCTTCGCAATCATATCGCGGAGGGGGAAAAGACCGCCCTGGAGTCTTATCTGGAAGGGGTGCAATTAGTCAAGGTGGCTAAGCTTGTGTCCTCGGAAGATCAGGACTCGGAAACCCCTCAGACCAAACGTATGATCCCAGAATCATACAAATATGACCCTAAGGCCCTTAACCCCCTAGCCAAGATGCTGTGGGCTTTGAGTGTGTCTTTGGGTCACGCTATGACGGCCCACCGCAGTTTCACTAAGCTCAAGAGCAGCACCTTTAGCCCAGACGGATTAGTGGGAGGCCGAGGGTATGTGATGTCTGTGAAAGAGATTCGCCAGCGGCTGTACGAAGCATGTGAGGCTATTTCGGCGGTCTCGGATACGATACACGATGAAATCAACGCCCCTCATTGGAAGCCAGCTCTCCCCGAGTTGCCTGAAGGGGAATTGGATCGAGTCGAGAGATTGGTCGGGGAGGCCAACCGCAACCTAGAAGCACCGGAATCCGAAATTGAAACAGACCAGAATGAGGTAGAGCTAAACGGTCCTCAAGCTGATTTGGGGGATTCAGAGCTTACTGAGGAAGAGTTCGGGGCCGGGGTGGATGATTGGGAAGAGGAAGATCAAGAGTCAGACAAGGATGAGTTTGACTCTGAAGATGACTCTGAAGAAGATGAAACTGCCCCCTACCCAATCAAAACGGCCGACACCCATCTCCCAGGAGAGAACCTTTCTGTCCCAAGAATGCGTAGAAACCACTGGGAGACCCCGGATCATATCGTGGAGCCATGGGGATCTCAACTCCCCACCGACCGTAGCGTAGGACCTTATGGATACGATTTCGGTATCGGGGAAGGAGCCTCCGGGCAGGGAATGGATAATGTGTCTGAGACCTCCATGCTACCTGGTGATCAACTCAGAACAGCCCCAAAATTCACTTCTAACAACCTGGATTCGAGGAAAGCTACCTCAATCTTACCTCAGGACATGAAGTCTTCTAGACCACAGAGGGTCGACTACTACAAATTGTTTGATGACAGAGGTATGTCAGAACTCCCGGAAAGTGGAACCTCTAAGTTGGAAACGGATAGGGATCTATTCCCCAGGGAAGATTTCACCGTGGAGACCAAAGGACTAGACTTCGTAAACAAGAATCTGTTCCAGAGTTTTGACCCTAATAAGAAAGCCCGGCGCTAAACTATGTCCTCCAATCCACTAGATATCACTGACTTTCTCAAAGAGGGATCTATCCAAGACCTGAAGTGGCTTGATGTGGATGAGGTCTCTTACCGTCAAAAGGATCGGCTCCCAAAGCAGAACCTCAATACGATCCCAGATCTAGAGGCTCTTTGGGACCACCAAGACATAGAGTCAGCGGCATACCTGATCCACAATACAGGTCCGATCCCAGGGTCTGAGTTGACCTTCGTACCAGGTACGATGGGGGATATGTCCGAGGCTCACGGTAAGTTGGCCAGCGAGATTCGACGTGTCGCAAGACTGACTATGATGGTCAACCCGGATCTAGGACACATCAAAGAACGACTCACCAATCTCTTTGGTACCAATGCTCTCAGAGACAACCGCTCAGTGCTAGCGTCGGTGTTGGGTGAACGCGGTCTTTTGGGTAGCTATTACCTAGCATCAGAAGACTTTGATTCGATCAAAGACCGCAAAGACTTGGACCACTTGAGACAGTTTTCCACTGCCAAGTACGTTCTACATAGTGAAGAACCTTGTTCCGAGTGCCATGGGGTCAGAACGGCTCGAGGGGAAGTCTGCAACCGGTTCCCCAAACAGATCAAAGTTACTGGCTCTGTGCCTTTCACCGAGCAAGATGCTCGTGAAGTGGAAGCTGCCCAGCGTGGATTGGGTAAGAAACTTGCAAGCCAAGGTACGGCTAAGGAGAGAATTCGCACCGCATACCTGGCTGATAAGCCGGTGACCGCGGACAGTGAATACGTGGGGGCTGGCCTAGACCACTCCAAGAAAGACCCCCAACTGTCCAAACAGGCGTTGTCCAAGGAACTTGCGACAGCATCTAAGGAGCAGCAAAAGAAACGGGCGGCCGAGTACACTGAATCCACCGTGCGCCCAATCCAAAGATTCGTGGTGAAGGAATCTCTGAAGGGGTTGACTGCTGGTGAGATTGTGAATGGTCTCAAGATTGAGTTCTCTACTCAAGATCTAACCAAGACAGCTAAGTACTGGAAGCCTCTACTGGCCCGTCCTATGCCCAAACAAGCAGCCTCTTTGCTGACTTCGGAGATGGTAAAGGAAGTGGCAGAACATAAGGTTCAGACGGGTAAGCTGAGCCGCACTGCAGCGGAGAAGTTGCCTGAGTCTCCTAAGGAGGCGCTCAAACATATTCTGAGAAACGCTACAGCGGTATCGGTCTCTACCCCCAATAAAGCAGCAGCTGAAAACTTGGTGATCCCGTTTACAGGAGAACGTGCTGAGTACAACGCTTCTCCGTGGTTGATTGAACGGATTGCAAAGCATGCGAGTCAGCTGATGGTTAGGGGATTGTTCGGGTATGAGGTGATGGACGTATTGTCCAACACCTATATGGCTCGAGACATCAAAGCGGCGTCCGGGGAGATCCGAAAGGCGGCTCAAGAATACTCAAAGTCTCTGCCTAAGAAAGAGCGGGCGAAGTTGGCCTCCAAATTGGTGCGCCCAGCTGTGGTTAAGACCGCGTCAGTCGAAGAGCCCAATATGGTTGAGACCTTAGGTCTCCAGAACCCTTTGGAAGCTCCTATCGATTTCGAAGGGGATCGCGACGCAGTGAACATTTCTTTGGTGCGTGGAAAGTTCTAACCCCATGGATCGAATTGAACGAGTGGTGGCTCGGTTTCTTGTGGGATCGAGCATTATCCCCACCCCCAACAAACTGAAGGGGATCAATAAGCAGGTGGCTGAGGATTCGGCTGTAACCGAGGGGGAGGAAAAGCCAACCACGGATATTTTGCCCTACGAGGTATTCACTCCTAAGCCGAAAAACGTAGCCGTCCTAAATTTCGCTGAAACTGGAAAGTCGATGGAGAAGGCTATAGCCACCCAGATCCCTAAGGACAAGGGATACAACGTGGTGAACGGCTTGAGCCAATATCTGATAGAGACCAAGAAACCAGCCAAGCGTTGAAAAACTACCCCCAGATGAGAATCCAATGCAACATGAAGACGATGACGACAAGAGCGGGGAAAACACCCTAGAGGCCCAGGACACTTCCATAGTGGTGCTGCCGCCACGAAATGTGGCTCAACATCAGGTTAGACCTTTGTTGGCGTCTCGGGCCATGGGGAAAAAACCTCAAGGCCCCACTAAAGAAGAGCTGGCGATCGCCCAAGCGGAGCGCGAGAGCTTCATTGAAAACGATCGAGTGGTCACCACTTCCAGGGGCCTAGATTCTCTTGCCACCCTGAGGGCCATCAAGGCTTCCATCGCGAGAGAGACGGCAGAACTAGCTTATCAGCGACAGCAGTATGCCGCGGCTGGTAGAGATATCGGTCAAGTAGCGTCTAGACGCATAGACGCCCTTAAAAAAATCGCAGACATTGAGTTGGAGATGCGCAAGATAGGGGTAGACCAAGTCGATGTCTACTCAGATAAGATGCAGCGAATCTTCAAGTTCTGGACTGAGCTACTCTTAGAGGCCATGGAGGCCACTCTACAGGATCAGGAAAAGGATCTACTGATCAATAAGCTCACCACTGTAATGGAAGGGTGGGAGGACCGGGCTTCCGACTTGGTTAAGTGACCTCTATGGCTGAGAAGAAAAAGAAGTCTGGAGAGATGCTCAAGTACCTTCGGGATGCGAGCACCACTATCAAGAAATCCATAGAGGATAAGCAGCAGGCCGCAGAAACCTCAGCCCCGGTTATCATCCGTGAGCCATTTAAGCCCAAAATATTCAACATCATAGACTACATTGAGTCTGGGTGGGGCTTAGGTATGACGTTGTACCCGGCCCAAAAAGTGATCGTAAAGACCTACTACGGGCTAGAGTTGGATAACACTACCAAGTCCGTTCAAATCACTGACATGTTTAACGAGAAGGTGCTCTACAACTTCACCGAAGTTGAGTACCTAAGATACATGTACAATGAGGGTAAGTGCAATATAGGGGAGATAGATCACGTACGGAATGAGCTGATCCTCTCCATCGGAAGAAGAGCGGGTAAGACCACCTTGTCTAGCATTTTCGCTAGCTATGAGCTTTACCGCCTGCTGAATTTGAACAATCCACAAGGGTATTACGGATTCCCTAACGGCAACTCTATCCAAATTGTGTCTTTGGGTACCGACAAGGAACAAGCACAGCTGCTGTTCAATGAGGTCACCACCCACCTAGCTAAGTGTGATTACTTCCGCCGACACATCGTAAGCAACACCCAGTCTCAGATCAAAATGAGGACACCGTACGAACTTGAGAAGTACGGGGAAGTGACCCAGCATCAGAACGGAAAGTTCGTTTCGTTCAACGGTAAGGCGTCGCTACGAGTTTCGTTCAAAGGGGCTAATGGCAAAGGGCTTCGTGGTTATTCCAATGCGGTGGTGATTTTGGACGAGATGGCACACTATCTCGAGACCGGAGAATCTTCCGCCACCAAAGTGTATAATGCGGTAACCCCGTCAACCGCCACCTTTGTGCCTAAGGACCCTGAAACCCACCGAGCCTGGAAGCGTCCGGATGGCACAGAGTATCCATTGGAATCGAGGATCATTGCGATCAGCTCCCCCTTGAACAAGTCTGGTAAGTTCTACGAGATGTTTCAGATGGCTATGTCCAATGGGCCCGGCAGCAAGAACATGCTGGCCTTCAAGGCCCCTACCTGGGAAATCAACCCAACGGTACCCTCTGACTATTACCGTCAACGGTTCCACGCAGACCCTAAAGTGTTCATGGTGGAGCACGGGGCGGAGTTCTCTGATCAGGTTAGAGGCTGGATCACTAGGTCCGAAGACCTAACCAATTGCATCAATCTAGAGTTGCGCCCGACCTCCAAAGGCACCCCCAGGGTACCTCACTTCTTAGGCCTGGATATCGGATTGGTTGGAGACTCCAGCAGCATGTGTCTGACTACCGTGGATCCGGTCACTGGGAAGATCCGGCTCGTGTACCACGAAATGTGGACTGCCGGGGAGGATTGGAGAGATACCAACAAACACCTATCTTCCAGTGACATGCCACTACCTTATTGTGCTGGACTCAAATCAGTGGACCAGATTGAGTTCAACCAATTAGCTCTGTGGGTAGAGGCCATCTCGAAGAAGTTCTACATCCAGGAAGGGGTATTTGATGGGTGGATGGGCATACCGCTAGACCAAAACCTGAAGGAACGGGGGATGAGAAACATCAATCTCGTGAATTTCTCCCCGACCCTAAAGAGCCACATCTACCAGGCGGCTATGTTGATGCTGCTGGATAGAAAGGTGGAGATCTACGATTGGCCTAGGGAAGAAGACGCTACCGGCAAGACCATCAAGCACTCCCCTCAGATACAAGAGTTCCTAAAGCTGCAGGCGGAGCAGAGAGCCAATAATATCGTGATCGTATCAGCCCCCCCAGGAGTTGATAACCACGATGACTGGTCCGACTCCTTCGTGAGATCGATTTGGCTAGCCATAGAACACCTCTCCAAGCAGAAGGGTAGCGCCAGGCCAGGTGGGGTGGCTATGAACCCCTATTCGAGGGCCCCAGTAGATTCCATCACCTATGAGCGTAGGAAAGAGAGGTCCCGGAGAGGTGCCTACATCAACCAACGACCCTCTAAGCCATTCCGCCGCTAATGCCCTGTTGAACCCTCTTATACGTGGATGAGCCTAAGATCACAGCTAACCGCGTCATCAAACAGATGATCGATCACTCTGGTGCAGACCTAGAGGTTACGGCACAGGACTATTCGATGATTCGAATAGTCTTCCGTAACCAGGGTGGAAGTTGGGAGAAGGTGATCAAGGGGGACTCAGAAGCATTACAGTTGCTATCCTCGGTGGTCGCCTCATGGGCCACTCAACCGCAAAGAACCTTGGATTTTGTCTGATGCTATTGGAGCTAGAACATAGCCGAGATGTGGCGGTCTACGTGAGGGGGCTAACCCTCACGGCTTCTGTAGAGGCCAGTACCGTTAATTCTGGTTGGGTCGGAGGGTTGGGGTTCAATTGGACCGTAAGCTCCGGGCTGACCCCGATCGTGGCTTCAGTGTCTGATGGGTTAGTGGGCGGCTTGGCTCTCCACGGGTCAGACGAGAGAGACGACAGATGGTTGTCCAGCACCCAAACCCAACCAGGGTACCGGTATTGTACCCTGATGTTAGGGTCTTGGATCATAGGGTTGAACCCTAGGTCCTATCAAAATTACACCTATGCTTCCAGGCAGGCCGGCCCACTTCAACCGCTAGTGTACCTGCCTAATGATGACCTCTACATAGGACTAGATGGTAAGGTTACCAAAGAAGATGAGTGGTCGCTATCCTTAGATCCTAGGGCCCCTAACACACGGTCTATTGGGTCAGTATGTCTAGGCCCCTCAGAGAGAAACTCCAGGTACCTAATCCTTCAGACGGGGATTTAGCGCATATGGAATTGTCAACAGCAAGTGATTGTGTGGCGTTGGTTAAAGATGGGTGGTTGTCCGTCAGGGCTACCTCTGGACTATTGGCGAGCGGTTGGGTTGGGGGCCAAGGGGCCACTTGGGAAGGCTCCACTACGGATACCCTTACGGTTGGGTCTAGCGATGGCGGGGCTGTTGGGTTCCTTTTGTGGGGCTCGGATGAGTCGGTAGACCAATGGGCACCTATGACACGTAGTCAGCTAGCCTCTGGTTCCGTTGTCCTGTGTTATGGGACTTGGGTAGTGTCTACCATAGCTTTCGAAAGATACACGCTAGAGTCTAGGATGGCGGGCCCTTTGGTGGAAAATTCCTATCAACCAGGTAAGGAGCTTCTGTTATCGAGCCGGGGGTATTGGACACCACAGGATGAGTGGAGCGTTTTGGCGGACCCTAGAGCACCTAACACTCAGGTATTGGGTGTGGTGGTGGTGCCCCCCTCAAGCCTTAATGGCTATCGTCTAACCCTTCAAACCAATATGTGAGCTACCTAAATGTCAGGATTAGACCTCATACGCAGCAGAGACTGTCAGATCCTAAGAGCTGACATAGTGGTTCCGGCTAAAATCTCAACCACCATGAAGAATGGTGGTTGGGCGGGTGGTCAAGGAGTGATGTGGTCTGATTCTGGGTCTGGGGACCTAGAAATCACATATTCTGATGGCAGGTTTGGTGGGTTCGTTTTGTGGGGGTCTACTGAATCCTCGGATGAGTGGGCCGCGTACACCAATCAGTCTAAGTATTACGGCTACACTTTAGTGGGAATTAGTGGCTGGATGGTATCAACTATCGCCTACGAAAAGTACTCGCTTCAGTCCAGACTTTCCGGACCCCTCATTGAATTGGTGTATACCCCATCTGATATACTTTTCTTCTCTTCCAGGGGGTTGTGGACCAACCAAGATGAGATGGCCATATTAGGGTCGCCGTTCACCCCGAAACAAGCAGGTCACGTAGCTCAACCACCTTCCAGTTCTAACCAATTCCGCTTAGGTTTATCCACCACCCTATGAGCAATGTCCCATCAGTTGAAGCCGAAGAGGAGTTCTACGAATCCGTAACTAGTATTTTGGATGAGCTGGAAACCTCTCAAGGTAGAGTCAAGGCGGCTGCCACAGAGATGAGGGTATTGGCTCAGAGGCTACAGGAAACGGCCAGAAGAAACCGTGGGTCTAACAATTCCCCCGCCGCCCTCAGGCTCTCTTCTTTATGGGGCAGCGTAGCCTCCGGATTGCTTCGAGGATCCCAAGGGACCCATTTGTCTCGCATGAGAGGGCTATTAGAGCGCCCCACGGCTACGACACAATCGATTGATAAACCCTCTAAGTCATCTGAGGCGGTGGATGAATATGCAGGGCTCTATGTATCCAAG
>Ga0228700_1001399_pt1 | contig 15903 bp, 12 predicted proteins | sample McNCre317_Aug_MG_FD_178019 | JGI IMG/M metagenome (GOLD analysis project Ga0228700, IMG submission 178019) | Freshwater microbial communities from McNutts Creek, Athens, Georgia, United States - 3-17_Aug_MG | ecosystem: Environmental > Aquatic > Freshwater > Creek | place: USA: Georgia...
CAGCGCTCTTCGACGATGCGGCGGCTGCGGTCGTCGAGTTGCGCCAGCGCGTGGCGAATGCCATCCGACGCCAGCCAGTCGCGGTGGTGCGCTTCGATCACCCGGGTCGGCTCGTGCACCTCGTCGGCCAGGTAGGCCACCGGGGCCACGCTGAACTCGGCCTCGTCGTCGGCCGGGGCGTCCAGCGCCACGTCGCCGCCGGCCAGGCGGGTTTCCATCTCGATGACGTCTTCGGGGCGCACATCGAGTTCGGTGGCCACACGGTGGATCTCGGCCTCAGACAGGCCGGCGCGGCCCAGGTGGGCTTCGTCGGCCTCGGCGGCTTCGCCCTTGAACTGGTGCTTGAGCGAGCGCAGGTTGAAGAAGAGCTTGCGCTGGGCCTTGGTGGTGGCCACCTTGACCATGCGCCAGTTCTTGAGGATGTACTCGTGGATCTCGGCCTTGATCCAGTGGATGGCGTAGCTCACCAAGCGCACGCCCTGGTCGGGGTCGAAGCGCTTGACGGCCTTCATCAGGCCCACATTGCCTTCTTGGATCAGGTCGCCCTGGGGCAGGCCGTAGCCCATGTACTGGCGCGAGATCGAGACCACCAGGCGCAGGTGCGACAGCACCAGCTTGGAGGCGGCCTGCAGGTCGTTTTGTTCCTTGAGGCGGCGGGCCAGGGCCTGTTCTTCTTCCGGCGCCAGCATGGGGATGGCCTGGACCGAGCGGATGTACGCGTCCAGGTTACCCAGCGAGGGCACCAAGCTCCAGGGGTCACGGGTGACGATGGCGGTGGCAGCGGTCATGGGCTCCAAACTCCGTTGAGGCGTCCTTAGCGGATTCATATTAGCACTCTCTGACTTTGAGTGCTAACAGCGGAAAAGGGTTCCTCCATCCAGGGGGGAAATGGTGAGGGAGTCAAGTGTCTGGCGCGAGCGGACAAGTGTGCGCGCCGCTTTCCCGCGAACAATGCACGCATCCATTGAACCGCAGTTTCCGGAGTCGCCATGTCTGCAGTCAGCAAAGGTTTGCAAATCAGTTTCGTGATCCACGCCGTGGTGTACGCCGCCGTCATCGGTGGCTTGTTCCACCTCAACCAGTCGACCGGCAACTTCAACTGGGCCGGCATCGTGGCCTGGGCCTGGGGCATCGGCGTGGCCGCACACGGCGCGGTGTTCGTGATGTTCGGGCGCAAGAAGTAACGCTGCGCACGGCAGCAGCCCCCAAAGCCAAGGCCGAGAAAAAGGCCCCTGGTGCAGCCATCGCGCACCAGGGGCCTTTTTTGTGGGCCAGCCAGGCCGCAAGCGCAGGGTCAACTTGGCGTCAGGCCGTGACACTCCAGCGGTTGGCGCGGCGGAAGGTGCCCAGGTCGTTGAAGCGCACGCCCATCTCGCGCATCACCCGGTGGGCGGTGGGGGCCGTCCACTGGCGGATGTAGAAGGGCTCTTTCACCGCGAAGTGGTGGATGGCGTGGGTGCTGCCGAAATTGAAGCAGAAGGCCTGCAGGGGCAGCATCCACCAGGGGTTGAGCACCTGCGTTTGCTGCATCGGGTTGTGGGGGGCGATGTCGCCGTAGTAGTGCAGGTTCGAGCTCACGAAGAACAGGCAGAAGCTGCGCAGGCAGTTGGGCAACACGTAGACCACGGCGTAGGCGTCCAGCATGGCCAAGGCGTGCGCGGCCTCCGGGCTGCTGGCCCAAGCCGGCAGCGTCCAGCCCAGCCCGGGCGCGATCACCTGAGCCCCATGCGCCAGCACGAACGCATACAGCGGGAAGAAATACAAGCCGCCCAGCGGTGAGTAGACGATCAGGCTTTGCAGGCGCAGCAGCCAACGTTGCAGCGGCCCAGAGGGGTGTTGCAGCGCCTTGTACTGGCGGTCGGCCGACATGATCTGGCGCAGGTGCAGCAGCGAGCCCAGTGGCTGGTCCAGCATCATCAGCAGGCGCAGCGGCGTCCAGCGCACGCCGTTGGTGATGGCGCGCTCCTCCAGATCCGAGGGCGTGCCCGATTGCTTGTGGTGGTGCAGGTGCAGGTGCCGGCGGATGAAGGGGTTGATGGTGTTGGGGCGCGCCACCCACACCAGCACCATCATCAGCCGGTGGGCCCAGGGGCGTTGGCGGAAGTACATGAGGTGGATGAGGTCGTGCTCCAACTCGTGCGTCAGCGAGGCGCAAAAGGCGGTGGCCACGATGCAGGCCCATGCAGGCCAGGCCCCGGCCAGGTAGGCCCATCCGCTGAGCACCATGCCCGTCAGGGCCAGCGCCAGAATGGTGGCGCCGATCGCGTTTTGGTGGCGCAGCCAAGGGTGGCGCTGGCGCAGGTCGCGTCCGGCTTGCAGCACCACATCGCGGATGTGGGCGCTCTTGTCGAGGTCACGCTGCAAGGCGATCTGGACGGCATCTTGTGGCTGGACGCGGCGGGGTCGGGCGGCCGAACGGCTCATGGGGTCTCCCGAAGGGCGGGGCTTACGGAAATTGACAAATCACGCAAGCTTAACGTCCGCCATTCAGCATCTCCCGATGCATGGCCCCCTCAGGGGTGGGTGGCTGGGCCCAGGAGTGGGAACCTAAGGTGCCAAACCCTGGCCTTCTCTACGGCTGCAGAATCCGCAAAAACCCCATACACCCCTGTTTGGGCTCAGCGCGCCGGCGCCTTGGAGGCCAGCCAGGCCCCGCCGGAGACCAGTGCCAGCCCGGCCAGCAACCAGCCGGTGAGCGGCTCGCCCAACAAAGGCACGGCCGCCAGGCCGGCGAGCACCGGCACCAGCGCCACCAGGGCCCCGGTGCGCTCGGCGCCCAAGATGCTGACTGCCTTGAGGAAGAGGATCATGGCGACGATGGTGGGGCCGATGCCTTGGTACAGCGCCTGGAAGATCAGCATGCCCGTGGAGACCCGGTCGATGGCCTTGGGCAGCCACAGCAGGTAGATGGGCATGTAGACCGCGCAACAGCTCAAGGCCACGAAGCGCGTGAGCAGCCACGGGTCTTGCGGCCACTTCTTGACCAGCACGCTGTAGAGCGCCCAGGCGATGGAGGCGCTGAAGATCAGTGCATCACCCAGCCAGCTGCTGGTGTGGCTGGTGGTTTGCAGGAATTGAGGGGCGGCCACACAGGCCACGCCCAAGGCAATGGGCAGCAGGGCCAACAGGCGCTGGCGAGTGGGGCGGCTGCCCAGCACCCACCAAGCCAGCCAGGTCACCAAAAAGGGCTGCATGCCCGGCAGCAGGATGCCGCCGTGGGCCGCAGGTGCCCGCGTGAGGCCGGCATAGGCCAGCACCAGAAAGGCCAGGCCCCCCGTGCCAGACAGCGCCCACAGCTGAGGGCTGCGCCAGGTGCCAACAGGCAGCCTGAAGCTGAAGGGCAGCAGCAACAACGAGGCCGTGCCCAGGCGCAGGGCCACGATGTCCCAGCTGGTCAGTCCGGTCTTGCCACCCAGGCGGGAGGCGAGGATGAAGCCCGCCCAGATCAGGACGGTGCCGGCTGCAGCGGCATAACCTTGGGCGGTGCGGGTGGGCGTTTGGTCCATCGGGCGCTGGGGGTGCCCGGGGGCACAGGGTTGTGGGCGGCGGGGACACCCAGCATGTCACAAAAGGAAAAGGCCCCGCAGGGCCTTTCCAGTGGAGCGTGTGGCGCCGCTGTGTCAGGCGTCGCCGTGGCGGCTCACTTGCCGCCGTGACCCACCGCCACCGCCGTCATGTTGACGATGCGGCGCACCGTGGCCGAGGGCGACAGGATGTGCACCGGTGCGGCCGCACCCATCAGGATGGGGCCCACGGTGACGCCGTTGCCGCCGGTCATCTTCAGCACGTTGAACAGGATGTTGGCGGCATCCAGGTTCGGGCAGATGAGGATGTTGGCGGTGCCGTCCAGCGTCGACTCAGGCAGCAGCTTGCTGCGCACCGATTCGCTCAAGGCGGCATCGCCCTGCATCTCGCCATCGGCCGGGATGTGCGGCATGCGGGCCACGAACAGGTCGCGGGCGCGGCGCATCTTTTGGGCCGAGGGGCGGCGGCTGGAGCCGAACATCGAGTGCGACAGGAAGGCCACGCGCGGTGGCAGGCCAAAGCGTTGCACCTCTTCGACCGCCATGGTGGCGATCTCGGCGAGCTGCTCGGCGGTCGGGTCTTCGTTGATGAAGGTGTCGGCGATGAACAGGTTGTGCTGGTCCAGGATCAGCGCGTTCAGCGCCGCCAGCGCGTTGGCGCCCGGCTTGGTGCCGATCACCTCGCGCACGTGGTCGAGGTGGTAGTCGTAGCGGCCGATGACGCCGCAGATCATGCCGTCCACGTCGCCCATCTTCACCAGCATGGTGGCGATCAGCGAGTTGGAGCGGCGCAGCGCCACCTTGGCCAGGTCGGGCGAGAAGCCATCGCGGCCGCGCAGCTTGTGGTACGCGTCCACATAGGTCTTGAAGCGCGCGTCGTTGCCGGGGTTGACCACTTCGCAGTTCTCGCCTGGCTGCAGGCGCAGGCCCGCACGCTCGATGCGGTGGGCGATCACGTCGGGGCGGCCCACCAGCACGGGGAAGGCCAGGCCTTCGTCGATGGCGACCTGGGCGGCGCGCAGCACGCGGTCGTCTTCACCCTCGGCGTAGGCGATGCGCTTGCGCTTGGGCGCAGCCTTGGCACCCAAGAACAGCGGGCGCATGAACAGGCCCGTGTTCGAGACGAACTGCGACAGCGACTCGCGGTAGGCGGCGATGTCGGTGATGGGGCGCGTGGCCACGCCCGAGGCGGCCGCGGCTTCGGCCACGGCCGGGGCGATGCGCAAAATCAGGCGCGAATCAAACGGCGTGGGGATGAGGTAGTCGGGGCCGAAGCGCAGCTCGCGCCCCGGGTAGGCGGCGGCCACCTCGTCGGAGATCTCGGCCTTGGCCAGGTCGGCGATCTGGCGCACGCAGGCCAGCTTCATGGCTTCGGTGATCTTGGTGGCGCCGCAATCGAGCGCGCCACGGAAGATGTAGGGGAAGCACAGGACGTTGTTGACCTGGTTCGGGTAGTCCGAACGGCCGGTGGCGATGATGCAATCGGGGCGCGCGGCCTTGGCGATCTCGGGGCGGATTTCGGGCTCGGGGTTGGCCAGCGCCAGGATCAGCGGCTTGTCGGCCATGGTCTTGACCATGTCGGCCGTCAGCACGCCAGCGGCCGAGCAGCCCAGGAACACGTCGGCACCGTTGACCACATCGGCCAGCGTGCGGGCGCTGGTGACCTGGCAGAAGCGCTGCTTCGATTCATCGAGCTTGCCGGCCAGCGCGTCGGCGCGCTCGCTTTGGATCAGGCCCTTCGAGTCGCACACGTACACGTTCTTGCGCTGCACGCCCAGGCCCACCATCACTTCCAGGCAGGCGATGGCGGCGGCACCGGCACCCGACACCGCGATCTTCACGTTGGCGATGTCTTTGCCCACCAGCTCCAAGCCGTTGAGCAGGGCGGCGCTCGAGATGATGGCCGTGCCGTGCTGGTCGTCGTGGAAGACGGGGATGTTCATCCGCTTGGACAGCTCACGCTCGATGTAGAAGCACTCGGGCGCCTTGATGTCTTCGAGGTTGATGCCGCCCAGCGTGGGCTCCAGCGCCGCGATGATGTCGATGAGCTTGTCCGGATCGCGCTCAGCCAGTTCGATGTCAAAGACGTCGACGCCAGCGAACTTCTTGAACAGGCAGCCCTTGCCTTCCATCACCGGCTTGGAGGCCAGCGGGCCGATGTCGCCCAGGCCCAGCACGGCGGTGCCGTTGGTTACCACGGCCACCAGGTTGCCGCGCGAGGTGTAGTCGGCGGCGAGGTTGGGGTCTTGCTCGATGGCCAGACAGGGGTAGGCCACGCCGGGCGAGTAGGCCAGCGAGAGGTCGCGCTGGTTGGTCAGCGGCTTGGTCGGGGTCACGGAGATCTTGCCGCGCGAGGGCAGGCGGTGGTACTCCAGGGCGGCGTCGCGCAGGGCCTGTTCGGCGTTCGACAGGGTCTTGTCTGTACTCATGTGATCGTGACCAATCCGCGAATTCGCGTGTCAGGGGGCGGAAATGGTAAGCCATCGTGGCGCCATCCCTCGCGAGGATGGGTCGTGTTTTCACCCTGTGGGGGCCCGAAAGAGGCACACTGTGTGCCGTGGGCAATCAAGTTCCAACGTCCGGCGCCGATGTTTCCCAAGTGATGTCTTCGACCGCCAGCGCCCAGCGCGCTTCTGCTTCTTCGTCCAGCTCCCTGGAGGCGCTGCCAGCATGGCGGCGTCTGGCTCGCCGCCTGTACCAGGATGTCACGCCCGACGAGCGCATCGACGGGCCCTTGGCCCGCCACCACCGCGCCCGCCAGATCCAGGCGCTGCTGAGCCTGATGCCGCTGGTCACGGTGGGCAACACCGTCAACACCATCACGCTCACCTGGTTTTTCTGGGGCGCCATGCCCCATCTCGCCCTGGGCAGTTGGTGCCTGACGGTGGTGGTGCTGCTGGCCTCGTGCGCGCTGTGGTGGCACAACCTGGTCGTGGCCGAGCCCAAGCCCTATGCCTCCCGGCGCTCGATGCGGCTGCTGACCTTCCATGTGTCGCTGTTCGCGGCCATCTGGTCCATCGTGCCCATCGTGGTCTTTGCCAAAGCAGACATCAACGGGGCGCTGCTGCTGGCTTCGGTCACGGTCGGCATGATCTGCGTGGGGGCGTTCTTGTTCAGCCCCACGGTGCAGATCGCCGCTGCCTACGTGGCGGTCATGGGCGTGTCGTGCATCATCACCTTGATGCGGTCGGCGTTCTCGGCCAACGTTGAGCTCTACCTGCTGCTGGTCACCTACGTGGTGGTGATGGTGGGCGTGGCCTACACCAACGGCCGCGTGTTCATGGCCCGGCTGCGCGCCGAGGCCGAAGCCGATCGCCAGCGTCAGCTCATCGACCTGCTGCTGCGCGATTTCGAAGAAAACGCCTCGGACTGGCTGTGGGAGATCTCCCCAACTGGCCACCTGCGGCATGTGTCGCCGCGCCTGGCCTCGTCGTTCGACATGAACGCCAAGGCCCTGCAAGCCCAGCCCTTTGTGGAGCTGCTGGGCTCGATGCTGCCCCCCGACGATGAAGACGCCCTGGCCGTGTGGAACCGGCTCAACACCTGCCTGCGCATGGGCCAGCCCTTCCGCGACCTGGAGCTGGTGGTGGAGGTGGGCCACGAGTTGCGCTGCTGGTCGATGAGTGCCAAGCCGCTGCACGATGAGCGCGGCCGTGCGGCCGGCTGGCGCGGCGTGGGCTCGGACGTGAGCCAGGCCCGCCGCGCCCGCGACGAGCTGGCCCGCCTGGCCAATGTGGACGCGCTCACGGGGCTGGCCAACCGCCACCGCTTCAGCGCCGAGTTGCAGCGCGTGTTGGGCGACCCCGGCCTGGCCGAGGCGCCGTGCACCTTGTTTTTCCTGGACCTGGACAACTTCAAGCAGATCAACGACACCTTGGGCCATGCCGTGGGCGATCAGCTGCTGCGGCGGGTGGGCGCACGGCTGAAGGCCGCGATCGGCGACGGTGACCTGCTGGCCCGCCTGGGCGGCGACGAGTTCGCCGTGTTGAGCTGGCGCGTGGTGGGCCAAGACCAGGCCCGGATGATGGCCTCGCGCATGCTGACCCTGCTGAGCGAGCCGTGCCAGTTGCAAGACGTGCTGGTGGAGATCCGGGCCAGCATTGGCATTGCGCAGGCCCCGAGCGATGGCCGTGAGCCCAGCGCCCTGCTGCAGTGTGCCGACCTGGCCCTGTATGCCGCCAAGGCGGCCGGCCGGGGGGTGTACTGCTTCTTCGAGCCGCACATGGCCGAGCAGGCCCGCGCCCGCGTGCGCCTGCAGCAAGAGCTGCAGCAGGCGCTCAACGCCCAGCAGTTCACCTTGTATTTCCAGCCGCAGTTGGCGCTGGGCAGCGACGAGGTGCTGGGCTTCGAGGCCCTGGTGCGCTGGCACCACAGCGACCGTGGGGTGGTGAGCCCGGGCGAGTTCATCCCCGTGGCCGAAGAAACCGGGCAGATCATCCCCTTGGGCAACTGGGTGCTCAAAGAGGCCTGCCGTCAGGCCGCGGCCTGGCCCATCCCGGCCAAGGTGGCGGTGAACCTGTCGGCGGTGCAGTTCCGCAGCCACTCGGTGATCGACGTGGTGGACGAGGCCTTGCGCGAGAGCCGGCTGCCGCCTGAGCGGCTGGAGCTGGAGATCACCGAAACCGCGTTGATCGACGACCACGATGCCGCCGAGGCCACGCTGGCGGCGCTGCGCGCCCGGGGCGTGCGCGTGGCGCTCGATGACTTCGGCACGGGCTACTCGTCGCTGGCGTACCTGCGGCGCTTCCCCATCGACAAGCTCAAGATCGACGGCATGTTCGTGCACACCCTGGGCGAGGACGCCAATGCCGAAGCGGTGGTCACGGCCATCATCAGCCTGGCGCGTGCGTTGCAGCTCACGACCACCGCCGAGGGGGTGGAAACGCCCGAGCAACTCACCCTGCTGCGCGCCATGGGCTGCACCGACGTGCAAGGCTACCTGGTGGCGCGGCCCATGCCGGGCAGCGAGGTGGTGGGCTTCTTGCGCCAGCACGCCGAGCAGCGCGATGTGGTGGCCAGCCCCGCTTGAGCGACAGGGCATTGGGGTGGCGTTGGGGGCAACCTAGGGTTGTCTCGGGGCCCCTGATCTACAGGGGAACCTTCCCGGGTGGCTAAGCTCCAACGCCGACCGGGCCATGGGCGCAAGCCTTGCCCCAAGACCGTCACACCCGGGTGTTACATTGCTCTGAACAGAGCAGCAATGCTCCAGCCCGTGGGTTGGGGCGCAGGTATTTCCGCAACAAGGATTCGACTTCTATGAATTGGATGCGCATGTGGGCCCGCTGGGTCATGGTGGGTTTCATGGCCCTGGCCTGTGGCTGGTCGATGGCAGCCAGCGGCGATTACGTGCTGGGTGCCGGTGACCAGATCAAGATCACGGTTTACCAAAACCCCGACCTGTCGATGGACACCCGCATCACAGAAGGCGGCTCCATTTCGTTTCCGTTGCTGGGCACGGTGCGCTTGTCCGGCCTGACGGTGCCTGAGGCCGAGGCCAAGATTGCCAAGGGGCTCAAGGACGGCAACTTCCTGCGTCAGCCGCAAGTGTCCATTTTGTTGACTGGCGCAGCCGCCAACCAGGTGTCGGTGCTGGGTCTCGTCAACAAGCCGGGGCGCTATGCCCTGATTGCGGGCAGCACCAAGCTCAGCGAAGTGTTGGCACTGGCTGGCGGCGTCGCGGCCGGGGCTGGCTCTGACACGGTGGTGATTTCAGGTCAACGTGATGGCAAGACTTTCCGCAAAGAGATCGACTTCCCCAAGGTCTTTGCGTCTGCCGATCCCGAGGCTGATTTCGAGTTGCGCAATGGCGATGCCATCTACGTGGACCGTGCCCCACAGATCTACATCTATGGTGAAGTGCAACGCCCGGGCAGCATGATCTTGCTGCGCGACATGACGGTGTTGCAAGCGCTGGCGGCATCTGGCGGCCTGACGTTGCGTGGCACCGAGCGTGGCATCCGCGTGAGCCGCCGTGGCCCCGATGGCAACTTCTTCATCGTCAAGCCGACGATGAACGACAAGCTGCAACCCAACGACGTGGTCTACATCAAGGAAAGCCTGTTCTGATCGGGCAAGGCGCTCGTGCAGAGCGCCGGCAAAGCAAAAGGGCCGTCGATGACGGCCCTTTTTTTGTGTCCACTTCAGGTGGGCATCAGCTGCGCACCCACGCGGCGGCATAGAAGCCATCGGTGGCATGGCGGTGCGGCCACAGGCGCAGGTGGCCGGCGGCGTTGACCAGCTCGTCGGCGCGTTGCACGCCAGCCTGGGTCAGCGCCTCGCGGGCGTCGAGCAGCTTGTACTCGGGGTGCGCGGCCGAGAAGGCTTCTGCGATCTTCTCGTTTTCAGCGGGCATGAGGCTGCAGGTGGCGTACACCAGGCGGCCGCCTTCCTTGCACAGGCGTGCGGCGCTGTCCAGGATGGCCAGTTGCTTGGCCTGCAGCTCTTCAATCGCCTTGGGGCTCTGGCGCCACTTCAGGTCGGGGTTGCGGCGCAGCGTGCCCATGCCGGAGCAAGGGGCGTCGACCAGCACGCGGTCGATCTTGCCGGCCAGGCGCTTGATGCGCTCGTCGCGCTCGTGGGCGATCTGCGCGGCGTACACGTTGGACAGGCCGCTGCGCGCCAGGCGGGGCTTGAGCTTGTCCAGCCGGTGGCCCGAGACGTCGAAGGCATAGAGCCGGCCGGTGTTGCGCATCATGGCGCCCAGGGCCAGGGTCTTGCCGCCCGCGCCGGCGCAGAAGTCCACCACCATCTCGCCGCGCTTGGCACCCGTCAGCAAGGCCAGCAGCTGGCTGCCTTCGTCTTGCACTTCCACGTGGCCATCGGTGTAGAGCGCCAGCTTTTGCAGCGCCGGCTTGCCGTGGATGCGCAGGCCCATGGGCGAGTAGGGCGTGGCCTCGGCCTCGATGCCGGCTTCGCGCAGGGCGTCCAGCACGGCTTCGGGCTTGGCCTTTTGCGGGTTCACGCGCAGATCGAGCGGGGCGCCACCCGAGAGCGTGGCCACCAGGGCCCAGAACTCTTCGTCGTTGCCGAGCTGCTCGCGCAGCACGTTCGAGAGCCAGTCGGGCAGGTTGTGGCGCAGCTTGTCGGGCAGGCTGGTGGGGTCGATGGCCTGGCAGCGCTTGAGCCAGCTTTGCTCGTCGGGCTTGACCGCGCGCTCCAGCACGTGGGGCTGGCCTTGCCAGGCCAGCATGGCGATGCGGCGCTCCAGCGGACCCTGGCCGGACTGGGCGAGGTTGGCCCACAGCAGCTTTTGGCGCAGGGCGGCGTAGGCGGTCTCGGCCAGGGCATGGCGCTCGCGCGCGCCCAAGGCCTTGTGGACACGGAAAAATCGGGAAACAACGCTGTCGGACGGGGCGTCCAGCAGCAAGACTTCGCGGACCAGCTCGGTGGCGAGGTCAAACAGGGCGTTCGGATGCATGGCGCGGATTATCCCGCGCCCGCCGCCCTTGCGGGGCAACTTCGGGGGGGCGGGTCCATTCCGGTGGGGCCCAAATGTGCTTCAACCGCTCGAACCAGGGGCCCGGCCGTGCCACATCGCGCGCCAGTGCCACCCAGTCGTGCACGGTCAGCCACACGGGGTTGAAGCTGCGCACGGGGTGCACCAGGCCGTAGTCCACGGGCTCGGTTTCGGGCACGAAGCTGCCAAACAGGCGGTCGAAGGCGATGAGCGTGCCGCCGTAGTTGCAGTCGATGTAGGCTGGGTTGCGCCCGTGGTGCACGCGGTGGTGCGAGGGGGTGTTGAAGATGGCCTCCACCCAGGGGTGCAAGCGGCCGACCATCTGCGTGTGCACGAAGAACTGGTAGGCCAGGTTGAGCGACAGGGCCAGCCACACCCAGCGGGCATCGAAGCCCAGCCACACCAGCGGCAGGTAGAAGGCCCAGTGCCCGGCGAAGGCATAGAGCGCGCTTTGGCGCATGGCGGTGCTGAGGTTCATGTGCTCGCTGGCGTGGTGCACCGCGTGGGCGCACCAGAACCAGCGGATGCGGTGGCTGGCGCGGTGGAAGGCGTAGTACAGCGCGTCCACCCCCAGGTACAGCGCCACGAAGGCCAGGGGCGTCATCTCCAGGCGGGGCAGGCCGTGGGCCGCCACCCAGGCCATCGCCGGCCAGATCAGCACCTGCAGCCACAGCACCTCGAGGGCGCTGTACTGCGCGCCCAGCCACAGGCTGGCCCAGGTGTCTTGCCGCTCGTAGACCGGCCGCTGGGGATCGGTGCGCGGGGCCGGGGCTGGCCGGCGGCGGGCCAGCCAGGCCTCGATGGCCATCGCGCCAAAGAACAAGGGTGAGATGGCGGGCAGAACCCACTCGCGCCAATCCATCGACAGCCCTTGGGCCAGGGGCCCCCACATCGGTTGCGTACTGCTCATCTCGCACCTCATGGTCACAACGAGGTGCCATCGTCGCCAAATGTTTCCTTGTTGGCTTGATGAATCCGGACTGAATATTGACGATTGACGCCAAAGCTGGGGGAAAACGCTTGCCCGCTACTCCCAATGTGCAAAACAGGTCACGGTCGGCATGATGTGCCGCAAGTCCGACGAGATGTGACATGACCGAAACCCGAGTCGCCGCCAGTTACGCGCAGTTGCTGTATGAATACCTGGAACAACAGGGCCTGAGCGCTGAGCGTGTGTTGGGCGTGCCGCGCCCTGACGCACGCCAGTTGTTTGTGCCGATGGCCGAGTGGCAGGCCTGGTTGCGGCGTGTCGACGCGATGGAGCAGCAGCCCGCGCTGGGTTTGCGCATCGCGAAAGGCATCAGCGCCAAGCACTTCGGGGTGGTGGGCTACTGCGCCCTGGCGTGCGCCTCGCTGGCCGAAGCCTTGCAGCGCATGGAGCGCTACCACGCCTCGGTCTACGACGTGAACCCGGCGCGCGTGAGCATCGGGCCCACCGGCGTGGTGATGGAGTGGGGCGTGGAGCGTGGCCGCCCAGGGGCCTTGGTGGACGAAACCGCCATCGCTTCGCTGGTGCAGTTGGCGCGAGACATGACGGGCCGCGCGTTCGCCATCCGCGAGGTGGGCTTCGTCAACCCCAGGCCCGATGACCTGCGGCCGTACGAAGCCTACTTTGGTGGCACCGTGCGCTTTGACCAGCCGGTCACCCGGGTGGTGATCGATGCCGAGTACCTGGGCCTGCCGATGCGCAAGTCCGACCCGGGGCTGCTGGCGCTGATGGACCAGCAAGCCGAGCAGCTGCTGCGCGAGGTGGCCACGCTGCCCGCGATGGTGGAAGGCTGGCGCAAGACGCTGGTGCCGCTGATCCGCGAGGGCCAAACCTCGCTGGCCGCACTGGCCAAGGCCCACCACACCAGCCCGCGCAGCCTGCAGCGCCGCTTGTCGGAACACGGCACCACGTTCCAGAAGCTGTTGGATCAGACACGCCAGCACTTGGCCGAAGGCCACCTCAAAGAGGGCAAGCTGGACCTGGCCGAGATCGCCTTGCTGCTGGGCTACTCAGAGCAAAGCGCCTTCACGCGGGCCTTCCGCACCTGGACGGGCCTGGCGCCAGCCCAGTGGCGGCGCCAGTACTTCCGCATGCAGGCCTGATCGGTCGGCTGCCGCCGTGGCGGCTCACTCGGACTTCAGCCGCGCATCGTTGGGGATGCCGTCGATCGGGCACTCGGAGGTGCCCACCGTGGGCCGGGTGATCGCCTCGACCTTGGCCTGCGCGGCGGCCGGGTCGTTGACCCACTCGCGGTAGAAGTCATACGGGCACTCGGCCACACCCTTGTCGCCTTCGCCAGAGTTGATCTTGCCGGTGTAGCCCCGGTGCAGCAGCTTGAAGAGGTGGTTTTGCGACTGCCCGGTGCTGCGCGCATCGCGGATCAGGCGCTTGCTGAGTTGGGCGTACTGGATGCCGTATTCCTCTTCGCCACACTCGCCCAGCGTGCGCCCGTCGAAGCCGATGATGGCGCTGTGGCCGAAGTAGCTGTAGACGCCATCGAAGCCCGCGGCATTGGCCACCGCCACGTAGCTGTTGTTGGCCCAGGCCATGGCCTTGGCCATCATCACCTGCTGGTCTTTGGCGGGGTACATGTAGCCCTGGCAGCGCACGATCAGCTCGGCGCCCTTCATGGCGCAGTCGCGCCAGATCTCGGGGTAGTTGCCGTCGTCGCAGATGATGAGGCTGACCTTGAGCCCCTTGGGGCCATCCGACACGTAGGTCTTGTTGCCCGGGTACCAGCCCTCGATGGGCGTCCACGGCATGATCTTGCGGTACTTCTGGACGATCTCGCCCTGGTCGTTCATCAGGATCAAGGTGTTGTACGGCACCTTGTCGGGGTGGGCCTCATGGCGCTCGCCGGTCAGCGAGAACACGCCCCACACCTTGGCATTGCGGCAGGCCTGGGCGAACACCTCGGTGACGTCGCCGGGGATGGTGACGGCCGTGTCCATCATCTCCTTGGGGTCGTACATGATCCCGTGGGTGCTGTACTCCGGAAAGATCACCAGGTCGAGCCCAGGCAAGCCGAGCTTCATGCCCTCGATCATCTGGCGGATCTTGTGGGCGTTGGCGATGACCTCGGCCGTGCTGTGCAGCCGAGGCATCTTGTAGTTGACGACGGCGACGCCGATGGTGTCGTCGCTGCTGGAAATGTCACCGTGCAACATGGGGAGGCTCCTGTCCAGAAGTGGATGCCTCCCGATTGTTCAAACCCGCTCAGGCCCGACCAATACGTTGTTTGACGTAGCGCCTGGTGGTTCAGGCCGCAGCCACAGCCAGGTGCCCACGGTGAGCATGGTGGCGTACACCGCCCAGCGCACCCAGGGCGGCACGGGCGCAAACCACAGCATGGTGGCGCTGCCAGACATGGCGATGGTGGCGAACCACTTGGCCTTGCGCGGCACGGCGCCATGCTCGCGCCAGTTGCGGATGGGCGGGCCCCACACGGGGTGGGCCAGCATGCGGGCTTCAAGTGCGGGCCAGCCTTTGCCGGCGGCCCAGGCGGCCACGAGCAGGAAGGGCACGGTGGGCATGACCGGCAGCACGGCGCCGACGACGGCCAGCACCAGCGCCAGCACGGCGAGGGTGCGCCACAGGATGCGTTGGGTGTGTTCGATCATGGCGGTCGCGCGGAGATGACGTGGGCTTGAGTGTGACCCATTTACCCGGTGGGCGGCCCGGGCATTTGGGGTCACCCACCCCGCTTTCACACAGCTTTGCCTCGGTTCATGCGGGCTTCACAGGCTGTAGATGGCACTGGCGATCACGGTGCCCGCCTCGATGCGGCCGATCACCCGCACGGCCTGGCCCGCTTGCAGGGCCGCGCAGGTGCCCAGCGCGCGGCCGTTGGCGTGGCAGGCGGCGTTGCGCGCATCCACCCGCCAGCCTTGCACGCCCAACTGGGCCGGGTCGCCGGCCACGGTGATCAGGCCCTCCAGGCTGATCTGGTCTTGGTTGCTCAGCCAGTCTGGTGTGGCATCCATCTGAATGGCTGTCCATCGGCCCTCGGTGGTTTTGGGCAGGGTGTACAGGCTGCCTTGCACCCATTGGCCGTTGGCTGGTGCAGTGGTGCTGCTGGTGGGCCAGCCATAGGCGATGAGTTGGGTGCCCACACGGCATTGCCCCGGATTCAATTGCAGGTCGGCCAGCACGCCAGTGACCTTGTACGCGGGCGCCTGGGTGACGACGGCCATGCGGCTCGCCACCACGCGTTGTCCCGCCACATCCTGCCAGCCATAGACCTCGATCACGTCGTTGGGCTGGATGCTGGCCAGTCCCTGCGCCCAGGCCGCATCCAGCGTGGCATCGCTGCTCAGGACCACGGTGTGGTCCATCACTCGCAGGCTGCGCTGGGCCACGTTGACCGCTTGCACCGGCCCCACGATCAGGCTGCGCACCTGGATGCGCTGCGCCACCGTGCGCAGGGCCGAGCCCGATCCGGTGACGGTGCCACCGTCCACCACCACCGTGGTGCCTGGCTTCAGGTCGGCTGCGGTCAGGCGCTCATTGGCCTCGTTGGTGATCACGGTGTTGGCGTCGAGATCGATGGCGACATCGTTGACGCGCAGGCCTTGTGCCGACACGCGCCCCGACACCGTGGCCGGCTTGCCGCCGCCCACGCTGCCGGTGCCCCCGGTGCTGACGCCGGCCGTTTGCGTGCCGCCATCGGCCCCGCCGCCACCACAGGCGGACAACAGCGTGGCGATGGCGCTGGCGAGCAGCTGGCGTCGCCCCAGGTGGGGTGGGGGAGGCGTGGGGGACAACGGTGGCATGACTTCCTCACTGGTCTCTTTTGTGCTCTGGTGTCTGGGGGGCGCCCTGGGACTCAGGTGTCCCTCGGGGTGGGCGGCATCTCGTCTTCGAAGGTGTAGAGGCCGATGCGCATGCGCTGACGCGCTGGCAGGCCGGCCGCGCGGTCGTCTTCGATGCAGCGC
>Ga0228700_1001406_pt1 | contig 15822 bp, 10 predicted proteins | sample McNCre317_Aug_MG_FD_178019 | JGI IMG/M metagenome (GOLD analysis project Ga0228700, IMG submission 178019) | Freshwater microbial communities from McNutts Creek, Athens, Georgia, United States - 3-17_Aug_MG | ecosystem: Environmental > Aquatic > Freshwater > Creek | place: USA: Georgia...
AGCGGCTGTGTGTATGGCACCAGCGACCCCCGAACCAAAACGCAGGTTAGCGTTTGCCGAATTCACGAGTGCATCCACGTCCGGCTGCTGGACGATGTTGCCAATGACGATTTCAATCTGCATGAAGTTCAAACACCTTAAAAATCGTCAAAATCATTCCTAGATTTTTTGGAGCCGATCCCAAAGTCGTCGCTCGGGTTGTTGAAAACAGCACCAATCCCAGTGGCTGTGCTGCCCATGCGGGTGCTACCGTCAGTGCTGAAGCTTCCCATCTGAGTGAAAACCGACCCATCCGAGCCAACGGTGGTCGAGCCCATCTTTGTGTAGGTCGTGCCGTCAGACGAGACGCTGGTGGTGTCCGAGATCTTTTGCAAGGTTTCACCGGTCTCGGACACAGCGAATCGCCCCAAGATTTGCCAAAAAGACATGTTCATCTCCTAAAAGTAATGATTCCGGGCCGCGCGACCGGGTCTGACCTGATCGTTATAAAAAATTCTAGCACCAATGACGCTTATCTGCATCAAAATGATTAAGTACAGTCATTGAATATGCTAGAGTGGAACACGAGCAAATAAGATGGAGACAAATCCGTGGTCAACAAACGAGTCGCTGCTGCACTTGACGACCTGACGCAGACGCAAAGAGAGCGACTTTTCTTTATAGAAGTCAAAGCTTTTTTCTGCGGTGATCTGACACGCGCGGATATTGAGCGACGCTTTGGTGTCAAGCCTGCCGCATCTGCACGCGACCTAAGCACCTACCGCCGCCTGGCCCCGCAGAACCTCTTTTATGACGCTGGCCAGCGCAAGTACGCCACCACCGAGCGCTTTGCACCTCTTTTTGAGCATTCAGCCGAACGTGTTCTGACTTGGTTCCGCGCAGGTTTTGGTGACAACATGGACCAAAAGCTCAAGCGCTCTGTCCCTTGCGAAAGCGCCAGCGATTTGGTCAAGCCCGAAATTGAAACGCTTGCAACGCTGACGCGGGCCATTGCTGGAAGACGCCAGGTCAAGGTCAACTACCTCTCTTTGACCTCTGGAGCCTCAACAAAGACCCTGTGCCCGCTGGCATTGGCCGACACTGGACTGCGCTGGCATTTGCGGGCCTATGACCGTGAACGAGGCCGCTTTGCCGACTTTGCTTTGACCCGCATCGTCAAAGCCAAGGCTATTGACCTGCCCATCCCTGTCGAAGAACAGATCGAATCAGATGTGCAGTGGGCGCGGATTGTTCATATTGAACTGGTCCCACACCCTGGCATCGCACACCCCAAAGCGATCGAAGCAGATTTCAGAATGAACAACGGAGTGTTGGCACTCGACATGCGAGCCCCATTGGTTGGTTATGCCTTACGGCGATGGTCGGTGGATTGTTCGAGCAAGCACTCCTTGGACCCCAAAGAACATCACCTCTGGCTGAAGAATTCACAAACACTATACGGAGTCGAAAGTGCGACTCTCGCGCCAGGATACTCAAGCACTGAAACATTAAAAATAGTTGAATAATTTATGAACTCAATATCCGCAACAATTGCTGAACTTCGTGTTCTTGTGGGTTACCTCGGCGAAAAAGATCAAGCTAATTGGTGGACTAGCGAGTTCTTTAGCGCTTCAGCAGCAGCCTTTTTAGCACCGATATTTAACCGATCTTTGTTTCTTGCTCAATACCAAGGGGCCACAGCGGCAGCGGCGAAGGCGCATGACGAAGCGATTGGTGTTGGCCGCACTTACCACCTTTTCCGTTTGCCCATAGGACAAGAGCAAGCATCTGCTGATGCTCTAAGCGATGCCACTTTCGTACAAACGATGAAAGCCAGATTGGCGAGTCGAGAGTTGGCGCTTGCGCGTCTGGCTGAGTTGGCTGGAAAACCAGAATCCGCATCACCCGGTGCCGTTTCGCTGGGCCAGATGAGTCAAGACCTAAAAGCCGAACTTCAACGTGCTGCGGGCTTTTATTGTGCCGCCTTCACCTCCGGAATTCAGACGTTTCCCTATGTTCGGGAGGTTGAGTGAGTCAGCAGCGCTACTACACCACTCAGCTACAAGCCGGGCTGGGTCTCTTAGAAGAAACAAGGCAGCTGCTCCAGGTTTATCAGCCTGGCATGAGTGCGTCGCAGCTTTATGAGGCCGCGCTGGCATCAGGTAGGTTCCCTTTGGTAACGGCAAGACGCCTTCGCAATATTGTTGCCGAGTGCTTTGCCCCACGTTACATACGCGACCCGCACGTTGCCGCGCGCCTCAAGTCCCTGGTTGATCGTTTCACGATCGCCGAGCTCAATCAACTGTTCTTTATCTATACGGCGCGCGCCAATCTTGTGTTGGCAGACTTTGTCCGAGAGGTTTACTGGGCGCGCTATTCAGCCGGACGAAACGACCTTCAACTGGAAGACGCACGCACATTTGTTGCCAACAGCGTGCGCGAAGGAAAAACGCAAAAGCCATGGTCTGAGACCACGATCAAGCGCATCTCATCGTATTTGATGGGATGCTGCGCCGACTATGCATTACTCACCACCACAGGCCGCAACCAGCGCTCCATTGCTGCGTATCGCATCTTGCCAAAGGTCGCCGCCTACTTGGCCTACGATTTGAAGTTCAGTGGTCTCGGCGACAACCAAATTGTTTCAAGCTCCGACTGGGATCTTTTCGGGCTGGAACGTGCCGATGTCCGAGACCAACTGAAGCGTTTGTCATTGCAAGGCCTAATCATTTTCCAGGCCGCCTCAGATGTCGTGCATATCGGGTGGACCTATAAAAGCATGGAGGAACTGATCGATGTCATCGCTCAAAGCTGATTTCAATGAGTTGATGGAGCGAATCAAGCAAGGGCGCGAGTTTGGCCATGCCAGCTTCGAACCTATTTTTTACTTGGTTTTCCCACCGAATCAGATCCTCAATGTGAAGCGCGAAACACCCGCGTGGATGCACCGACTGCGCAACGAAGGCTGGGAAGTCGAAACCTTTTCGATTGCCGAGCATGTTGCAGACATTATCAACAAGGCACCGCTTCGAAAGATCTGGCTCGCAGCCGACCATAAAGCGCCGTTGGCTTGGGACAAGACAAATGCATCGCTCGCCAATGCCATCAGCAACGGCTCGTTGCAGGCACGCATCGAAGCCAAGCTGACCGAGCTTGAGGGCAAGCCCAAGGCCATTTTGCTGGTCACCGATCTTGAGGCGCTACACCCCTACACACGCATTGGTGTCATCGAAGGCAAGCTGCAAGGCAAGTTCCATGTGCCCACAGTGTTCTTCTACCCTGGCGTGCGCACCGGCAAGACCCGACTCAAATTCCTGGGGTTCTACCCCGACGATGGCAACTACCGCTCTGTCCACGTCGGCGGCTAATCATTGAGACAAAACATGACGATCAAAAAACTTTTCGACCCCAGCAAGAACATCAATCGCAGCATTGAAAAGGTCATCACCTATGGTGTGTCACAAGAGGCGCGCTTGAAATCGGAAATCTCCGAATATGTGGTCACCGACAGCATTGACCAGCAGTTCGAGAATCTCCTGCTCAAAATGGAAGCCGCTATGGATATTGGTGGCGAAAATGAAGTCGGCGTCTGGGTGTCAGGCTTTTATGGCTCCGGTAAGAGCTCGTTCACCAAGTATCTGGGCTTGGCATTTGACGACCGCATCACCATTGATGGCGTCCCATTCATTCAGCACCTTCAAGATCGTCTCAAGCGCCAGCAAACCAAATCCTTGCTGTCGAACGTAGCCAAGCGCTTTCCGGCTGCAGTACTGATGTTGGACCTGGCCAGCGAACAGGTCGCCGGTGCGACCATGGAAGAGGTGTCGACGGTCCTGTTCTACAAGGTCCTGCAGTGGGCGGGCTACTCGCGCAATCTTAAGGTTGCTGCTCTGGAACGCAGGCTCAAGAAGGAAGGTCGCTACAACGAATTCCTGGACGCATTCAAAGAAGCTGCGGGCGGTGAGGACTGGAACAACTATCGCAATGATGAGTTGGTGGTCGACAGCCTCATTCCTGAGATCGCTCATAAGCTGTACCCCACGCTTTTCAAGACTCCCACCTCGTTCACCACCGAATCCAGTGAAATCGTCGTTTTCGAAAACGACCGCGTGCGTGAAATGCTGGAGATTGCCCGCGAGGCATCGGGCAAGGAATACATCATCTTCATCATTGATGAAGTTGGTCAGTACGTTGGCCCACGACCGAACCTGATTCTGAACCTCGATGGTCTGGCGAAGAACCTAAAAAACATCGGTGACGGCAAGGTCTGGATTGTCGGTACAGCGCAGCAAACACTTACCGCTGATGACGCAAAGGCCGCCCTTAACTCGCCGGAACTCTTCAAGCTCAATGACCGCTTTCCAATTCAAATTGCTCTTGAATCCAACGACATCAAGGAAATTTGCTACACGCGGCTATTGGGCAAGTCGTCAGCAGCGGAAGCCGAATTGGGCGAGTTGTTTGATAAGTATGGCCAGCAGCTGCGCCAGAACACCAAGCTTGTAGATGCGCGCGTCTATGGCGTCGACTTCGATCGCAAGACCTTTGTTGATCTCTACCCGTTCCTGCCTGCGCACTTTGACATCCTGCTCCACTTGCTTGGCGCACTGGCCAAGTCCACGGGTGGTATTGGTCTGCGCTCGGCGATCAAGGTGGTGCAAGACATTCTGATTGACGGCTCGGAAGGCAAGCCCGCTGTGGCAGAGCAAGCCGTAGGCTGGCTCGCCACCACGGTCACACTGTTTGATGCGCTGGACAAAGACATCAAACGCGCCTTTGCCTCTTTGCACGCCTCCGTGGAAAAAGCCACCAAGATCCGCTTCTCGCATTCCGAGCTGCATCAAAACATCGCCAAAACAGTCGCCGTTCTGCAAATCCTTGGCAATCTGCCCATTACCCGTCAAAACGTCACCAGCTTGATGCACGGCAGCATCGCCGGGACTTCTCAAGCGGACGCTGTGTCCAAGGCGGTCGAAGACCTGATTAACGACTCCATTGTCCCTTTCGGCGAACAAGACGGCAACCTTTGCTTCTTCAGCGAAAAGCTCAACGACATTGAGCAGGAACGAAGTCAAGTCGCACTGCGCGGCGTCGAGTTGCGCCGCATTGTTAATGAAGCATTGACCAGCGTCTATGCGCCATTGCCCGCGACCCAGTTGCACGGCTCCTATGCCGTATCTTCCGGGCTCAAGGCGCAATCGGCTGGCAACGTGCCAGCATCGTTGGCGGGTGAACGCAACCAGATCCAAACCATTGTTGAGCTGGTCGACCCTAAAGAAATCGACAACGTACGTACTCGACTCACTGACGAATCACGTCACAACTCGTCCAAGTTCAACATCTACCTAGTGGGCCGCACCACGCCAGAAATGGACGAGCTGACGGCCGACATCCATCGCTGCCGTGAGATCGCTAACCGCTACCGCAGCGATCCGGATCAGGAAATTCGGGAATACTGCAACGGCCAGGCCGACCGGGCCGAGCACCTCAGTACTAAGCTGCGGGCGCAGATTCAGCGCAGCCTTTTGCAAGGCTCGTTCATCTTCCGAGGCCAGGTTGTTGCAGTTGATACGCTGTCGATGGAATTGTTGGATGCCGCTCGCAAGCACCTTAGCGAAGTCGCCGAACAAGTATTTGATCGCTACGCGGAAGCACCGGTGCGCGCCGGAACCGAACTTGCCGAGAAATTCCTTCGGGTCGGCAATTTGTCAGGCATAACCAGCGCGCTCGACCCGCTGAACCTTGTGCAAACCCAAAGCGGGCGGCACAGCATTCGCACCGACCACTTGGCCATGGTCAGCATCCGTGACTACATTGACCGCAACGGCACTGTGGATGGCAAACGCCTTACCGATGTTTTTGCCGACGCGCCCTTTGGTTGGTCGGCAGACACCCTGCGCTATCTGGTGGCAGCCATGCTGTTGGCTGGTGAAATCAAGCTCAAGGTGGCAGGACGCGAAGTCACCGTCAATGGCCAGCAAGCTATAGACGCCATCAAGACCAACAACACCTTCAAAAGTATCGGTATTTCGTTGCGTGGTGGTGATCGTCCGTCCAACGACGTACTGGCACGAGCAGCAACGCGGTTAACCGAACTTACTGGCGACACCGTCGTGCCGCTGGAAGACGACATTAGCAAGGTCACCACCAAGCTCTTTCCACAGCTCCAGCACCAATATGGCCCGCTCACAGAGAAGCTGCGCGGCCTGAACCTGCCAGGTATAGACCGTCTGCAAAACCTCACGCAGGAGATTAACGACGTGCTGCTCACCGATGCTTCGGATGCGCCGCGCCGCTTGGGCAACGAGCAATCCGAGCTGTTCGAAAGTCTCAAATGGGCCGCCGAAGTCAAACTCAAGTTGGAGCAAGGCTTGGAGCAAACACTGCGCGATCTGCGTCAGCACAGTGCAGCCATTGCCAACCTGCCGGACGTGGCCTTGCTGGCAACTCTGAAAGAAGAGTTGGCTGAGGCTCTTAGTCTTATTGAGGAGCGCCTTCAGCAGGCCGACTTCTATCGTTTTGCGGCCGATTTCAGCACCAGCCTCACCACCATTCGAGCTCGCATTCGCGATACGGTGATTGCGATGCAAGACCTGCTCAGCACACGCATTAAAGAAGCCGAAGTTGACCTTAAGCGCGTGCCGGAATGGATCAAGCTCACCCAGCAAGAGCAAACCGAATTACTGGGCAACCTTGAGCGCCTGATTGTGGATGTGGCCCCCGACCTGGCTGGCCTCACCACCATGCTCAACAAGGACTACGAACTGCAGTCGCAGGTGCAATCGCTCAAGCATCGTATTGAGCGATTAGGACAACAGCGCATCAAGGAAGAACTGGAACGTGCCCAGGCTGAAGCGCCGCCCGGTGAGACACCCGAGATCAAGCAGCCCGTCGCGCGCAGCATTAAGGCGCGCACCAAAATCACCACGATGGACGATCTGGATGCGCTGATCACGCAACTGCAACAGTTGCGTGGCGAACTGAAATATGCCCACGCTTTTGCCGTCAACCTCGAACTGCAGGACGAATAAATGGCCTTTGATCAATCCACACGAGGTCGCCTGCAAAAGCTGGTTAATAGTTGTCGCAGCTTGTTGTCCGATGAGTTCAGTATCCAGCTTCAGCAAACCTATGGCCTAGACCCCAAGACCGGTGAAGTCACTCCCATGGCCCGACTCACCCATCTGGACGACCGCCAGCGTCATACGGCCGAAGTGCTGCGCCAAACCCTCGCGCACTACCTGGGCGCAGAAGTAGACGACACCGATCATCGCATCGCGGTGCTCGACCGTATGTTGCGCGAGCAAGCTTTCACCGTGCTCAACCGATTGGCAGCGCTGTTGATGATGGAAGCGCGTGGACAGCTGATCGAGTCGGTCAGCAAAGGCTACCAATCGCGTGGTTACCTGCTGTTCAGCAAGATTGCCGGTACCGCCTTGGGTGAAACAGGCCAGGCGTACCAGGTTTATCTGTTTAGTGTGTTTGATGAACTCGCACAAGAGCTGCCCGCTCTGTTTGATCGCTATGCCGCCAATGGCTTGCTATTCCCACGCGAAACAGCCCTGCGCGCGCTGCTGGATGAGCTCAACCACTTTGATATTGAACCTCTCTGGGCTGCAGACGAAACTATCGGGTGGATCTACCAATATTTCAATTCCAAGGAAGAACGAAAAGCGATGCGTGATGCCAGCCAGGCTCCACGCAATAGCCGCGAGCTGGCTGTGCGAAACCAGTTCTTCACGCCGCGTTATGTGGTGGAGTTTTTGGTCGATAACACTCTGGGGCGTCTCTGGTTTAACGCCACTGGCGGGCAAACGGATCTGCGCGAGCGCTGCCAATACTTGCTGGTAAAGCCCGATGAGCAACCGCAAGCAGTCATCAACCTGCGCGATCCACGCACACTCAAGCTGCTGGACCCGGCCTGCGGCTCCATGCACTTTGGCCTGTATGCCTTCGATCTGTTTACCGATATTTACCGCGAGGCCTGGACGTGGGAACAACAGCATGGCCCCGGTTCCTTGGATGTTTCCACGCAGCCCCAAGCTGCACTCAAGCCACTTAGCCAGACCTACGAAGACGAAGCGGATTTTGCGCGTGATGTGCCACGCCTGGTCATCGAACACAACATCTACGGTGTAGATATCGACCCTCGTGCCGCGCAGATCGCAACCTTGGCGCTGTGGCTGCGAGCACAGCGTTCCTGGCACGATACCAGCGTAAAAGCCAAGGATCGTCCCCGCATTGGCCAAGGCCATGTAGTTGCCGCTGTGGCACCACCAGCAGAGCGTGAATTGCGTCAACAGTTTGCAGCCAGCCTAGATCAGCGCGATGCAGAACTGTTCGATAAAACACTTCAATTGCTCAAAGGGCTGCCGGAAATGGGCGTGTTGCTCCAGGTTGAGCGCGAGTTGCCACATTTGATTCGTCAAGTCTATGTTGGCAAAGGCACTGGCCTGTTTGCCGCCCAGGAGCAAGAAAACTGGCAGCAGGCAGAGGCGCGGCTGCATGAGGCACTCACAGAGTTCGCCCAGGCGACCAAGTCGACCTATCAGGGGCGTCTGTTTGCACAGGATGCGTTGCAGGGGCTTCGACTAATCGATTTGTGCAGTGAAATGTTCGACGTAGTGGTAATGAATCCACCTTTTGGTGCGTTGGCCTTAGAGACTAAGGATCAGCTTATAAAGATGTACCCCATAAGCAAAAACGACTTAATGAGCATTATGGTGGAAAGGGGCTTAGAGCTGCTTCGTCCGGGAGGCCGGATTGGCGCCATCACAACTCGAACTTGCTTTTACATTTCTAGTTTTCAGGACTGGAGAGAAAAACTGATCCTATCAACGGCGACGCCGGAGGTAATGGCAGATTTTGGAGCTGGAGTAATGGATGATGCGATGGTGGAAGCTGCAGCCTACGTTATGGAGAAAAAATAATGACAGTATTTATGCGTCTTCTTACAGATGAAGACAAGGCTGAATCATTGTTGACATCTTGCAGAATTTATAGAAGCGGAAACGATTCCGAAAAAATTTTTCAAGTAAATCCAATTGACTTTAAACAAATACCAGGGTCACCTCTCGCTTATTGGGCTGGACAAGCTGTAATTAATTTATTTTCAAACTATCCAACACTAGAGGGTGATGGTCGAATTGGGCGCCAAGGCATTGCAACTGCAGATGACTTTCGTTTTGTCAGGACTTGGTGGGAAACGATCAACCATAAAGAATGGTTTGGTTTTGCGAAAGGTGGGAAGTACTCTCCTTTTTATGCTGATATTCACCTCATTGTCAAATGGGTGAATGATGGGGCAGAAATTAAAAATTTTGCGGACCTTAGCACTGGAAAAATTCGATCTAGGCCACAGAGTACTGAGTACTATTTTCGACCTGGAATTACTTGGTCACTAGTTACGACACTTAAGTTATCTGGGAGAATTTTGCCTTCTGGATGCATTATTTCAGTAATAGGGCCAGGTTTTTTTGTTGCCAACGATGAGCTAAATAAAATATTGGCAATCACAGCAATTTTGAACTCCAAGGCTTACATCTATCTGCTGGAAATGCAGCTAGGACTCGCAGCAGAAGGAAGGCGAGCTTATCAAGTTGGAACAATTAATAGAGTTCCATTTCCAGCAAAAGCAGTTGAAGAAAACGAGTTAAAACTTGCTGCGATCGCGAAAAAATATTGGTCGATAAAGCGTGATATGGACTCAATTGATGAGTGCTCACACGCCTTTTTACTACCTGAAGCGTTAAGGAAAAAACATCATAAACCTCATTTGGAAATTATGGAGGCTGAGCTCAAGCAGCTTCAGTGGAAGATCGATGAAGTTGCCTTTGATATTTATGGTTTCGGTGAAAAAGAACGCGCTGCGATCGAATCAATTAAAGTAAAACTCAGCGAGTCGAGGGCTCCTCAAGAGGATGATTTCGACGAAGATGACGCAACATCTATTGATCAGACGGATGGCATATTAAGTTGGGCAACTGGAGTTGCTTTTGGCCGCTTTAACTGGAGTATGGCTACAGGCGAGGTCCCCGCTCCTCCCGAGCCAGAACCCTTCGACCCGCTCCCCGCCAAAAGCCCCGGTATGCTGCCAGATTACGCAGAACCGTTCCATGCACATTCTGGCATTTTGGTTGACGACCAGGGGCATCCACACGATCTCACTCGCTTGGTTGAAGAAGTGCTAACCAAGGTTGATGTCTCCGTTCCAGATGATGTGCGTCGCTGGCTGTGCAAAGATTTCTTCGCCTTCCACCTGCAACGCTACTCCAAGAGTCGCCGCAAAGCGCCTATCTACTGGCCTCTGTCTACCGCCTCCGGGAGCTATACCCTTTGGATTTATTACCCGTCGTTAAATAACCAAACTTTTTTCAAGGCGGTGAATGATTTTCTCGACGGCCCTAATGGCAAACTGACCCAAGTCAGCCGTGATTGCGCAGAGTTGCGCATTAAAGGCAGCGTTCGCTCTCGTGATGAGGAAAAGCACTATGAAGAGCTGCAATTCTTTGAGCAAGAGCTCACCGACCTGCGTGACACTTTGCTCAATGTCGCACCGACCTACCAGCCTAACCACGACGACGGTGTGCAAATCAGCGCCGCACCACTGTGGCAACTCTTCCGCCACAAGCCTTGGCAAAAGGTATTGAAAGACACCTGGACCAAGCTGGAAAAAGGCGACTACGACTGGGCGCACTTAGCCATGGCCTACTGGCCAGAACGCGTACGTGAGAAGTGCAAGACCGACAAATCCCTTGCCATCGCGCATGGGCTAGAGGATTTTTACGTGGAGCCAGAGGCGGCACCCAAGAAGACACGTGAAAAAAAGAAAGCGGGAGCAAACGAATGAGTATTGCTGAGTTCATCCAGAACAAGATCCTTCGTCCCCGATTGCAAAAGATAGGCAGTCTCGTGGTGTATGACCCTGCAGGGAACTATCATGATGTATGCAACGGTATGTCCGACGAAAAATTGCTGGTTGTAGATGCATCAAAGAGCAGCATTGAGAGTCGGGTTGCTGCGATGGAAGGCTTGCGTGATGTGATCAATCGGCAGCTCACTGGAATGCTTGTTTATGTTCCTGCAAAAGCGCCTGAGAGCGATGAAGAACGGCAGACTGATCCATTCGCGCCAATTGCCGCAGCAGGAGCCGTTTTCCCCGAAGGGGATGGTGACAGCTTTGAGAGCCTGTGCCTGAAGGCGAAGCCAGATCACACGGCAGCTATTCGGGCTATCTTTGAGCAGGATGCTTCGCCAAGTTTTGCGGTGGTGGATGCGATTGGTGGCGGCTTAAGTTGGCCGAACTTGCGTGCGCTGCTGGCAGTTGAGTCCGCCCGAGACATTCTGTTTGCGCTGCTTTTGCCAAACGATGCGCAGCAGGCAGCATTCAAAGGCAGCGATAGTTGGGTGACCGAGGTGCGAGATTTGCTCCGTAATAGCATGGGTCTGACACTGAAGACCCGGGGCAAAACATGGGACTCCATTGCCAACGAGCTGTGGCGCTTTGTATTGTTTAGCGAGTTTGTGTTTGATCTGCCGTGTGAGTTGCCCGCCAGCTTAAGCGATGTGCCGCGAGCTGAAACGCAAGCAAAGCCCATGATTGAATATCTGTGCGATCTGTTGCGTAACGATCGCCGCACCCAGAGTGTCTATATCGATCGTGCAGAAGAAATTGAGAAGGATCTCAATCTGGCCAGTCAATTTGAAGGCTGGTCTGATTTGGGCGACCGCGACACCTTCCCATTTGAGGAACGCACTTTTTTGAGCCGAGCGATCGAAGGCATCTTGCTTGATGACATCGACCGTGTGCGGAGAATCTCAGAGCGCCATCAGCAATCGGTGTGGACAGGAAAAGGCGAAAGCCGCGCCCAGTGGGATTTGATTCGATCGGCCACAGATCTACTGCAAACCTGCGACGACATGGAGCGGCAACTCTCAGATAACGCACGCAATATTGATGTGCTGCTGGCCTTTTACGTCAGCAGCCTGCGTGAAGCTGATCGATTGCATCGGGAGTTCGAACAGGCAGTTAGCGATTACGACTGGCAAGACGCGCAAGGTGTCATGACGCCGGTCAAGCAGCAGGTGCGTAAGCAGTACGGCAAGCTGGTAGAAAAAGTGCAGTTGATCTTTACCCGCCATGTCGAGCAAAGTGGGTGGCCGTTGGCTGGCCAGCTATCGAATGCTGATGTGTTCGACCGTATCGTCGCGCCCAAGCTGCAAAAGAACGGCCACAAGGTGGCGTACTTCATGATCGATGCGCTTCGCTACGAATTGGGCGTAGCGCTGGAAAGGCAATTGACAGAAGATGGCCAAGTTGAAGTACAGGCGGCCATGGTACAGCTACCAAGCATCACGCCGGTTGGCATGGCCAGCTTGTTGCCCGGAGCTGGTCAGCAGCTTCGTATCAAGAATGACGATCAGCGCCTGGTGCCAATGCTTGGTGACCAGGTGGTAGATAACGTTACGCAACGCATGGACGTGTTTCGGAAGAAGTATGGCCAGCGCTTTGAGGAGGGGCGACTAGAGGATTTCGTTCGCGGGCGTTTCGATCTCTCTCCTGAAACCGATTTGTTGGTCTTGCGTGCGGTGGAAATTGACAGCCATTTTGAGAACCACCCAGACACTGCGCCATCAGAGATTACGAATGCCCTAAAACGCATTCGCGTCGCAATCCATAAGCTTAAAGAGCGTGGCTTTAACGAAGTAGTTATCGCAACTGATCACGGTTTCTTTATGAACACCCATGCAGGCGCAGGCGATGTCTGCAGAAAACCTGCTGGTAACTGGATCGGCATTCATGACCGGTGTGCGCTTGGTGATGGTACTGACGATAGTAATCATTTAGTGGTCTCAGCAGCGAAGATGGGAATTCGTGGGGACTTTGCTAAGTTCGCTGCACCACATTCCTTAGCCGCCTATCGCAGCGGCTTGCTCTACTACCACGGTGGAATTTCTTTGCAGGAATGCGTGGTGCCGGTAATCACGATGCAGTTGAAAACTTCTAATCAACCGACACTGCATAAAGCATCTGTGGCGATGAGCTACAAGAACGGTGCCAAGGCCATCACCACACGTATGCCGGTGATTGACCTTGCGGTTGAAACGGCAGACATGTTCTCAACTGAAAACGAGTTCGAAATTTTGCTGGAGGCACACAACAGCAAGGGTGAAGTTGTGGGCGAAGCGAAAGCTGGTGGCGCTGTTAATCCGGCAACGGGAACTTTGTCCTTGAAACCGGGCGACAAGGTTCAAGTCACGATCAAGATGCAAATGGATTTCGAAGGGAAATTCAAGATAAAGGCTTTGCATCCAACGACTTATACGGTTTACTGCCAACTTGACCTGACAACTGACTATGCGGTGTAAATACTATGAATGAACTCGACCAAAAGCTGACAGCTACCTTTGATGGCAAGGTGCTGCGCAAGGATTTACTCCATCGGATTAAGAAGGGAACCAACGTCCCGACTTTCGTTTTGGAATTTCTTTTGGCACGCTTTTGTGCCAGCGACGACCAGGCAGAAATGGATTCAGGCATGGAGGCCGTCCTAGCTAGTCTGCAAGACAATTACGTGAAACCAGACGAAGCTAATGCTGCACAGTCAAAGGTTGCTACCAAGGGAAAGCACCGTTTTATTGACAAAGTTCATGTTCGGTATGTCGAGAAGGAGAAGCGTCACTGGGCATCACTGGAGAACTTCAATTCACAGCGTATAGCTATCGGCGAAAAGTTTTACCGAGACAATGACCGCCTGTTGGAAGGTGGCATTTGGGCAGAGGTGACGCTGGCACATAACGCAATCGAAGAAGACGACTACGCGTTTTACATTGAAGATCTGCGCCCCATCCAGATCAGCCGCTTTGATTTTGATCGCTACTGTGAAGGTCGCACTCAATTCACCCGTGACGAGTGGATTGCGGCCATTCTGCGCACCGTTGGCCTGGAGCCAACAAAGTTGTCCAAGCGCGTGCAAATGCACTTTATTGCGCGCCTGGCCGCCCTCGTTGAACCCAATTACAACTACATTGAACTTGGGCCACGCGGCACCGGGAAGTCGTATTTCTTCAGTGAATTTTCGCCCTACGCCACGTTGATTTCAGGTGGACAGGCGACCAAGTCGGCGTTGTTCTACAACAACGCACGCCGTAAGGTTGGACTGGTTGGTTTTTGGGATACCGTGGCTTTCGACGAGGTTGGCGGCATCAAAGTCAAAGACCCGGACACCATTCAAATCATGAAGGATTTCATGGCGAATGGTCGCTTCTCGCGTGGCGCAGAGGTGATTGCTGATGCCAGTTTGAGTTTTGTTGGCAACTTCGACCTATCCATCAGTCAAGTGGTCAACTCAGTTGAGCATGATCTTTTCCAGCCATTGCCCGCTGAGTTTGATCTAGCGATCATGGATCGATTCGCAGCCTACATACCTGGCTGGGAAATGCCCAAGAACAGCAGTGAATTTCTAACCAGTAACTACGGGTTCATTACCGACTACTTGGCGGAAGCATTTCACTACCAGTTCAAACACACCAATCGTTACGAAGAAGTCAGCAAACGCATCCAACTTGGCAAGAGCGTTGAGGGGCGTGATGAAAAAGGCATCAAGAAAACCGTCTGTGCCTTCCTGAAAATTCTTCACCCTAGTGGTTCTCCGACCGATGAAGAATTCGAAGAATATGTTGCTTATGCCGTTGAGTGTCGTAGACGCGTTAAAGAGCAGATGAATAAGCGCAAACCGGATGATGAGTTTGCAAGAATCGACCTTTCATTCCTAAACGCTCAAGGGCAAGAGATCATTGTCTTCTGTCCAGAGTCGAAGAATGCCGCCGCAACACAGCAACCGTTGCGGCGGCAACTCAACGAGAAACTCGCACCCAAACGTGATGTTGAGACCGAGGCAACACAAAATCAAACTGCGCTAACGCCTGATCCTGTTTCTGTACCTGCAAACAAAGTTGAATTAACCTCTTCTGTTGAAGTACCTCTAGTTTTGCCATCTGAATTGATCGAGCGTCATTTCACGATCATGTATGGCGATATTGGCTTCAGCTATGAGTCGATCATGGGTCCTTATCTGCAAGGAGCCAAGGCAGTCGTCATTGAGGACCCGTATATACGTTTGCAACACCAAATCCAAAACTTTGTTCGCTTTTGCGAGACAGTCTTGCGGGCAACAACGATCAAGAGAATTTGTTTGATCACCGGTTATGACGATAAAACGCAGTTGGCGGAAATCGCCGAAAAAATGGAAGAACTCAAGCAAAGCTTGTTGGATCTAGATGTCGAGTTGGAAGTGAAGCTAAATCCCAACATCCATGACCGCGAAATCCGAATCGACAATGGATGGACTATCAAAATTGGTCGCGGTTTAGATTTCTATCAAAAACCAGGTGGTTGGTTTGAAGTCGGAGCAAATGACATGAGCTTGAGAAAGTGCCTAGAAACGAAAGTAGATATTTTTAGGACGTGAGAATCGGGCTGCTAAACAATCATGAGAAGGCCAAATCGCTCTGAACAACGAAATTTCGTTCAGCTTGGTTCAAAGCTCGTTTTGCCGCAACCCGCAAATTCACGGCTCGGAACCAAGTCCGAAAAAGTCATGAGGTTTTGAGACAAACGGGGTTTGAGACGGCTTTCCGGGGTCAATGCCAATGGCAGCAGTCAGGAGCCCAAAGCAAAAAGCCCCGCATGGTGCGGGGCCTGAGGCCGCCTCAAAGCCTGCTGAGCAGGTTTGAGGTCTTTGTACTGGCGGGCAACGAAGGATACGAACGATCGGTATCTGCGCTAACAGTCTGCTACCCCACTTTTCAAATCTCTCCTAAGCACCTACCAAACCAGCAACT
>Ga0228700_1001410_pt1 | contig 15796 bp, 15 predicted proteins | sample McNCre317_Aug_MG_FD_178019 | JGI IMG/M metagenome (GOLD analysis project Ga0228700, IMG submission 178019) | Freshwater microbial communities from McNutts Creek, Athens, Georgia, United States - 3-17_Aug_MG | ecosystem: Environmental > Aquatic > Freshwater > Creek | place: USA: Georgia...
TCAAATTGCAAGATTTTTAGCGCTTTACTTGTTGATGGCGCTTGGCCTCAAAGGTGGCTTTGCGCTGGCTAAAACTGGATTCACCCTAGAAGTGATGGAGGGCTTGCTGGCGGCCTTGTTCTTGGCAACGCTGATTCCCTTGGTGGGCTACCAACTGCTCAAGCGACTGGTTTCGCCGTTTGATGCAGCGGCCATTGCGGCCACCTATGGTTCGGTGAGTGCCGTTACTTTCATCACCACTGTGCAATACCTTGATACGCATGGCATTGCTTATTCAGGGCACATGGCGGCTGCGATGGCCTTGATGGAGTCGCCGGCCATCATCATGGCGGTGTTGTTTGCCAATGCAGCGCGTCGCCAAGTCAACGCTACCAGCACCCACAGCAGCAGCCCCATCATGCATGTGCTGCATGAATCGTTCACCGACGGTGCGCAGCTCTTGTTGCTGGGTGCGATGCTGGTGGGTTATGTCTCAGGCGAGTCGGGTAAGGCCATGATGGCCCCGTTCTCTATTGACTTGTTCAAAGGCATGTTGGCATTCTTTTTGTTAGACATGGGCTTGTCGACCGCAAAGAACCTCAGCCATTTAAAAGGCACTTCGCCTTTGCTCATTGCGTATGGCGTGTTGGCCCCGATCTTTCATGCAGGCATCGCTTTTGTGCTGAGCGCCTTGTTGGGGCTATCACACGGCGACGCTGCTTTGCTCATGGTGTTGGCGGCCAGCGCCTCATACATTGCAGTGCCTGCTGTGGTGCGTTATGCCATTCCAGAGGCCAAGGCCAGTTTGTATTTTGGTTTGTCGCTTGGGGTGACGTTTCCGTTGAACATCATTTTTGGCATTCCTATTTATGTGGACATGGCCAGTCGCTTGTTCAGTGTCGGTGGTTAATCCAAGTGGGGTAGTTGATACGCCAGCACCTTGAGTGAGCGTTCGCTGGATACATCGGCAAACACCGCAGGGTTGGCCACGCGTTCAACAAACTTCAGTTCAGGCGCGAGTTCTTCCATTTGGTCTTGCAAAAAGTCTAAGCCTAGTTCGGGCGCATTCAGACACAGCAGTGCATAGCCGCCGGGTGCAAGTAGCTCAGGCAAGCGGCGCATGAGTTTGGCGTAGTCTTTGGTGGCGATGAAGCTGCCTTTTTGGTAGCTAGGTGGGTCGACAATGACGAGTCCATAAGGCCCGCTGCGCGTGATCTTGCCCCACGTTTTAAAAATGTCGTGCATCAAAAAAGTCGCACCTGTGGTGATGCCATTGAGCGCGTGGTTTTGTTGGCCAATGGCCATCGCGCCGTGGCTCATGTCCACGTTCACCACTTGTTTGGCGCCTGCTTGCATGGCCACCACCGAAAAGGCGCAGGTGTAGGCAAACAGGTTGAGTACTTTGAGACGTGGCAGATCGGGTGCGTAGTGGCTCACCATGTGACGCACCCATTCACGTCCGTTTGCCATGTCTAAAAACAAACCGTGGTTTTGGCCTTTGAGCACATGGACGCGATAGCGTGCGCCTTTCTCAGTCACCACATGTGGGTCAGGCACAGCACCGCTCATCAAACGGGTTTCAAGGTGGCCTTCGGCGCGGCATTGAAACACCCAGTTCAGTGGCTGTTCAGGCGAAATTTGAGACCACCGTGCCGACAAGGCTGCGCCTACAGTGGCCAGTTGATCTTCAGATGCAGCTTGAAAACTGGTCAAGACCATCACGGGCGGGAAGGCGTCGAGCACCCAATGCTCGCAGCCCGGGTATAGACCGCCACGGCCATGGAACACGCGTTGTGCGTCAGTGGATAAGGCCATCGTGGCAATGGCGTTCAGCAGGGCTTGCATGGGGTGAGCTGGAGGTGACAAAGTAGGAGGAAAGTGCGTAAGTGTATGTACTAGTCCGTTGCGCATAGGGGTTAAAGGTGGCGCGTTAGGATATGACCCCTTTTATAAAAACAGTTCGGACATCTCATGACCCCAGCAGAACAAGAATTACGCACCGCCGCACTTGAATACCACCGCTCGCCCACCAAGGGCAAGATTCGCGTGGAGCCCACTCATCCGCTGGACAACCAGCACGACTTGAGCTTGGCTTATTCACCTGGCGTTGCGTATCCCTGCTTGGAGATTGAGAAAGATCCACAAGCCTCTTATGAATACACCAGCCGAGGCAACTTGGTGGGCGTCATCACCAACGGCACAGCGGTGCTGGGCTTGGGCGACATCGGCGCATTGGCCGGCAAGCCTGTGATGGAGGGCAAGGGTTGCTTGTTCAAGAAGTTCTCTGGCATCGATGTGTTTGACATTGAACTTGACGAACACGACGCCGACAAACTGGTGGACATCATCGCTGCCATGGAGCCCACCTTCGGCGGCATCAACCTCGAAGACATCAAAGCGCCCGAGTGCTTCTACATCGAGAAAAAACTGCGCGAGCGCATGAGCATTCCCGTGTTCCACGACGACCAGCATGGCACCGCCATCATCTCTGCTGCGGCCATGTTGAACGGCTTGGAATTAGCTGGTAAAGACATTGCCAATATCAAAGTGGCTGTGTCGGGTGCAGGTGCTGCGGCCTTGGCTTGTTTGGATGTGTTTGTGGGCTTGGGCGTCAAGACTTCCAACATCTATGTGTGCGATTCCAAAGGCGTGATCTATGAAGGCCGTCCCGGTGGCTACGACGAGTCCAAAGCCCGCTTCGCACAAAAGACCGAATTGCGTACTTTGGCCGATGCAGTCAATGGCGCAGACGTGTTCTTGGGCTGCTCAGCCCCCGGCGTGTTGACACAAGACATGGTCAAGACCATGGCCGTCAAGCCACTCATCTTGGCCTTGGCCAACCCCGAGCCAGAAATTCGCCCCGAATTGGCCAAAGCCGTGCGCCCCGATTGCATCATCGCTACTGGCCGCTCTGACTACCCTAATCAAGTGAACAACGTGTTGTGCTTCCCGTACATCTTCCGTGGTGCTCTAGATTGCGGCGCAACCAAAATCACGGAAGCCATGAAGATTGCGTGCGTGCGCGAAATCGCAGACTTGGCCAAGTTGGAAGTGACTGCCGAAGTGCAAGCCGCTTACCCCGGTTTGGATTTGGCATTTGGTGTGGACAACATCATTCCCAAGCCATTCGACACACGCCTCATCCAACGCATCGCACCAGCGGTGGCACGTGCGGCTGAAGCGTCGGGTGTGGCTAAGCGCCCTATCAAAGACTTTGATGCGTACGCCAAAACTTTGACCGCTTGGGTGAAGTAACACCTTGAGTCGGCTCAAGCTCACCCGCGACAAAATCTACAAAACGGTCTCACGCCAGTTGCATGGCGTGGTGCCGTGTTGGGTGTGCGGTGAGCATGTGGCGCATGCCGACGCCACGCTAGAGCACATCCAGCCCTTGAGCGAAGGCGGCAACAGCCACCAAGAAAACCTAGCCATCAGTCACGACCGCTGCAACAACATGCGGCATGCCAAAACCAAGACCTGATGCCTCATCAAAAAAAGTACACCGCATTACTCGGCATTTGTTTATTGCTCATGGCGGTGATGTGTTTTGCCACGTTAGATACCACCAGTAAACGCGTCACCACGGTCGTGCCGTTGATGATGGCTGTTTGGGGGCGTTACTTTTTTCAGGCTGTACTCACCACCGCCGTGGTGTTGCCTTTAAAGGGGCTGGCAGTTTTGAAAACCAACCATCCACGTCAGCAAATCACACGCGGTGTGTTGTTGTTGTCTGTCACGGGCTTGGCGTTTTCTAGCTTGAAGTTTATGCCCGTGGGCGAGTTCACGGCGATTGTGATGACTGTGCCTCTGCTTGTGACTTTGTTGGCCGCACGCATGTTGGGTGAACATGTGTCGATGCGTCGTGTGGTGCTGGTTTGTGGGGGCTTTGTTGGCACACTCATCATTGTGCGTCCCGGTACGCAGGTGTTTGGCTGGCCGTTGCTGATTCCATTGGCGCTTGTGATTGTGAACTCAGCGTTTCAGTTGCTCACTAGCAAAATGGCACGTACCGAAGACGCCATGACCACTCAGTTTTACACCACCTGGGTGGGGACCGCCCTCACATCAATTCCGTTGTTTTGGTTTTGGTCTCCCATCACTGACACACAGGTTCTGTTGGAGTTGGTGTTAATGGGGTTGTCGGGCTGCGTCGGACATTTCTTGCTCATCTTGGCGTTTGAGCGTTCACCTGCTGGCACGCTCATGCCTTATATGTACGCGCAAATTGGTTTCGCCATGCTGGGCGATTGGTGGGTGTTCCAGCATGTGCCAGACCATTTGTCGATGTTAGGTATTGGCTTGATCACGCTGAGCGGCGTCGCTGGTGGTTTGCTTACCCTGTACGAAATTCGTCAAAAGACGAAAGTCTGATCAATGCAATCAGTCTTTCGCAGGCTGAATCGCATTTTCTAAATTCATAAAGATGGGGCGACCATCGGGCGTGTTAAGAGGAACGATTTTTTCGTCATGACCGTTTGACGCGGGGATCAGTGCGCATAAGGTAGGACTGGTGCGTAACTCGCCATTCAAATGCACTTCGAGGTCTGCGATGACCAGTTGCACATCGGTGAGGATTTGTTTGACTCGCATGATGGGTTCTCTTTCTAGCGTTGTGGTGTTCGTTCGAGTTTCTTCACATCAAAGTGCTGTGCTTTGAGGCGATCTAGCAAAGCGTCATACGCTTTTGTGTTGACTTGCGGTGCGCGCGATAGCACCCACAGATACTCGCGCGTGGCATCGCTCACGGCGGCCAGTTGGTAGTCTGCGTCGAGGTCAATCACCCAGTAGTCGCCCCACACCATGGGTAAAAAACTCAGCCAGGCAGGCGCAAAGCGCACTTGCAGTTTGGGTGATGTGCTGTTGCCGACTTGTTTGGCAAGCCCCAGTGCATCGATGGTGCTGCCATCGGCAGTGACGCAGCTGTTGAGTACTTGCACCGATCCATCGGTTTGCGTCAAATATTGGGCACGGGTGTTGGCGACGCACTTGGCTTGGAACCGGTTAGGAAACTTGGCAATCTCATACCAAGTGCCCATGTAACGCGGCACGTCCAGCGTTGCAATTGTGTTGACCGACGGTAAGGTCGCAGGGGTTGCCGCGCTTTGTGCGTTCGCACTGAATGCGGATGCGGCTAAAACAGCAGCCAAGCTAATGTGTTTGAGCGACATGAATTTTTGTTTATGTTTAAAAAGCCACTTGCATCTGCACGTTGTGCAGCACGATTTCAGCAATTTGAATCAACAACATCAAAGCAATGGGCGATAAATCCACTGCGCCCATCTGAGGCAGTACGCGGCGAATAGGAATGAGCAAGGGTTCAACCAATTGCGCTAAGAAATAACGCGCATCAGACGCTGCGCTGAACCACGACATCAAGGCATAGGCAATCACCATCCACATCAGGCTCGACAAAATAACGCTGAGCAACTCAAACCCAGCATTGGTGACTAAGCCCAGCCAATGTGCGGTTGCTCCTGCCACGATCCAGAGCAGGGAGTGTTTGGCTAGCAGCACCGCGTAGGCTGCTACCAAGCTGGCTGTGTCCAAGCGGCCAATGGCAGGCACAAAGCGGCGAACGGGTAAAACAATCCAATTGGTGATGCTGAACACAAATGGCGCCAAAGGATTGCCGCCGCTAGACGAGAGGTTGATGCGCTGCAAGTGCATGTACATGCGCAGCAAACAAGTGCCTGCGACCAAGCCCACAACAAAGTGCAGAATCAAAGAGAAAATTTGTAAAAGCATGGCTGGAGTTTAGGCGGGCTCAGGCAAAATTTACGTACTCACACAAGATTGTTCCTTATGAAGCAAATCCCTACATTGCCCCGTTTTATTTTTGCCAGCCGCTGGTTGCAATTGCCTTTGTATTTGGGCCTCATCGCGGCGCAGGGTGTGTATGTGTTCCATTTTTGGGTGGAGTTGGTGCATCTGATTGAGGCCGCCTTTGGCAGCCAAGCAGCGCTCGATGCCTTGGTGACGAGCATTGGCTACAAAAATGGCATGGCCGTTGAAAAACTCAGCGAGTCCATCACCATGCTGGTGGTGCTGGGGTTGATTGACGTGGTGATGATCTCTAACTTGCTCATCATGGTCATTGTGGGAGGCTACGAAACCTTTGTCTCGCGCATGTACCTAGAAAATCACCCCGATCAACCCGAATGGTTGAGCCACGTGAACGCATCCATCTTGAAGGTCAAGTTGGGCATGGCCATCATTGGTATTTCGTCTATCCATTTGCTCAAGACCTTCATCAACGCCGCCAACTACGACGAGAAAGTATTGATGTGGCAAACCATCATTCACATCACCTTCTTGCTCAGCGCCTTGGCCATTGCGCTGACTGACAAAATCTCGCAGGCAGCCCATACTTCGCACGCGCCTTCTTCCCACTAATCAGCAAGCCCTTTTCATGCAAGCACGCCACCCCATTCATCGCAACGCTCTGGTTTTGTTCTCGGGCGGGCAAGACTCCACCACTTGTTTGGCCCATGCACTGGCGCAATACGAGCGCGTAGAAACTTTGGCCTTTGACTACCGTCAACGTCATTTGGTCGAGTTAGAGGCGCGCATGCATGTGTTGGCGCAAGTGCGCGCACAGTTTCCGCAGTGGGGTCACAAGCTGGGCGAAGATCATTTGCTTGACCTTGGTGTGTTGGGTCAAGTGAGCGAAACATCCCTGACGCGCGACATGGCGTTCAAGATGGAAGCCTCGGGCTTGCCCAACACCTTTGTGCCGGGGCGCAACCTGTTGTTTCTCACCTTGGCTGCGGCCTTGGCCTATCGCCGTGACTTGGATGTCATCGTTACAGGCGTGTGCGAAACCGATTTCTCTGGCTACCCCGACTGCCGCGACGACACCATGAAGGCCATGCAAATTGCGTTGTCGCTCGGCATGGACCGCCGCTTGTTGATCGAGACACCCTTGATGTGGATTGACAAAGCGCAGACCTGGCAGCTGGCCTATGACCTCGGTCAGAAAGCACACGCCGAGGGTGGAGATCAGTTGGTCGACCTCATCGTCGAACACACACACACCTGCTACATGGGCGACCGCACGCATCGTCATGATTGGGGCTATGGCTGCGGCACCTGCCCTGCATGTGATTTGCGAGCAAAGGGCTGGGAACGCTGGAAGGCGTGAGCTTTTATTCCGCCACCAAAACGAACTTAGCTGCACTGCCCTCAGGCGCAGGCACAAACTGCCACACCGTTTCGTGATGGCTGGTCACGGTGGGGCGGTGTGCAATCGACACCAATCCACCACCTTCTTCGCGCACCATCGTCAGCAGCTTTTCATACAGCGTCTTTTCAGCGGCTTCATCCAAAGCACTCGTCGCTTCGTCGGCAAACACCCAGCGTGGGCGCTTGAGCAACACACGCGCCAAAGCCAAGCGCTGTTGTTCGCCACCCGAGAGCTGCTGTGTCCAGTGACCGGCCACGTCGAGGTTGTTCACCAAGTGTGGCAGCAGTGCGTCGTACAAGGCGTTCTTCAAAGCTTCGTCGGTGTAATGCTCGGCACTGTCGGGGTAGGCCAATGCTTGACGCAAAGTGCCTTCAGGGAAATACGGGCGCTGTGGCATAAACACACTGCGCTCAGGCAACACCACGGGGCCGTAGGTGATGGGCTCGCCACGGCGGTCGTGGGTGGGCGATGTCACATGAGGCCAAATGCCGGCTAACACGCGCAGCAAGGTGGATTTGCCACAGCCCGATGGGCCGCGAATCAACACGGTGTCGCCAGCAGCCGCGTTGAGCGAGGTGTCGGCCAGCAACACATCGCCATTGGGCAGCGAGATGGTGAGTGGCGTGGTGTGCAAGGCATTGATGCCTGTGTGTGTGACTGGTGTGGCACCTGTGAACGACAGCGGCGCAGTGTCTGGTTCGGCTGCCTCATCCACTTTGACCGCCAGCATCTGATCTTGAAAACTCGTCAAACGCAGTGTGGTGGCTTGCCACGACGCCAAGCGGCTGTAGTTGCTGATGAACCAACTCAGCGACTCTTGCACTTGGCCAAAGGCCGATGAAATTTGCATCAGCTCGCCCAACTGAATGGCCCCGCTGAAATAGCGCGGCGAGGCCACCAACATGGGGAACACCACTGCGGCTTGGCCGTAGCCTGAATTGAACCAGGTGTAGCGCTTTTGCACGCGCAGCAAGCGCATGAAGTTGTCTAGGACCTGTGCAAAACGCTCTTGCAGCGACAAGCGTTCCACACGGCCACCACGGTCGAGCGCAATGGCTTCGCTGTATTCGCGCACGCGCATCAGGTGGTGACGGAAGTCAGCCTCAAGGCGCTGCTGCGCAAAGTTGAGCGATGCCATCGAACGGCCAATGAAGTGACCGATCAAGCTGCCCGCCAGTGCATAGGCCAAGGCCATCCACACCATGAAGCCTGGGATGTTGTAGGTCTCGCCCAACACGTCAAAGCTAAAGCCGCCCGACAGGCCCCACAAAATGCCAACAAAGCTCAGCAGTGTGACACTGGCGTCAAGCAACCCGAGCGATAGGCTGACGGTGTCCGCAGTGAATTGCTGGACGTCCTCTTGAATCCGTTGGTCGGGGTTGTCCGTGCCGTATTTGCTTTGTAGTTCGAGCTGGTAAAACACATGACCCTTGAGCCAGCGTTGCAAGTAGTCGCGTGTCATCCATGCACGCCAACGCACTTGCAACAGTTGCGTGAGGTAAAAGCGATACACCGCCACGATGATGAAGCAGGTGGCCAGCATGGCGAACACACCCAGCTGATGCCAAAACACGTCGGCATCGCGGTTTTGCAGCGCGTCATAAAACACGCGGTTCCAGTCGTTGAACAGCACCATCATGTAGACCATGCCGAGGTTCAAGCCCACGCAGGCGGCCAGCAGCAAGCGGGCGCGCCATTTTTCTTCGGACTTGAAATAGGGGAGCGACAAAGCCCAGACACGGCTGAGTTGCAAGCGGCTTTTTTGCCAATTCGTCGCCACGTTGCTGGCGACGCTTCTGAATGCGTTCATGTTTTTCAAACTTCGGTGTTGCGCACGCCGCTGGCCACATGGCCTGCGGGCACGTGACGGGCGGCGGATTCGATGTGGCCGGTTTGGTCGTCAAAGAAAAAGTCGGGTTCAAACTCGCGCAAGAACTCGCCTTTTTCAAGGCCGCCCAAGAACATGGCTTCGTCCACCTCAATGTTCCAGTTCATCAGCGTGCGAATGGCGCGCTCGTGTGCGGGGGCGCTACGAGCGGTGACCAGCGCCGTGCGAATGCGCATGTGTGGTGTGCCTGCTTGTTGTAGGCCTTGCAGGGCTAACAGCAATGGTTTGAATGGACCAGCGGGTAAGGGTTGCGTCGCATTGGTTTTTTCATGCTGCTGAAACGCATCCAAGCCCTGGGTTTGAAACACGCGTTCGGCTTCGTCGCTGAACAACACCGCGTCGCCGTCAAACGCAATGCGCACTTCGTGCGGGTTGGCTTCGGATGCGTGGGCTGAGTGCGGGTACACCTGTGCGGCGGGCACGCCTGCGTCTAGGGCTGAGCGCACGTCCGACAAATGCGTGGATAAAAACAAGTTGGCGTTGAGCGGGCGCAAATAACGCCAAGGCGATTGCCCGCGCGTGAAGCTGCCGCGTTGAATGGGCAAACCGTAGTGCTGCGCCGAGCGGAACACGCGCATGCCACTCACGGGGTCGTTGCGCGAGAGGATGACCACTTCCACGCGTTGCGCTTCAGAGGTGTTGAAGGCCAAGAGCTTTTGCACCAACGAGAAAGCCACACCGGGCTTGGCTGGGGTTTCTAGTCGGTCAAGTTGCAAGTTCATGTAGGCGCGGTCGTCGCCTTGTTCGAAGACTTGGTTTTCTTCTTCAAAGTCGAACAGCGCTCGCGAGGAGATTGCTACAACCAACTTGCCGTCTAAAGAAACACCCATGAATTACCTCACCCACTGATTGAGTTGAATGATGGGCAGCATCACCGCCAAGACGATGAGCATCACCATCGCGCCCATCGCTACGATGAGCAGTGGCTCCAGAATCGTCGCCAGTTGCAAAGCACGGCGCTGCACTTCTTCGCTCAACTGCGCCGCGGCACGTTGCAGCATGGTGGGCAGTGTGCCGGTTTGTTCGCCCAAGCGCGAGAACATCACCAACAAGCGCGGAAAGCGTGGGTGTTGTGCAATGGCGGATGCCAGCGGTGCGCCTTCGCGCACCAGCACCAGCGCGTCTTGCGCATCACGCTTCAGTGCTGTGTTGCTGAGTGTGTCTGCTGCAGCTTGTAGCGCTTTCAAAATCGGCACGCCTGCGGTGGCGAGCATGGCCAAGGTGCTGGCAAAACGTGCGGCGTTGTAACCACGGGCCAAGCGGCCAATGAGCGGCAACTGCAGCCAAGCCGCATCAAAACGCAAACGCACATCGGCTTGCTTCAAAGCGATATGACCGCCTGCAGATAGCAAGGCAATCAGCACCAAACCCCACAACCAAAAGTTTTGCACAAAGCTGCTCAAGGCCAGCATGAAGCTGGTGAGCGCGGGCAACTGCTGCTGGTTGCTGCCAAACACCTGCGCCACTTGCGGCACGACATAAGCGAGCAAGAACAACACGATGACCAAGGCCACCACGCAGACGATGGCGGGGTAAAGACCAGCGGCCAATAACTTGCCACGCAAGTTTTGTTGCTCTTGCAAATCGTCGGCTAAGCGCTCAAGCACGAGGCCTAAGTGGCCGCTTTGCTCGCCCGCACCAATCACCGCAGTAAAGATGGGGCTGAACTCGCGGGGGTGTTGGCTGAGTGCTTTAGCAAACGGTGCGCCTGCGTTCACCTCGGTGCGCAGGGCCGAGACCAAATCGCGCTGGCGGGGTGTTTCGGCTTCGTCGCTCAGGGCCGACAGTGCGCGTTCGAGTGGCAAGCCAGCGCTGACCAATCCAGAGAGCTGACGCGTCCATACGGCCAAGGCCGTGGTGCCAAACACCTTGCTCTCCCAAATGACGGTGTTCAAGCCGCTGCTGGTGCGCTGCACAGGTTCCACTTTGAGAGGCACCAAATCTTGTGCGCGCAATTGGCTGCGTGCGGTGCGCGCGGTGTCGGCCTCCAGCACGCCACGGCGCGTTTGGCCTTGGGCGTCTAGGGCTTCAAACGAATAGGCGGGCATGGTGGGTGTAGCTCAGTCGCTAAGAGTTAGTCGCAGTAACTTAGTCGCGGGTTACGCGAATCAGTTCTTCACGGGTAGAAATGCCGTGACGCACCAAACGTTCGCCATCGTCACGCATCAGCGTCATGCCATTGCGCAAGGCCGCATCGCGCAGCTGCGCTTCGCTGGCTTGGTTGTGGATGAGGGCTCGAATGTCGTCGTTGGTGGTGAGCAGTTCAAAGATGCCTGTGCGGCCTTGGTAGCCGCTTTGGCCGCACTCGTCACAACCTTTGCCGCCGCAATGCGTGCAGGTTTTGCGCAGCAGGCGCTGGGCCAACACACCCAAGAGCGACGAGCTGAGCAAGAAGGGCTCCACGCCCATGTCAGTCAAACGGGTGATAGCGCTGGCCGCATCGTTGGTGTGCAACGTAGCCAACACCAAGTGGCCGGTGAGCGAAGCTTGAATGGCGATTTGCGCGGTCTCGTAATCGCGAATTTCACCAATCATGATGATGTCTGGGTCTTGGCGGAGGATGGCGCGCAAAGCCTTGGCAAAGTCCAAATCGATCTTGGGGTTCACCTGCGTTTGGCCCACGCCCGCCAGCTCGTATTCAATCGGGTCTTCCACCGTCATGATGTTGTTGCGTGTGGCGTCTAGCCCTTGCAATGCCGCATACAGCGTGGTGGTTTTGCCTGAGCCCGTGGGGCCAGTCACCAAGATGATGCCGTGGGGCTGATGCACCAGCGCTTCGAAGCGGCGCAGGGTGTCGCCCTCCATGCCCACGGCTTGCAGTGTGAGTTTGCTTTCTGTTTTGTCGAGCAAACGCAGCACGGCGCGTTCGCCGTGCGCACTGGGCAGAGTGGACACGCGCACGTCAATCGCGCGCTGGCCGAGGCGCAGCGATATGCGGCCGTCTTGCGGCAAACGCTTTTCAGCAATGTCCAGCTCGGCCATGATCTTCAAGCGCGAAATCAGCGCCGCATGCAAAGCGCGGTTGGGCTGCACCACTTCGCGCAGCGTGCCGTCGACGCGGAAGCGCACGCTGCTGTGGCGCTCGTAGGGTTCGATGTGAATGTCGCTTGCGCCATCGCCTGCGGCTTGTGTGAGGAGCGCGTTGAGCATGCGAATGATGGGCGCGTCGTCGGCGGCTTCGAGCAAGTCTTCCACGGCGGGCAGCTCTTGCATCATGCGTGTGAGGTCAGCATCGCTCTCCACCTCGCTCACCACGGCAGCAGCGTTGCTGTCAGCTTGCGCATAGGCTTCGCTGATGCGTTTGGCCAGCGTGGCTTTGTCTGTGTATTCAAACGACTGCACGGCGTGGCGGCGCGTGACCTCGCTCCACGCGCTCAGGTCGGGCGCGTCGCTGTGCCACAGCGTGAGCGTGTGGCCATCGTCCTCCAGCAACAGCTGGTGGGTGCGTGCAAAGGCGTAGGGCAGCGGGCGGCGCATGGTTATTGGGCGGGTGTGGCGGCTGGAACTGCAGACTGAGGGGTATCCGTTTTGTCGCTGGGTGTTTCAGCTTTGGGCTCGGCCTTGGGTTTGGGTGCGGGCGGTGGTGGCAGCACAGGTGAATTGCCAGAGCCCAAGATGGGGTTGAAGCCAGGTTGCGCTGCTTGTTGCAAGCCCATCATTTGTTGGTAGCGGTTGTTGCTGAGCGCGTCTGATGCCGCAGCATCACGCACCACCACGGGACGCAAGAACACCATCAGGTTTTTTTTGCTGCGTGTGCGGCTTTCGCTTTTGAACAGCCAACCCAGCACAGGGATGTCACCGAGCGCAGGGACTTGGCTTGAGGCACCTGCGTATTCATCGGATAGCAAACCACCCAGCACCACGATAGAGCCATCGTCGACCAGCACATTCGATTCAATGCTGCGCTTGTTGGTGATCAAACCAGTAGAAGAACCCACAGAGTTAGGCACCACGCTTGACACTTCTTGGAAGATGGTGAGTTTGACGGTGCCGGTTTCGCTGATTTGTGGTTTGACCTTGAGGGTCAAGCCCACATCTTTGCGCTCCACTGTTTGGAATGGGTTGACCGAGCCGTTGGTTGTGTTGTTGTTGGTGTACTGCCCCGTGACGAAGGGTACGTTTTGACCCACCACAATCTTGGCCTCTTCGTTATCTAAGGTGAGCAAGGTAGGCGTTGACAACACATTGCCTTCACCGTTTTGTTGCAAGAACGTTGCCAAGCTGCTCAGCACATAGGTGCCATTGATTTGACGTGCGTTGCCGATGTTCAAACCACCACCCAATGCGCTCAATGCCGTGGCACCACCTGCTGCACCAATGATGTTGCCTTGGCCGATCGTGGTGCTGATTTGGTTATTGAAGTTGGTGCCAATGATGCCCACGTTGCCGCCCGATTGGCCTGTCGCGGTTTGCCACTGAATGCCCATCTGTGCAGCTTTGTCGGCATTGACCTCGGCAATCAAGCTCTCCACCATCACTTGTGCACGGCGTTGATCCAGCATGTCAATCACAGCACGCAGTTGGCGGTATTGCGGCTCGGGTGCGGTGATGATGAGTGAGTTGGTGGCCGTGTCTGCTTGAATCTGTCCGCCTGTGGCAGAGCCAGTGGGTGTATTGGTTCCACCCACCGTGCTGCCAGGGGTGGCAGCGGGTGTGGCCATGGGGTTGGCGCCGTTGAGCGCGGTGTTGTTTGCACCTGTCACTTGTCCGCTGATGGCTGCACGTAAGGTCGTGGCTAGCTTGGTGGCGTCTGCATTTTTCAAATACACCACATGGATGTTGCCGCTGGCACTGGTGCCGTTGGGTTGATCGAGTTTGGTAACGAGTGACTTCACCAGCGCCACGCGCGCAGGGTTGGCTGCGCGCAAGATGAGTGTGTTGCTGCGCGGCTCGGCCAGCAGTGTGGTTTTGTATTCGGCGCCTGTTTGGCCAGGCGTTGCCGCTGTCGCTGCATTGACGTTGCTACCGGATTCAACCAAGCGCAGCACCAAGGGTGCCAAGTCCACCGCGATGGCGTGTTTGAGCTGAATCACTTCCACGTCACTCGCGTTGGACACATCGAGCGTCGCGATGATGCGCGCCAAGCGTTGCAGGTTGTCGGCGTAGTCGGTGATGATGATCGAGTTGTTGCCAGGATTGACGTTGATGGTGTTGTTGGCGCTGATGAGTGGTCGCAACACGGGCACCAAGTTGTTGGCTTGCTCGAAGTTGAGCTTGAAGATGTGCGTGACGATTTGTCCGCTGCCTGAACCGCCGCCTGGTTTTTGTATTTCTTGCACGCTGCCGCCTTGCAGCTTGGCATCTGACTCAGGCACGATTTTGTAGAGACCTTTGGTCTCGACCATGGCAAAACCTTGCAAGCGCAAGGTGGCCAAGAACTGGCTCCATGCTTCGTTCGGCGATACAGGTAATTCGGTGGTGAGGTTGATCGTGCCTTTGACACGAGGGTCTACCACCAAGTTGCGGTTTGACAGTGTGGCCAAAGTGCGCGCCACCGATTCAATTTCAGCATTCACAAAGTTCAGCGTGATGGGCTGTTGTGCAGGTGCTGAAGATTTTTTAGCAGGGGGGGCCGCGTGTGTGAGCGACAAGCCCAACAGTGCAGGTGCGAGGCTCAATCCCAGCGCAAGCGCGAGTGCAGACGGTTGGAGAGATGTGCGTTGCTTAGCCATATGCATTAACCCATTTTCAAAATCGACTTGGCACCTTGGCGTTGGCCAAGGATGTTCAATAAGTTGGAGAGCGCCGCTTCTGCGTCAGGCGCAGCTGTGGCCTCGCCGTTGAAGCGGACGTGCCCATTTAAAAGTTGACCGCTGCCCGAGAGCTGCAAGCTGCCTTCCAGTGTGTCTAGCGTGAGTGCTATGTGGTCACCGCCTTGCAGCCGAACACGGTAGCTACCCAAAGGACGCAAGGTGGACAAGCGGGTCGACAGCTGCTGCATTTGCAGTTCGGCTTGACCTTGCAGACGTTCTTGACCTGCTTGTTGTGTCCATTGCAACTGTGTGGTTTGCAGCTGCATTTGCCCTTCGGGCTGAACCGTGTTCCATGGCGCCCCCAAGCCGACGAGCCAGTTGGCAGGCCAGTTGGAGGTGTGGTTGCTGACCTGAACATGCACGCCGCGCCATACAGGCGAAACATCCACGCGCACAGGTTGTGGTGTGCAGCAGGCTGACGCCAGCGTGGCGCTGAGGGCCAAGCGTGCGTGGGTCCAGTCGATGCGTGGGCCAAGCTGCCAGGTCAAGCGCGTGGGTAAGGCTGTGGTGCTGACTGAGTTGAGCGGCCCTTCATTGAGCACCCATTGTGCGGAACCGTTCCAAACGGTGCCTTGTGCATCAGGCAGCAATACGCGGCGGCCACTGGCTTGCTCGATGGCCTGTGTCAGCCAATGCGCTGGGGCTTGCGTGATGAAGGCCAGCATCACGCCCAAGCCAGCACCTGCCCAAGCCCAGCGTGTGCTGGTGCGTGTGGTCGTGGCGGTGCGTGTGCGTTGCATGTGGTTTAAGGCGCAGTGCCTCGGTTGGGCAAACTCAACACCAAGCTGCCATCCCACACGACAGCAGCACTGCTTGACGTGGTGGTGTTGGCCCGTGTGAGGTGTGCTTCTAGCGGCAGGGCCTGTGCTTGGCTGCGTGCTTGTGTCAACCAGTTGGCCAAAACGGGCGCTGGCACAGCTTTGAGTTGCGCTGAGATGCGCTCACCTTGCACATTGAGTTGAATCTGTGGGCCAGGGGTGAGTCCTTGTAACG
>Ga0228700_1001411_pt1 | contig 15768 bp, 18 predicted proteins | sample McNCre317_Aug_MG_FD_178019 | JGI IMG/M metagenome (GOLD analysis project Ga0228700, IMG submission 178019) | Freshwater microbial communities from McNutts Creek, Athens, Georgia, United States - 3-17_Aug_MG | ecosystem: Environmental > Aquatic > Freshwater > Creek | place: USA: Georgia...
GTACCGAAGGACAGAGCACTACCTGCCATCAACGGCACAAGGTTTCCCCAGGTCAACCACAAGAGGTTGAAGCCTGACGCAAGGCCGCGTGCCATCGAGTGAACATCATTGCCATCAAGAGTCAGGCGACGGAAAGCCTGAGACAGGTCAGTGACGTGTTTAACATCTGAAGGTTTGACAGGAGAGACAAACTTTGGTTCAGGTTTTGATAGGTCGAAGTCAACTTTGCCGGTTGTCTGGTAACGGAACTTTGCTCTGGCAGTTGCTACATCAGCCTCCTGGTTTTGCTTACGTATACCTAACTCTCGGTTAACTGCCTCGTTAAGTGCAATTGCCTGTGCTTCTTGTATGCCTTTCTTCACTTCAATGATTTTCTTGCCATGCAACTTTTCTTGTTGTATTTCGTCATCATGTTGTTTTTTGAGGGCAAGCATAGGCCCTAGGACATTACGTGTGTCTGACTCCCAGTCTGCTGCAACTCTTGCACGCTGTCTACGATTAACTTCGCTCATAGGCGTGAATGCACTGGAAACAACACGTGAAACTTCTTGACGTTGGTTGAACCTATTTAAAATATTTACTCTACGGTCTTCCATGTCAAGTTTCAAAGACTCATCCCTGGCTTTTTGCTTAGCCGCTAAAGACTTACGAGAAAATTCATCTTCAAGCTTAACTACATTCAAAAAATGGGACTCTATCAACTTAAGCTCAGTGTCCTGGGCAGACTTCAGACTTGCACGACGACGCACAAGTTCGTCCTCATAGCCACGTCCACGTCCACCCTTCATGTTGTCAATACGCTTCATTTCCCGCTCTACAGCATCACCAGCAGTCCTGATAGACTCTGCCATATGTAGACCACCCTTGCCGAGTTTTTCGAGTTCTGCAACAAGGTTCCTGGCGCTGGCGCGGTCAAGCTGGCGCAGCTTGTTCTCAAGCTGGCTCAACAGTGAGAGTGTGCTCTCGACTGGTCGCTGGACACCGCTTAGGTCAAATTCTGCTTCTTGGGACATGCTGAGCTTTCCGTAAAATCGCTGTAAGCGATTTTAAAGCGCAGCAAGCATGAAAAAGCCCGGTTAGACCGGGCTTTTATTGGACACTTCACTTTTTGGCTGGCTGGCTTTCTGTATTTCGCTTTGCCTCTGCATATCGGTTACTTTCACTTAACCAGACCTTATCTACTGTATGTACATCTTCCCACATACTGACAAGTTCTGCCTTTGTGTAGTTGTGTGCATTTGCCCAAAAGTAGAACTCAGAAAATGGAATCTCTGCAGCACCTGCTGCTGTGTAATTCCTACTTCCTGATAATTCCAACCATACTACATGAGGTATTTCCCAACGATTAGCTAGGACTGGCCTATTGACAAGTGTAGAAGGCTTTATTCCAGTTTCCTCCCACATATCCATAAGCATCTTAAGCGAGTCACCCCAGGTGATCTGCCAGTTCAGCCATTCTGTTAGTTTTTTGTGTCTTCTTCGTCTTTCACAACTTTGAAAGTCTCCATGTTGGTAGACATATCAATCACAGCCACACGGAAGTCTTTATGAGCAAGCAGCATTTTAGCAGCGTCAATACTGTGTTTGTACATCTTACCCTTGTAGGAAATCTCACCTTCCCAGCCAATCAGGATGGTCTTCGACATGACTTCAATCAAGATTTCGTCAGACTTGGCCTCTGCTGCAGGACCCTTGCTATCAAGCACTGCCCGGTTTTGCTTCACGAGCTTCTGCAGTAACTTGCTGTAGTTCTTATTGCCTTCACGAGCGATACGCCACTTGGTATCGCCACAACCGGGCAATTCGGTCAAGGTACCTTCTTGTTCTTGGGCAGCGTCTACGGCAAAAGCGGAAAACAGGTCGATCATGTGGATTACTCCGTTGGTTGTTGAGACCTGCATTATACGGTTGACCGAACCTCCGCAGAGCAGACTGCGCAGAGAAAATATAACAGTGGCGCTTGGACCTAAGAAACACTCAAGATCGCAGGACCTTGAGGGTTAATCGACGCCCAACAACCAAGCTTGACATCCTCCTCACTCTAAAGGGTGAGGATTCCCTCTGCAGGAAGGCCATGTCCGACCTCGGCTTGCGCCTTATTCAAGACAGGTTCACCGGCTTCCACCTCTGCTGCCTTGGAGATTGCTAACTGAGCGAGACCCTTTGCGCAGATATTGGTTGCGGCGTTGACATCCCGATCGTGGTGCGCTCCACATGAGCACGTCCATGAACGGACATACAACTCTTTGCGGCCTTTCGGCCCCTCAATACTCCCACAAGCCGAGCACTTTTGAGTGCTCCAAGCCTCGTTCACTTCCTCAAAGACGACACCAGCCGCTTGGGCTTTGTATTCCAACATCGTCTTGAACATAGACCAGCCCGCATCAAGTGTGGACTTGGCCATGTTGGTCTTGACCAACTTCGCGCTGGCCACGTTGCCGACAAAGATGGCAGCATTCTCTTTCACCAACTTGGTGGACAGTTTGTGCATCGCATCTTTTCGGCGGTTCGCTATCTTGGCGTGTATTGCCTTGGTGCGCATCTTCTTTCCAGATCGCTGCGCTGTTGCCAGCGCCTGTTCCATTTCACGGAACCAGCGGCTTTTGAGAACCTGACCGTCCGAGCAGGAAGCAGCCTCCTTGAGGCCCAGGTCGATACCCAAGATCGACGTACCGTTGCCATTGGTGGATTCCACCTGCACGACCACGTTCAAGTACCAGCGGCCCCGGCTGTCCTCCGTGATTGACCCTGCACGCAATTCAAATTGTCCCAGACTGTAGCTGTCCCACAAGGAGAGCAGCTTGCCAGCATAGCGAATCTGACCGTTCTTGTAGACCACAGTGCCCTTCTTGAATGGCAGCCAGCCCAAGCTGTACTTGCTGGACTTTGGGTTGCTGACGCGCCAGCGCAGTTTGTGCTTCTTGAACTGCTTACGGCGGGAGGCGTACTCCTCGCAGACCTGCTGCAAGGTCTGGCTCGGAATACTCAGCGCATCTTCACCTTTGGTAGAACCTGCGACCAACTTTTGCAAGTCGTACCCAGACAACCACCGGGGCTTGCTGTTGTACGGGCTGCTGGCCTTGGCTGATACCTCATTGCAGAAGTTGAACACCTGATTAACTTCACGCGCCAATCCGCGAAGCCAAGCTGCGTGCTTGTCTTTAATTCGGAGCTTGAGCGTTTTAGTCTGCATGGGTATTATCATAGCACATCTTCAACTTCACATAATTGGTCTGCAATTATGTGAAGTTAACCAGGAGGAACTTGATCTACTCACTCACGGCGCACGTTACACGACTGCGGCACCCAGACGATCAATGAAGATCAGGCGACGCAAGGTGGGGTCAGTGTTTGCTGCATCAATCAAGGCGGTCAGCGACACATCGACCATCATGTCAGCATCTTTGCCGCCAGCATTCGACTTCCAGGTGCTGATATTTGCCACGGGCACTGTAATCACGTAGGTATTGCCTGCATAATCAGAGCTGTGGAAGATCAACGAAGTGTTGGTATTTGCCTTGAACTTGTTGAACAGGTCTTTGTTGGCAAAGTAAATCTGGGTGGAGGCAGAGCAGTTGATGGTACCAGAACCGATAGCTACAGCACCAAGAGAGCCAATAGCACCCTGGTTACGTAATGCATTATCAAAGTCCAGAGACACACTCTTAACAAATGTACCAGTCACTGGAGAGCCATCAAGCCATACAGAGTTAGTAGCACCAGACACGCCGGAGTGAATATCATACGCAGGAGCAGCAACTGGAGTGCCTGGCAGGTAAGTTGCATCACTCTGGTCAGCGTTCTTGCCCATGAAGTCAAACGACAAGGTGGATAGTGCCCCAGACTGGATGCTAATGTTCATCTTGCTAGGTGTTTGACCACGGAACACTGTATGCACGTCAATGTCAAAGTTCTCACGCTCGATAGAGAACGAGGTCTGGGTATTGCCGTGGGTCAGGCGGCTGGACTGAATCTGGATAGACTCAGCGGTGCTGGCTGCAGCAGGTGTGTTGGTATCCAGGGTGATGATAGTGGTTGTTGGTGCAGTCACAGACGACACGCGCAGAATCTTGCCGTTGTTTGCACCAGCGCTGGAGACTCGGAACCATTGACCCTTCTTCAGCAAGGTGAAGGCATTGCTGCCCGTAGTGGCTGCAGAGGCCGTGATGGTGGTCGCGGTGATGGTAGAAGTTGCGGTAGCAGCGCCAACGCCAGCCGTACCAAACACGCTCCAGGTGGACTGCAGCGCAGACTCCATGAAATCATCTGGACCGTTGTAATGCATTTCCATCTGCAAGCCGCCGCTGGTGCTGGCATCGACAGGCACCATGCTGGACACGCCACGCGAAGCGTTGATCTCTTTGCTTGACTCTTTGCTGATCGCAAAGTCAAGACTTTCTCCAGTTACTCGAACTTCTTTGGAGTTTCCGGTTACGGGGGTGACACCAAAGGTTGCTTCCTTGATGTAACGAACTACGATAGAACTGGATGATGCAAGTGCCATGATTGATTGCTCCGGTTAGTGGGACTTTGCAGCAGTCTAAGACGATGCACACGACTGCTACCTTACACTTCAGGTTAATGGGTTATGAAATGTTACACTTCTTTCGTTAGGCAGCGGGCCTGAAGAAGTAGTTGTACCAAGTTGTTGACTGGTAGTTAGGTCCAAGCCTGTCAATAAACAGCAACTTCTGCTGTGACACATCAGTAGTAGTTGAGTCAAGCAGTGCTGTACATTGCAGGTCTACCAGCATATCGTTGTCTTTTCCTCCTGCATTCGACTTCCACGAGGCTATATTGAGTGCTGGGAATGTAAAGATGTAACCATTACCTTGATCATCAAGTGACCTAAACGCTACTGAGCTACGTCCATTAGACCTAAATGAGTTAAACAGTGCTTTATCTGCAAAGTAGACCTGCATGTTTACAGTACAGCTAATCGTACCACTGCCGATTGCAACAGATTCAAGATAGCCTACAGCATTTTGGGCACGCAGAGCATTGTCAAAATCTACACTTATAGACTTAACATAAGTATTTGTTGTTGGTGCTTCATTGAACCAGATAGCATTCTCTTCACCTAGCACACCTGAGTGAATGTCAAAGGTAGCTGCGTCTGCCACCGGGTCTGGTAAACTTGTTACTTCAGTCTGCTCTGCAGACTTACCAACAAAGTCAAAGCCAAGTGTAGTAATCTGTGACGACTCGACCTTCAACGAAAGCTTACTAGGTGTCTGTCCAGTGAATAGTGTGAAAACACCAATGTCCGGGCTGATTCGCTCAATAGAGAATGACGACTGCAGCGTGCCATGAGTCAAGCGGCTTGATTCAATTTGCACAGACTCTGCAAGATTTGGTGCTGCAGGTGTGTTAGGGTCGAGTGTCAGAACACTCGCCGTAGGCAGGCTAACCTTGCTGACCCGCAAGATTTTTCCGTTATTCGGCCCTGCGCTGACAAGCCTAAACCATTGTCCAGGTTTCAGTACAGAGAAGTTGCTGGAGCCACTTGTCGGCACTGCCGCTGTGATAGTTGTGGCCGTAACATTAACCAACGTAGCCTCACCCAAGCCTCCTGAGCCGAAACCTACCCAGTTGTCCTGCAGGGTTGAAGCCAGAAGCATATCAGGGCCTCGGTAGTGCATCTCCATCTGGATGCCACCTGAAGTACCCGCAGACAGAGACACTGCGCTTGAAGACCCGCGTGTCGTGCTGAGTTCTTTGCTAGACTCTTTGTTTATTGCGTAGTCCAGACTCTCACCAGTAACCCGTATTTTGACAGGATTACCAAGTTGTGAGACTGCACCGAAAGTCTGCTCTCTATGAAGTACAAGTTCCGTGCTTGAAGATGAAGCGAATGTCATTTTATATTCCTAGTTACGCTGGTTGATCTGACCAAAACGGTACAAGCATCGCTACGTAAACCCAACCGAGGTGGGTCTTGTCTCCACCAGGTGTGGACATAAACGTGCGTACCTTACCAAATGAATTCCTGTGAAGACCTTTATAGAAGTGCTCTAAAAGCTTATTGGCCTTTGACTTTCCACTACCTTCAGGAACACAGGCAAGCAATGTGATCACACCACGAAACCTATGATCAGAGTGCTGTGTAAGTGAAGCCTGTTCAGCTTCCATCACGTCAACTGACACCTGAAGGTATGGGTCACGCTGAGTTGTGTAGTCAACCACATCTCTATTGTCGTACTCAATAACCAGCGAGTAACCACCTGCGAAAGAAGCTTTCAGTTGTTCAACCTTAGTGACAACATCTACTCTTATATTCTCTATGCTCATATTGTCACCTTATGAAAGAATACTTTGACTGAAGGTATGCTATAACACCAGAGTTACCTGGGATTACATTTACCTTACGTAACTTTACGGTACCAGCTTCTATCATATCAGCCACAGGTGCGTGGTTGACGAGTCGAATCTTAGTGTTCCACTGTATCTTTCCAAGTCGCTTGGCATTGACAACTTCCCAGTTCTTCTTTACTATTTCTGGGTCACCCTGCTCACGGACTCTCCAAGGTTTTGCAAGGTTCTGCCAAGGTTCGACCTTGTAGTCTGTCAAGTACGAGGTACGTCCTGATGTGCTGGTTTCTACCTGCCAGTTATAGGCGTAATTACCAGACCACATAGGAGATGTAAGTGTCGCAGACTTCAGTACTTGACGTACCTTATAACGAATAAAGTCTACTGCTTTTTTCTTTACAAGTCGTCTCTGTCCTTCTGTTTTTGCAGAAAAGGCATTGATATTCTTCGCACCTATAAGCCCCATCATGACCTCCGAATATGATGAGCCCAGGCGTCATGTTCCTGCTGGTGACCCAGCACACGCCACATCACGGAGTCGAATAAAACCTCTGTGCCAATTTCAATGCTTTGCGTCGTTACAAGAGTCTGATCACCGGCATTGAATTTAGGGTCGGTCTGTGTGTGATACCTGTAGAACTTGCTAGGCTCAAGTGTGACCGCTGGCAAGGTTGTGACCGTGCCGGTGTATCTGTCTGTGATGGGGTCATAGCTTGACGCCGCCTGGAATGCCACAGGTGTTGACTGCATATCGAGCTGGTCGCACTGAGCCAGGATGAACCCTCCAGACTCTCGGTGAAACCCTCGGATGCGGTAAAGGTCAGTTCCTCTGCGAATGAATTTTCCTGCCACAATGGGTTCGTTGATAGCTACAAATACATCCCAGAATGGGTCATATTCTGTATCTGACACGGTATTTACTGTGTCTTTAAGATACTCTACTGCTGCGTGTAACTGCAACCCAACTGCAGAAGTCAATAACTGACTAGGAGTCAGCAATTCAAGCAGACCTACAGACTTTTTCATCCAGTAGGCTGTTCTGATCGACCTGTTAAATATGCCGTCGGTGTTTCCATCACCAACAATCCAGGTCTCATCAAAGAAGCTGATAGCTCTACGAGCCGGAATAACTGTGCCAGGCTTCACTGATAGCGTTCGCTTTTTGGCTACGCTGCCATCAGGACTTGACTCTTCAAAACTTGAAAACTGACCTTTAAATACAAACGTAGCTGCATAAGCATCATTTATGCTTATGTCATCAAAGTGGTTGGCTACGTCGAACAGTTCAGGCATCTCATACACCAGTGATAGGGTTTACTGCAAGTCCTGCCGCACGGACTGAGCTAAACGTTGCTGTTGGTGTGTTGACTATAACTGCCGGATACATCGAAGCATAGGTAGCCGACAGTCTGAATTTCAGGCTGTTGAGGGCCGCATCCACCCCATCTCTCAAGTCGTTGAATACGTCAGCTTGCCGCTGAAACTCAGCCCTACCGTCAGACAGTTGTTTGACAGCAAACAGTGGGAGTGACGTGAGAAGCTCTTTTGCGATTTTATATGGAACATAGAGCTTCACAAGGTCTACAAACCGCTGTTGCTGACTCGTCTTGACCGGCAGGGCTGAGACAGTGGAAAACTCAGTTGGCAGGTTCTTGTGAATGTCCTCCAGACCCAGTGTAGCTAAGGTCCCGTACATACTGAGGGCAAGTGTTTCGTCTGTCAGTTCTGTGGAGCTGACACCGAGAACAGCACGGATTTCTTGAGGGGTGGTGTAGTCTGAAAGGGCCATAGGGAGGGATTATGGCTGCGGTGGGCTTGGGGTTAGCTGAGCCTTTTTATTTTTTGGGGAGTGGTAGTTTTTCATGCTATACTACCTGTATGAAAACTACCTACCGCCCCATCTCCGTCCGAATCCCTCTTGAACTTCACGCCCAGCTTCTGGCTGTGGCTGAAAGAGATTCTCGTCCAATAAGCACTGTGTTACTGCTTGCGCTCAAGCAGTATTTGGCTGAGAAGCAGAAGGGTGGGGTATGAATCTAGACTTTGACGGTAGAGTTTTCTTGACAGAAGCCGAACATCAGACATACCTACGGCGTATGCCTGTTAGGTTCACAAAGTTCGATAGGTCGCAGAACTGTTGTATTTGTGGTTTACCTGGCACACCTGAAAACCCAATTCAGGCTGCGCATGTAATAGGCTTCAACTACGGTGTTAAGTTATTGAGGCTGACACCTGACTACCTAGACAGCCCTGAAAATCTGAAGCCTGTGCATAGGTCAACATGCAACAAGTCTGTCGAACTTTCGATTGAAGCCGCGATAGAGCTTGTCAAAAACCTCACTTGACTTTCTTCGGAGTACTTTCTGACTGTTGTGCTGTCTTCTGCTCTTCCTGCTTTACCAGCGTAACCTGTCCAGCTATCCAAGGATTACTGTCAACCTTCACAAGTGAGCCAGGTTGGTAAACGTGACCTGAAATAGGGTCATGTATAGGATACACACTGGTGCAAAGGTATACAGAGCCTGTTTTGTCAATTACTTGCATGTTAAGTCCTTAAAAGAAGAAAAGGGGCCTAGGCCCCTTTTCTATTTGCTAAGCCTTGATTAGGCAATAGTCAGTACATCAAATGCACGCAGGTCTGTATCACCAGTCCTACGGTAGACAGCCTCCGACCAATCCCAACGCATTGCAGTGCTTCGACGGAGAGCGAATGCTTCAGTAGCGCTGTATGCTGCTGAGGTATTGGTCACCTTGGTAACTGCCTTGCTAGCGTCTAAGGCCCACACAGTACTGGCAGGAATTGGGCCACCGTCTGCAGCAGAGTCAACAATCATGAACTTCACATTGTTGCCAAAGCCGATTTGAGCCATATTGGCTGCAACAGCCTGTGGGTCAATACGAGACAGGGTTGGGTCGTAGTTGTTGGAGCCTGGGCGACCAGTGCGACCTTCGACCTTCAAGTAAGTGTCAATGTCCATAGCCACGTGGGTGATGCCACGGTACTTGCGGTTGCGAGCCAGGAACTTCACCCAAGCTTTATGGGTCAGCACTCCACCAGTGGCAGCGGAGTCCAAGGACGTAGAAGTCACAGCAGGAATTGCGCCAACCACCAAGTCATTGTCACCGCTAAACAAAGCGCTCAGGTAGGTGTACACGCGCTGGTCGCGTTCAACTTCCACATAACGAGCGATAGACATTGCTACCGTGTCAATGGTCAAAGACCGTTGGGCTTTGTCGCTGAATTCGATACCCATGCTGAAGGTGGGCAGCGAACGGATGCGCTCTGCAGTACTCAAACGCAACATCGAACCAGGCTCAGAGAACTCAGTTGTACGTTGTGCTTTTGCCTGCTCAGGGCCACCAACTGTTTGATAAGAAATAACCGGCTGAATGAAGTTGTCACCGTCAATCGAGATGACTTGCGACACCATCTGGTTGAACGTAACCTCATCGGTAACCCGATCTTTTGCAATCAAGTCTTCAACCATGTCGATCAAAGCCACAGGAGCCAAGCTTCGGGCAGCGGAACCGAATGGGCTACCTTTGGTATTGGAGTTGGTCACGCCAGCAGCCATCATACCAGCCTTGCCGTCCAGAATGTCAGCCATCGTAGCGGCACGGATACCGAAGTCGTTGGCACCAGGCAGCACCAAGCCTTCAGAAGCGCACAGTTGCTTGAAAGCAGAGCCATGCTTGGTATCAGCGTTGGCATACTGACGGTTCAGGTATGTCGAAACAGGCATACCAGCGTCAAGAGCTGCTTTGTGGATTTCGGGGCCAATCTCAACGTGTTGAGCGTTGCCGGAGTTGTCAATGAAAAATGCCATGATTAGGCTCCTATTACAGTTCTTCGATCACGATGGTAGTACCGACAGCGCCGGTACCGGCTTGACCCAAGCTGACCACTCGCCATGCGAATGCGCCGTAAGTCTGGGAGGTAGCTTTGCAAACCTTGGGGTAAGCAGTCAGTGCGGTGCCCTTGGCGGTCACGCTACCGGCAACCACATAGTCACCCACAGCGATAGAACCTACACCGGGGGTTGCCTGCAGACCATCTGCGGTTGCAAACACCTTGCCGTCAGCAACAATCGAGCCCACAGAATAACCGTTGGAAGTTGCGCTTTCGACGCTGACAACCAAGGCTTCAATGGGGTTGCCTACAGTAGCCAAGTCGTATCGTGACTCGCCCACCAACTTGACAATCTTGCCTTCGTCAACGTCGCTATAACGATCACCGACTGCATTGCCAGCGCCGAGTCGCACTGCAGTGGTCTTGCCCAGTGGCAAGGTGGGGACAATGAAATGATTAGCTGCCATTTTGGATGCTCCTTATTTGGCGGTGGACCTGAGAACTGCTGCGAACATGGGATTCACAATCGCTTTTGGCTTTTGTGTCTCTTCAGGTGTGGAGGCAGCGACTCCACCCACCTTGAACTTTTCTTTGAACAGTGCCGCCAAGCGGCTGTGCTCTGCCAGTACTTCTGCAGGTTGCATAGCGGCAACTGCGTCAGCCTTTACACCGAAATGTAGACCCATAGTCTTCACGGATGCTCGTGCAATTTCAGTAAATGCAGCCAAGTACTCGGCATTGACTTCTTTTTCAGCCAACTCAGCCTTCAAGCTGGAGACTTCAGCAGAAGCTGCCAACAACTTGTCAAGCAAAACAGAAGTAGTGTCCGCAGAAGCGCTGGCTTCTGGTGCCGCAGGATTGGTATCAGCAGTTGGTTTGTCAGCGGCAGGCTCGCCTGCTTCAGGCTGCTCGGGTTGTTCTGAGGAGGCATTCGTGGCTTCAGGTTCAAGCATAACACCAGCAGCCATTGCAGCCAGTTGCTCTTGAGTCAGGGGTTTTAGCATGTCTGTTCCTTGTGGGTTTTCTGCGTCTTTCGATGCAGTTGCCTGATTATGTACGTCAGAAACCACAGGTGTGCCGGACGATGCTTGAACATTCAATGAATTGGGAGTCTCTGCACGAGGCCCAGGGCGTTTTGCTGGCTTCGCTTCTGCACCAAGTTTTGCAGCCTTGGCAAATGCATCTTCATAAGTTCCAACCTTGTCCACAAGTCCTGCAGCCACTGCAGCTTTTCCGAGGAACTCTTTACCTTGACCAAACTTGGCGTCAGCCATCGTCACAGAGACTCCGCGAGACTCTGCAACGTGCTTGATAAACACATCATACAGCTCCGCAGCTTGTGCTTCCATATTAGACTTGGCTTTATCTGATAGAGGTTCGTATGGGGAAGCAAGTGCTTTCTCTGCACCCGCACGAATCACAGTGGCTTTGATACCCATGTCAGCAAGTTGTTTACTACGCTCCATGTGAACCATAATGATACCAATAGACCCTACAATTGCTGTCTCAGATGTAAACACGTAAGAACCTGAAATTCCAGTCCAAACTGCAGCACTTCCCATCACTGAGCCAGTGTAGGTTACAACAGGCTTCACTTTATTAACACGTGCAATTAACTGTGCAGTCTCATGAACACCAGCTACGTGACCACCACCAGAACTTACATCAAGCAAAATTGCACTGACGTTTGGATTTGACACCGCGAGCGCAAGTGCATTGCGAATATCGTCGTATCCGGTGACTCCGTAATAGATGCCATAGCCTGCTGTACCGTTGATAAGACTTCCATTGATTCGGATGGCGGCTACTCCATCTTGAATATCAAGAATTTGACGCATAACGTCTTCGGAGTAATTACCAGCAGCCTGAAACTTGCTATCGGCTAGCATTAAAGTACGAGCCTCTACTGCAGACTCATATGTAGCTTGTGTACCAAGCCAGAGTTGTGTTTGTTCAATTTTCATTCAGTAGCTCCAGCAGCATCGCCGCAAGTTCCTCGTCTGACAGGTCGGTCTTTCCAGTTGCTTCGATCTTAGCAGACAGCAACTCAAGTTCTGCTGGTGACAGTGGGGTGAAGGCTGCAGCCCGTACTTGAACTTCCGCTGTTTTGGCCGTGAGGCTATCATTTGCAAGTTGGACACTGCTGGACGCCTTCGGCTGCAGCAGGTAAGACTCTATCTGCAGCGTGTCTGTGTCAAGTGTCCATTTCAGTGGCCTGATCGGGTCACTGAGTTCTTTTCTGAAGAATGGATTTAATGGATATGTGCCTGCTGGAGCTACAACTTCTGCTTCACAAAGACAGACAAGGCCTTGAACAGCTAACGTAGACGGACAATAACCTACACCTTGTACAGCGATTGTCTGAGGCCCACATAAATCCTCTTGCACAGAAACTTCAGCTTCAGACATAGGTAAAAACCCTTGCAATGCAATTGCAAGGGTTCCTATGCCAGTGACTAGAGCTTGTGTGGTAAGCTGTAACATTACACCGCAGATACTGTAGTGACGGCTGAAGTACCAGTCCCTATCGTAGAGATTGTTTGAGTTACACTGCCTGCAACTCTGCTTGTCGCAGATACCACAAGATCAGCACCTACACCGTGAATAAGTCCAACCTTAGTCAATGTTGCTAGTTCAGCAAGCAACTCTGTACGAACTGCTAAAGCTATGTCTTGTGCTGTCGGTACGGTAGCTGAACCCTTGTCAACTATCATTACCTGCAATGGTTGCTGATAGCTAAGTTGAACAGTGAAACCACCGAGTGTAGGTAGAAATGGATTTCCACCACCTTCTACTAGCAGAACGCCTTCGGTGACGTTTAGGTTGTGGTCTTCTTCACGTGGTCGGATACGCCAGCCATTTTGCAGGTAAGCGTAAAAGGGCACAGAAGTGCCCTGCACTGGGTCAATAATATCCCCGCCTAGCAGTCTGAACGCCAGCAGGTACTTGCTGTTGTCACTCAAGGCGTGCCAACGTACCCATTCGCTCCAAGCATCTCGGACGCTCAGGGTATCCCTGCCGTCCAAGATGATTAGCTTGGCGGCACCGTCGAAAGTCAGTGCCATAGTCAGTCCTTATTGGTATGCGCGGTCTGTCTCCGCAATCAGCGCGATTGAGATTCCTTTTGCGCGGCTGATTGTACCGCCAAACAACACAGGTTTTGCAAACCCAGGCCGTCCAGCAATCACGATGACTTCTGCATCAGTACCTGGTGTGCGACCACCTTGGGTGTTGCTATCATAGGCAAAAGTGAATGAAGTGGAAGCGGTGGTCAAGGTTCCTTGGATGGGGTTTCCAAGCGAGTCTTCTACAGTAATCGCGCCGGATTCACCGAAGTCGTTAGTAAGGCCTGGTGCAGTTGCATAGAACATACGGTAATAACCACCAACCAGTGTTGAGTTAGCCGTAATATAACCGCCGCTGGTGTAGGGGTAACTACGCCCAACGTTGTTCTGGTCAGTGAATGTTACTCGGTTAGAGTCATTTCCATCAAGGTTGTCAATAAAGACACCTTGTGCTGTGATCAAAGTTTCACCTTCAAACCGCAGCAACAGGCCTGCGGTTTTGCCTATAACAGTTCCAGTACCGCTGTCAATGTCAGCATTCTTACGCAGCATGTACTGAATCTTGGCGTAGATTTGCTCTGCGGAGGCACCGTTACCATCAATAATCACGCGAAATGGGTAAGAACCAGCCCCGACTGTACGGTTTTGGTTTGTGGTGTAATACGTTACAGTGATACCGCTGTAGGGTGCGTTTGCCATTGCAGCATCAGCAGTCGTCTTGTTTGACCCAAGCAAGTTAGTGATCTTGAAGTCCTGCTGGTTTGCAAGCAACAAGTTAACCTTGAATGCGCCGGTGCCGGTTTCACCGGTGTCTGACAGGGTGGAGTCGTCATAGGTGTAGCCGTACTCACGCAAGTAGCCTTTCAAGTACAGGCGTGTATCGAATCCACCGTTGTTGGCGTCACCAAACACCTGAATACCTTGGTTTGCTGCATCCGTGAATGTGAAGTCTATGGCTGGGCCACCAGCAACCTTTTGATAATACTCTTGAGCACCACTATTGACTTCACCCAGGGAAACAGCACCAACGTACACGCTGTTCAGGGTTCCGGTATCGGTAAATGCAGGTAGAGGTGCAGTTGCACTCCACTCCTCCCAGCCGCCGTCGCGGAGCATGTTGCGGGTAGTGTCGTTCTTTGGTTTCCACGAGTTGTACTTACGGCCATCCGTGCCGAATTGCCACTGACCAGACTTGGCGTCCAGCGCATAAATGGGGAATGGGCTGTCCTGATATGGTGCGGTTGTCCACAAGTCAACCAGCTTTGAGTACAGTGCTTGAATTGTTACACCATCCTTGGCAACTAGGTTGCCAGTTGCAATGAGTTCAAATTCGCGGGACACTTCGTTAATAACCAGCTCTGTACCGACGTTGAGCAAGGTCTTTGACGTGATTTTTGCCATTTAGATTCTCCAGTTAAGCAAATGAAAAGTTGCGGTCAACCCGCTGTGTGATCGGTAGTGATACAGGCTCACCCGTAAGTACGTAGTCCCTGATATATACAGGTTCATACCCTGATAGGTAAACAGCAATGTCGATGGCCTGAATAACAGAATACGAGTAGGTATAGCTTGTGCTACCTATAGCGTTTCCTGTGTCAAGTACAGTCGTAGTCCCTGCAAGCAGCACCACAATATCTGACCCTGGTACGATACCGTCGAGTATAAGTCCTACACCCTCGATAGGGTAAATCGCAGCATTCTGTAGAGCAAGCGTGGTGGTACCGTCCACTCGCAGTGAGTCGATTCTGTTTGTGGTGCTGGTCACTGTGCAGGTAATGCGTAGCTTCAACCCAAGTCCGACCACTGGGTCAATGCCTGTTTCTGCAGCAAGGTTGGCGTTACTCAGGGTTTTCCACGCACCGATCCCGCTACCGTCTTTGTCAAGTTTGTATTCGTAGGTGTGATTTGCTGTGTTGGAGCCAGTCACTGCAAATGAGGTCAAACCATTCCAACCCAAGATTTTCCAAGGCCACGTCCACTCTATTTGGTCACCAGCGTTAAAGAACACTGCACGACCTGCCCCAGTGAACTTCGGTGAACCCCCTGTAATCGTATAAGCTGATATGTTTGCTTCAGTCTTCTCAACAAGAATCAGCGCTGCACGTGTTGTGGTATCACCTGTAAATCCATCCCACATAGCACTACCATATACTGCTGAATAACTGCTAGGCACACCACCACTGTTGAACCTATTTCCATGAACAATAGAATCACCTTGCTGTGGTCCAATTGTTTTGGATGCGTCAGCTTGATAGTTATTTACACTAAGAAACCTCTTAGTGGTATTAGTGCCACCATGAATACCTTGACGCAGAGCTGTTGTCCAATTGCGCTGGACTGTGATCTTATCATTGTTACCTGCATCATCCCAAATGTATCCCATCAAGTTGACTGTACCTGCATTGAAAGGCGCTGCCGCAGTTCCACAGTTACGCAGGTTAACCTTCTTGCTTGTGTTACTCATCATAATGGCAAGGTAAGGATGACAGTTTGCCACACCAGGCCAGTTCTCTACGTTTTCAACAGTCACACCCACACACT
>Ga0228700_1001412_pt1 | contig 15764 bp, 11 predicted proteins | sample McNCre317_Aug_MG_FD_178019 | JGI IMG/M metagenome (GOLD analysis project Ga0228700, IMG submission 178019) | Freshwater microbial communities from McNutts Creek, Athens, Georgia, United States - 3-17_Aug_MG | ecosystem: Environmental > Aquatic > Freshwater > Creek | place: USA: Georgia...
CGGGGGAACAGCAGGTACAGCGCCAGCATCACCGGCAGTCCCATCAGAGTGCTGCGCCCGGCCACGCCCACCGCGCCCAAAATGCTGGGACGCCCCAGCGGGCGCTGGGCCAGCACCAGCGAGCTCATCAAGCCCAGGAACCCCATCAGCATCAGCAAGGCCACCAGCGGGCTTTGCGAGTACAAAAATTGCGTGAGGATCAGAAAGAAGCCCAGCGAGGTGATCACGAAGGCGTCTCGGCGTGCCCGCAACTCCAGCGTCTTGAGGCAGGCCAGCAGGGTCACCAGCGTCACGCCGGCGTCCCGGCCAAACAGCGTGTGGTAGGTGATCACGGTCAGGCCCATGCTCGCGGCCAGGCCCACCAGCAGCAGCCAGCGGCGAGGCATGGGGCCGTCATGCCAGGCCAGCTGCGCGCGCCAGCCGACGGCCAGCACCGCCCCGACATTGGCCCACCAAGGCAGCCGCGGGGCGTGAACCGCCATGATCAAGGCCATCACGGCCAGCAGCCACAAGGTGTCGCGGCCTTCTCTGCTCAGCCGGTGCGGTGCGTTGGTGCGGTCTCCAGCTGGGAACAGGCCTGAGGCCAATGGCGTGTCCGGGTGCGTCATGGCGTACGTTGCCAGGTGGCCAACTGGTCAAGGCAATGGCGCAGGTGCTGTGGCCCACGGCCTGCTTCCAGCGTGACGCCAGGCAGCCGCAGGCCATACAACGGGCCCTGGCCGCTGGCCTGTTGTTCTGCCTCCAGCAGCCAACTCGCCAGTCGGCTCAGCCGGTGTTCGGCATCCAGGCCCTGCAGGCCCGGGGTGTGGTCGAAATCCAGCAGCAGGTCCGTCGATTTGCCTTGCGGCCACTCACGGCTGACGGGCATCCCGCCGGCAGCCATGCTCACGCTGGACTTGCGCCAGGCCACGGCGCTGAGGGGATCGCCCCGGCGATACTCGCGCAGGTCCACGGCCTGGGCATCGAGGCGCCTGATGTGATGGGTGTGCTGCCCTGCATCGCTGCTTTGGCCTGAGGCGGGCAGGGTGGGGGCCTGCAGGTCGAGCGCTGGCCACACCAGCACCCGCGATTCAGGGCGCCAGTAAGCCCACGCCCTGAACACCCCCAGGGGATAGCGGGTCTCGATCAGCAGCGGGGGAAGGTTCAACCAGCCCCGTTGCGCGGTGGCCACCTCCAGCGTCACCGAGGTTTCGCCGCCAGGGGGCAGTTCTGCATCTCTGGGGCTGCCCGGTCCTGTCAGCGTGCCCTCAGGCGCCTTGTGGCCTGCGGTGATCTGCAGGCCATAGCGCCCACGTTGCCGGTGCCCATTGATCAGGGTGATGGGCAATTGCACGGCCTCTCCAGCGTGCACACTGCGGACCGAGCCCAGCCGCATTTGCACACCGTGGAGGTTGCCGTGGGTCTGGTAGAGCGCCGCCCCGGCTGCACCCGCCAGCAGGAAGCTCAAGGCGTAGCCCAGGTTGACCTGCTCGTTGATGGAGGCCAGCAACAGCACCAGGAACACGACGCCAAATCCCCATCCCGCCTTGGACGGCAAGATGTACAGGTTGCGTTGGGTGAGCACCTGGTGGTCCCGGCGAGGCGTTCGGGCATCCCACCAGGCCTGCCATCGGGTGCGCCACATCTGTGGCAGGCGGTGCGCGTCCATGCCGTCAGGGCACCGGTGTGCCTTCCAGCAGGGCCCGCGCCTGGGCCTGGGCGCTGCGACCTGATTGAGGCAGGGGCATGAGCCGATGGGCTGTGGCCGGCACCCACAGGGCCTGGAGGTCTTCGGGGGACACGTGCGGGCGCCCTTGCAACAACGCCCTGGCTTTGGCCAGCCGCAGCAGCGACAGCCCTGCGCGCGGACTCAGGCCCAAGGCGAACCAGCGCCCATCGCGGGTCGCGGTGAGCAGGCGCTGGAGGTAGTCCAGCAAGTTGTCGGCGACGTGGATGCGGTCGACCTGGGCCTGGCAGGCCTGCCAGTCCTCCAGTGACATCGCGGCCTGCAGGCTCAGCAACGATTGGCGCCGATCTTGACCGGTGAGCAAGGCGCGCTCGGCGCTGGGGTCTGGATAGCCCAGCGACAGCCGCATGGCGAATCGGTCCAGTTGGGATTCGGGCAGCGGGTGCGTACCCAGCTGGTCTGACGGGTTCTGCGTGGCAATGACGAAGAACGGGTGGGGCAGCACGTGGGTTTGGCCATCGACAGAAACCTGGCGCTCTTCCATGGCCTCCAGCAAGGCGCTTTGGGTGCGTGGCCCCGCGCGGTTGATCTCATCGGCCAGCACCACCTGCGAGAACACCGGCCCCGGGTGAAAGACGAACTGCTCTTGCTGACGCTCGAACACGCTCACCCCGATCAGGTCGCTGGGCAGCAGGTCCGATGTGAACTGGACCCGGGAGAAGCTCAGTCCCAACGAGCGCGCCAAGGCCTGCGACAGCGTGGTCTTGCCCACGCCGGGCACGTCTTCGATCAACAGGTGGCCCGAGGCCAACAGGCACACGACGGCCAGGGCGACTTGCTCGCGTTTGCCCACGATGATCGTGCTAACCTGATCGACAAGCCCGGTCAGGTGTGCAGCCTTGAACGAAACAGATGGGCCTGGCGCCATGGGGGTGGTCAGGTCGTTGCGGAGCATGGCTGCACCATACCCCAAAGTGACCGGCCTGATGGAACAAAGCGAGCCCATGGCCACCGGTTATTTCTCACACCCCGATTGCCTGGCCCACGACATGGGCGCGGGTCACCCGGAGTGCCCTGAGCGCCTGAGGGCGATCGAGGCGGAACTGCGCGGACAAGGGCTGGATGCCCGCTTGATCCACCAAGACGTGCCTTTGGCCTGCAACGACGACCTGGCCCTTGCGCACGATTTGTCTTACGTGTTGAACCTCGATGACTTCCTGCAGCAGCTGGAGTGGACGGGCGAAACACGCGCGCTCGACCCTGACACCTGGGCCTGCCCGGGCACCCGCTCGGCCACCTGGCGCGCGGCAGGTGCCGCCATCGCCGCCACGGATGCCGTCATCGATGGCCGTTTGGGCAACGCGTTCTGCGCGGTGCGTCCACCAGGGCACCACGCCACCCATGACCGCACCATGGGCTTTTGCTTCTTCAACAACGTGGCCGTGGCCGCGCGGCATGCGCTCGACAAGCGCGGCCTGCAGCGAGTGGCCATCATCGACTTCGACGTTCACCACGGCAATGGCACCGAAGACATCTTCGCAGGCGATGAGCGCGTGCTGATGTGCAGCTTCTTCCAGCACCCCCTGTACCCTCACAGCGGGGCTGAGGGAGCGGCCAGCAACATGGTCAACATCCCCGTGCCTGCCCGTGCCGACGGCACGTTCGTGCGTGACGTCGTCAAGAGCTACTGGCTGCACCGCCTGGACGACTTCCGCCCCGAGATGGTGTTCATTTCTGCGGGATTTGATGCCCACCGCGATGACGACATGGGTGGCATGCGCCTGCTGGAGGCCGACTACGCCTGGATGACCGAACAGGTCTTGGCCGTGGCCCAGCGCCATGCGCAAGGCCGCGTGGTGTCCTGCCTGGAAGGCGGCTACAACCTGCAGGCCCTGGCGCGCAGCGTTGCGGCCCACGTCAAGACACTGATCGAGGTGTGATGTGCTCGACGGCAGTGCTTCCTCACACGCCACCCGGCCGCTGAGCTCGCAAGAACTCAGCCTGCTGCTGGATCAACTGCAGCAGCCTTCCGCGCTCACTGAAGTGCTCATCTTGGCCGCGTGCCTGGGCGGTGCCTGGGCGCTGGTGCGCCTGTGGCGCGGTCGACAGGCCGCGCCCGATTCGGTCTGGTTTGGCCAGCGCGTGGTCGACGGCATCTTGTTTCCCGTGCTGGCGCTGGCCTTTGCGCTGATGGCCCGCCGGCTGCTGGTGGGCGAGGTGCCGCTGGCGGTTTTCCGCCTGGTGCTGCCGGTGCTGTCGTCCTTGGCGGTGATCCGCTTGACGGTCAAGGTGCTGGGCGCGGCCTTCCCCACCTCCAGTTCAGTGCGCATGGTCGAGCGCACCATCTCCTGGCTGGCCTGGATGGCCGCCGTGCTGTGGGTCACCGGCATCATGCCCTTGCTGCTCGACGAGATGGCCGAGGTCACCTGGAAGGTGGGGGCGACCAAGATGAGCCTGCGCAACGTGGTCGAAGGCACCTTGAGCGCGGTGTTGGTGCTGATTTTGTCGCTGTCGGTGTCGTCGGCGATCGAGGCGCGGTTGCTGCGCGGCGCGCCCGACACGTTGTCGCTGCGCAAGATCGCGGCCAACGCCATCCGGGCCATCTTGCTGTCGGTGGGGCTGATGTTTGCGCTGTCGGCCGCGGGCATCGACCTCACGGCCCTGTCGGTGCTGGGCGGCGCCATCGGCGTGGGCCTGGGTTTCGGCTTGCAAAAACTGGCGGCCAATTACGTCAGCGGCTTCGTGATCCTGGCCGAGCGCAGCCTGCGCATTGGCGACCTCGTCAAGGTCGACAACTTCGAGGGGCGCATCACCGACATCAACACCCGCTACACCGTGCTGCGCTCGATGTCGGGCCGCGAGTCCATCGTGCCCAACGAGTTGCTGATCACGCAGCGGGTGGAAAACGCCTCGCTGGCCGACTCCAAGGTCATGCTGACCACGCAGGTGCAGGTCGCCTACGGCACCGACCTGGACGCCTTGATGCCCGCCATGCGGGACTGCGTGCTGGCCGTCCCCCGCGTGCTTGACGACCCGCCGCCGTCGGTTCACCTGACGGAATTTGCGCCTGACGGGCTGAGCCTGTTGATCGCCTTCTGGATCGCTGACCCCGAGGCCGGGCAAACAGGCGCCCGCTCGGCGGTCAACCTGGCCATCCTGCGCTTGTTCATCGAGCGCGGCGTTGAGATTCCCTTCCCGCAGCGGGTGGTGCGGTCGGCCGCGCCGTGATCTGGCGTCAGCTTGAGGTATCCTCCGCGCAGCCATGAGTTCCAAGCCGCAAAATCCGCCTGACGTCGACGTGGACGACGACGACATCGACGACCTGCCGCGTCCGCGCCGCAAGGGCATTTACATCCTGCCCAACCTGTTCACCTTGGCCGCCTTGTTTGGCGGCTTTTACGCCATCGTCATGGCGATGAACGGCCAGTTCGAACAGGCCGCCGTGGGCATCTTTTGTGCGATGGTGCTCGACAGCCTGGACGGTCGCGTCGCCCGCATGACCAACACCCAGTCGGCGTTCGGCGAGCAAATGGACAGCCTCTCCGACATGGTGTCCTTCGGCGCCGCGCCCGCACTGATCGCCTATGAATGGGCGCTCAAGGACCTGGGCAAGCCCGGCTGGATCGCTGCCTTCGTGTACTGCTCTGGCGCGGCCTTGCGCCTGGCGCGCTTTAACACCAACATCGCTGTGGTCGACAAGCGCTTCTTCCAGGGCCTGCCCAGCCCAGCCGCGGCCGCGCTGGTCATGGGCTTGATCTGGGTGGTGACGAACTTGGGTGAGACCGCCCGCAGCCTGCACGGCATGGTGTGGCTGGCCTTTGCCATGACGCTGTATGCGGGCCTGACGATGGTCACCAACATCCCGTTCTACAGCTTCAAAGACGTCAATTTCCGCAAGTCGGTGCCCTTCATTGCCATCGTGGCCATCGCGCTCGCCATCGCGGTGATCACCATCCACCCCCCCATCGTGCTGTTCGGGGTGTTCGTGCTGTACGGCCTGTCGGGCTACGCTGTCTTCGCCTGGAAAAAGGCCAAGGGCAAGCCCGTGAGCGTCATCTCGACCTCGACTGACGAACCCGAAGAAGCGGGCCTGCACCGCTGAGGCTGCAGGGCCCAGGCCGGGCGTGCTGCCCGGCGCCCACCATTTGACGACCGCACGCAGGCGCCGCGTGGGCCTGCGGTGCGCACCCGGAGACCGCCATGACCGACAAGCTCATCATTTTCGACACCACCCTGCGCGACGGCGAACAGTCGCCTGGTGCCTCGATGACGCGCGAGGAAAAGCTGCGCATCGCTCGCCAGCTCGAGCGCCTCAAGGTCGATGTGATCGAAGCCGGCTTTGCCGCATCCTCGAACGGGGATTTCGAGGCCATCCGCTCCATCGCCGACGTCATCAAAGACTCCACCGTGTGCTCGCTGGCCCGCGCCAACGACCGTGACATCGCCCGTGCGGCCGAAGCCTTGAAGGGCGCCAATGCCTGGCGCATCCACACCTTCATTGCCACCAGCCCGTTGCACATGGAGAAAAAGCTGCGCATGTCGCCCGAGCAGGTGCTGGAGCAGGCCCGCCAGTCGGTGCGCTTTGCCCGCAACCTCACGGCCGACGTCGAGTTCTCAGCGGAAGACGGCTACCGCTCCGAGCTCGATTTCCTCGCCCGCGTTTGCGAGGCGGTGATCGCTGAAGGCGCGACCACCATCAACATCCCGGACACCGTGGGCTATGCCATCCCTGAGTTGTATGGCAATTTCATCCGCGCCCTGCGTGAAAAAGTGCCCAATTCGGACAAGGCCATCTGGTCGGTGCACTGTCACAACGACCTGGGCATGGCCGTGGCCAATTCCCTGGCCGGCGTGAAAATCGGTGGCGCGCGCCAGGTGGAATGCACCATCAATGGTTTGGGCGAGCGCGCAGGCAATTGCGCCCTTGAAGAAGTGGTGATGGCGGTCAAAACCCGCCGTGACCATTTTGGCCTGGACGTGGGCATCGATACCCAGCAAATCATGCCGGCCTCGCGCCTGGTGTCGCAAACCACGGGTTTCGTGGTGCAGCCCAATAAGGCCGTGGTGGGCGCCAACGCCTTTGCCCACGCCTCGGGCATTCACCAAGATGGCGTGCTCAAGGCCCGCGATACCTACGAAATCATGCGCGCCGAAGATGTGGGCTGGGCCGCCAACAAAATCGTGCTGGGCAAGCTCTCGGGCCGCAACGCCTTCAAGCAGCGCCTGCAGGAATTGGGCATCGACCTGGATTCGGAAGCCGAAATCAACGCGGCATTTGCCAAATTCAAGGAACTGGCCGACCGCAAGAGCGAGATTTTCGACGAAGACATCATCGCCCTGGTCTCAGACGAGAGCGTGACCTCCGAGCACGAGCACTACCGCCTGGTGGCCTTGTCGCAGCGGTCTGAAATGGGCGAGCGTCCGCACGCCAGCGTGGTGTTCGCGGCTGGCGATGCCGAGCACAAGGCCGAGAGCGATGGCAATGGCCCGGTCGATGCCAGTTTGAAAGCCATTGAAACCGTCGTGAAAAGTGGCGCGGAAATGCTGCTGTATTCCGTGAACGCGATCACGTCCGGCAGCACAGAATCCCAAGGTGAAGTGACCGTTCGTTTGCAACACGGCGGTCGCGTCGTCAACGGTGTCGGTGCCGATCCGGATATCGTGGTGGCGTCAGCCAAGGCCTACCTTGCCGCGTTGAACAAACTGCACAGCAAGGCGGAAAGGGTGGCGGCCCAGGGTTAATCCCCAATTTGCCACATTCTGGTACCAACCCGCTTGATGATGGGCGCGCAAGCCTTTGATTTTGCGCGTCCTTTCATTACACTGGTGTGGCGTAGAAAGGGCTGTTGACGTGTTGAGCATCAAGACCAAGAAATACTGGCTGGCTGTGGGCGCCTTGGCCCTGGCCTGCTCGGGTGTCCTCGCGCCGGCTTCGGCAGCCCCCCGCTCCAAATCTGCGCAACCCAAGTCTTCGGTGAAGGTGGCCAAGGTGGCCGCCACCAAGAAGCCGGCAGCCAACCGCGCGGTGACCAAGCCGGCGCGCAGTGGCAAGGCCACTGCAGGCAAGGCGGTGCGTTTGTCCTCGGCTGCAGCCATGTCTGGCGCAGCCGCCGCCACCCCGCCAGGTTTCGTGACCGCGTCGATTGCCGCGCGCCAGCCGCAGGCCAGCCTGGCCGCCGCTTCAGGCGCAACGGGCGCGTCCTTTGGTCAGATCTACGGCTTGCACCACACCCAAGACCCGCTGGAGCTCAAGTCCAGCGTGGCCCTGGTGATCGATCAGGACACCAACGAGGTCTTGTTCGCCAAGAACCCGCAGGCGGTGCTGCCCATCGCGTCGCTGACCAAGCTGATGACGGCCATGGTCATGGTCGAGTCGCAGGTGTCGATGGATGAGCTCATCACCATCACCGACGCCGACGTTGACACCGAGAAGAACAGCAGCTCGCGCCTCGCCGTGGGCACGACCCTGACCCGCGGCGAGTTGTTGCACCTCGCGCTGATGTCGTCTGAGAACCGGGCGGCCCACGCGCTGGGGCGCACCCATCCGGATGGCTTGTCCGGCTTCGTCACCAAGATGAACGCCAAGGCGCGCAACCTCGGCATGGCGGACACCCACTACGTGGACCCCACCGGGCTCAACAGCGGCAACCAGTCCACCGCCAAAGACCTGGCCACGTTGGTCAAGGCCGCCTACCAGCAGCCGCTGATCCGCGAGTTGTCGACCTCGCATGAATACGTGGCCCGTGTGGGGCGCCGTCAGGTGCAGTTCCACAACACCAACAGCCTGGTGAAAAACCCGGCATGGGACATCGGCCTGCAAAAGACCGGCTACATCGTCGAGGCCGGGCGCTGTTTGGTGATGCAGGCGCGCATGGCCGGCCGCAAGTTGATCATGGTGTTCCTCGACTCGGCAGGCAAGTACTCGCGTCAGGCTGACGCCGAGCGTGTCCGCCGCTGGCTCGAGAACAGCAACCAAAAGGGCGAGTTGAGCGCGATGTCGCCGCGCAAGGTCACCTCCTGAGCCGCTCACGTCCCAAGCCTGCGCCTCGCGGCACGGACAACGCCTCCTTCGGGAGGCGTTTTCATTTGGGGTGCAGCGTCAGCATTTGCCAAGCAAACAGGCCACCGAAGTGGCCTGCCGGATGTGCGCCAAATGGGGGGAGCTCAGCCGAGGTTGCGTGCGCCCAAGCTCGTTGAGATCCGCTGGGCGGCGGCCTTCAGGGCATCCAGCCATTCTGGTGCGATCCTGCCGGAGGGTACCTGCAAGGCCAGGCTCGCCACCACGCGGCCTTGGTCATCCCAGACGGGTGCTGCGCTGACCTGCACGTTGGCATCCAAGCCCTCGCCATCCTGGCCGAGGCCGGCCTGACGGATGAGCACCAACTCGCTGTGCAACTGGTCTGCACGCAGGCCTGGTCCGCCGGCCAATCGCTGGATTTCGGGGTTGCTGTCGCTCATCAACAGGGTCTTGCCGGCGGCATTGCTGAGCAGCGGCACGCGCAAGCCCATGTTGCGGGTGATCTGGACGCCGTGGCGGTCGCTGACCGAACGGGCGACGCACAGTGCATCGTCATCATGGCGCACGAACAGCGAGACCGACTGGGCCGTCAGCCGGTGCAGCTCCTGCATGGGGCGCACGCACAGCTCTTTGAGGTCCAGCCGGGCGCGCACCAGGTTGCCGAGGTTCAGCAACTGGAGCCCCAGGCGGTAACTGCCTGGTCCTGAGCGCTCGACCATGCCACCTACGGCCAAGTCGTTGAGGATGCGGTGCGCCGTAGAGGGGTGCAGTCCCGTCTGCTCGCTGATGGATTTCAGCGATACGGCCTCGCCTTGCATGGCCAGCACGTCCAGCAAAGAGAACATCCGGCTGATCACCTGGATCGAAGTGTTGGCGGTCTTGGCGTCGGTCATCGGGGTTTTCCTCCGTGAGAGAGGATTTTGGGAAGTGACATCCCCGGTCAATCGGCGAAAAAATGCGGGGCTTGAGCCCCTGTCCTGATGCACCGCGTGCCATTTTTCGCGTTTGATTGCACCTCATGAACATCTTTTCGATCCAGGTGCGCCATTTGGCGCAAACCATGCGGCTCGCGCTCTGCATGGCTTTGGCATCCGTGGGGCTGGGCGATGCCCGTGCACAGGTGGGGGCTGGTGTCTCGCCTGGGGCGTCAGCTGCCGTGGTAGCTTCAGAGCCGGGTTCGGCGGGTGCGGCGCCCGCCCGGAAATGGGCCTCGGTGCCCCGGGTGCTTGGGCGCATCACCGCTCAGCAGCTGGGCGTGGTCATCAATGAGGATGACCCCTATTCGACCCAGGTGGGGGCCTATTACGCCCGGGCCAGAGGGATCCCAGAGGACCGGGTGTTGCGGGTCAAGCTGCCGATCCGCTCGAGCTTGAGCGAAGCCGAATTCACGGCGCTGGTCAAACAGATCGATGGTTTCTTTGGTGACCGTGTCCAGGGCCTGGCCTTGACCTGGCGGCTGCCCTACGGCGTGGCCTGCAATGCCATCACCGGGGCGTTGGCCATGGGGTTCGATCCCAAGCTGTGCCATGACACGTGTGCGGTCAGCCGGTCTTCCCGCTACTTTGGTTCGGCCAGCACGGCGCCATGGAAGGACATGCGCATGCGCTTGTCGATGCTGGTCGCGGCCAAGGATGTGGATGGTGCAAAGGCCCTGATTGACCGCGGGGTGGCCTCGGACGGAACCTTGGGGTTGCGCGGTGCGCCAAGGGTCAATGTGCACTTCGTGAGCACCGCGGATGCGGTGCGCAGCCAGCGTCAATTGCTATTCCCACCGCCCGGACCCGTGCCGGCGCTGGGGCTCAACGTCCACCTGGACCAGACCGAAGCCTTGCGCGACGAGGATCGCGTGCTGATCTACCTGACGGGGCGGGCCACGCTGGAAGACCTCGACCGTGTCCGCTACGTACCCGGCGCCCTCGGTGATCACCTCACGTCGTTCGGTGGGGTGCTCGACAAGCCCCACGGGCAAACCACAGTCTTGTCCTGGATCGATGCAGGCGTGACGGCCAGCTACGGCACCGCGAGCGAGCCATGCGCCCACCTGCAGAAGTTCCCGCACCCGCAGGCCCTGCTGCTGTTTTACGCGCAGGGCGCCAGTGCCCTGGAGGCCTATTGGAAAAGTGTCGCCTGGCCGCAGCAGGGCTTGTTCGTTGGGGAGCCGCTGGCGGCACCTTTCGCCCGTTAGCAGGCGTTGCAGCCCCGGGGCCTCAGGCGCTCCACAGCAGGCGCCATACCTGCTGCTGGGCCGCCCAGCTCTTGGCCAGTGGCGTCAAGGCCACACGCTCAAACAGCACCACCTCGGGCGATTGGGCCACCGCGCGGCCTTGCGCCGCCTGCACGGCACCCAGCACGGCCAACGGCCGAAGCGTCTGGCGCGCGCTGCGGGGCAGGGCGCGTGTGGCCACTCGGGCTGCCTGGGTAGCCGTATCGGCCTGTGCATGCAGGTGTGCCAGCAAGCCCGGCAGGCCAGCGGGCACCTGGCCGGGTGTGGGTTTGACCAACTGGTGCGCCTTCACGTCAAAGCGCTGCAACACATCGATCGGCACATGCACCCACCCCGCACGCGCATCTTGTCCGAGCCGCGCGAGCAGGTGGTGGCGGCGGATGGCCTCGCCCCAGGCCTGTGCCGCCGCCAGTGACGCCGCGTCGCGGGCGCCCAGCAGCCAGGCGGCACCTTGCGCGGCCTGGCCCGTGGTGGCGGTGACATGGCGCGCCAGGCTGGCTTCGTCCATCCAGCGGTTTTGGTGCAGGTAGCCCAGCAGCGCCTGCACCTGGGTGGCCATGTGCGCCCACAGTGGCGGATTCGCCTCGTCACCGAGTGCCGCCTTGAGGCCTTGCAGCAGCGGGTGTTGCGGCGCGTGCTGTTGCGCGTCCGCAATCGCCTGCAGCCACCAGGCCAATTTGGCCTCGGCCACGCCGATGTCGTCAATTGTCAAAGGGATGCGGGCGGTCTCGTGCCACCATCTCAGCCACAAGCGCAGGGAAGCGCGCCGTTCGGCGGGCGTGGCACGCAGGGCCAGCGACAGGCTGGTGGCGGCGTGGGGCCAGTCGGCCTCAGCAGAGGCCGTGGCCGCGGGGGGAACATTCGATGGATCTTGCACGGCCGCGATTGTCGCAAGTTTGGCGATCTCGCGCGCTCGGCGGCCGAACTACAGGTTTCCTCTGATGCCGTCACACCGAGGTGCGATTGACACCTGTCGCATGACCTGCGTTAATAACTGACCGGCCAGTCAGTAACTTGTGCTGACACTTGGCTGTGAACCGATTTCGACCCATGAAAAAGACAAGCACGGCAGCGGCACCGCGCGCACCCCGTTGGTATCTGGCAGTTCCTTTGGCGGCCCTGGCCCTCCTGGCCTTGAGTGCCTGCAGCAAGCCCGAAGCGGCACCGCCCGTGGTCCGCGCCGTGCGCACCCTGGTGGTTGACGGGCAGGGTGGCACGGTCGAGCGTGAGTACTCGGCCGAGGTCAAAGCGCGCATCGAATCGCGCTTGGCCTTCCGCGTGGGCGGCAAGGTCACGCAGCGCAAGATCGAGTTGGGCCAGTCGGTGCGGGCCGGCCAGGTGCTGGGCCTGCTCGACGCCCAAGACCTGCGTTTGCAGCAAGACGCGGCACAGGCGGGCTTGACCGCTGCGCAGGCCAACGCGCGGCAGGCCGCTGCCGACCTGCAGCGCTTTGCCGACCTGCGCAAGCAAGGCTTCATCAGCCAGGCCGAGTTCGACCGTCACCAAACCACCCACCTCCAGGCCGAGGCCACCTTGCGCCAGGCCCAGGCCCAGGCCGGTGTGCAGGGCAACCAAGCGGGCTATGCGGCTTTGGTGGCCGGTGGCAACGGTGTCATCACCCAGCTCGACCTTGAGCCCGGCCAGGTGGTGTCCCCGGGTCAGCCGGTCATGACCTTGGCCCTCGATGGCCCGCGTGACGCCGTTTTCGGTGTGCCCGAAGACATGGGAGCCACGGTGCGCGCCATGTTGGGCAAGCCGGGTCTGATCAAGGTGCGCCGCTGGGGCTCGCCCGACTGGGTGCCCGCCACGGTGCGCGAGGTCTCGGCCGCCGCAGATCCGAGCACCCGCACCCTGCAGGTCAAGGCCGATGTGGGCCAGGCCGCGTTCGAGTTGGGCCAAACCGCCACCGTGGTGTTCGACACCGCCGTGCGCGCAGCCCAAGGGGTGCGCATCCCGCTGTCGGCGCTGGCCGAGCGGGCAGGGCAGTCGGTGGTGTGGGTGCTCCAGCCGGCGAACATGACGGTGCAGCCACAGCCCGTCTTCACGGCCGACATCACCGGCAACACGGTGCTGATCGCCAAGGGCTTGAGCCCGCAGGCCGAGATCGTCACCGCTGGCGCGCACGTGCTGAGCCCGGGGCAGAAGGTCAAGCGCTGGGTCGATCCGGCCAAGCGAGCCGACGCCGCCAGCACCCCTTCCCACTGAGCCCGAAAAGGACACGCACGTGAGTGACACGTCGACCCCGTCGGCTCAGGCCGCTGGCAGCTTCAACCTGTCTCGCTGGGCCCTCGAGCACCCCGCGCTGACGCGCTACCTGATGGTGGTGCTGATGCTGTTGGGCCTGGCTGCCTACTTCCAGCTCGGCCAGGACGAAGACCCGCCCTTTGCCTTCCGCGTCATGGTGGTCCGCGCCTACTGGCCGGGCACCACGGCACAAGAGATGGCCGAGCAGGTCACCGACAAGATCGAGCGCACCTTGCAAGAGGTGCCTTACGCCGACCGCATCCAGTCTTACACCAAGCCGGGCGAGTCGTTCACGCTGATGGCGGTGAAAGATTCGTCGCCGCCGAAAGAAATCCCCAACCTCTGGTACCAGGTGCGCAAGAAGGTGGGCGACATGCGCGGCACCTTGCCGCCCGGCGTGGTCGGCCCCTTCTTCAACGACGAGTTCGGTGACGTCTACGGTTCGATCTACGCGCTGTCGGCTGACGGCTTCACCGAAGAAGAGCTGCGCCAGCATGCCGAGCGCGTCCGCTCGGACCTCTTGCGCGTGCCCAATGTCGCCAAGGTCGAGCTGTTTGGCGTGCAGGCCGAGAAGGTCTACATTGAGGTGCCCCAGTCCAAGCTCGCGCAGATGGGCTTGGACCTCAACCAGTTCATCGCCCAGCTCAACGCCCAAAACGGCATCGAGGGTGCGGGCGTGTACACCGGCGAGGCCAGCAACATCCAGATCCGCGTGGCCGGCGCCTTCCGCACGGTCGACCAGGTCAAGGCCATGCCCGTGCGCATCGTCAACCCGGTCACGGGCCAGGGGCGCAACTTCCGTCTGGGCGATATCGCCACCATCCGCCGGGGCTACGAAGACCCGCCCAGCCCCAAGGTGCGCCACCAGGGCAAGAGTGTGATCGCCCTCGGCATCTCCATGGCCAAGGGTGGCGACATCATCGCCCTGGGCAAGAGCTTGTCTGAACGCGTGCAGCAGATCCAAGGCGAGTTGCCTGTGGGCATCGAGCTCGACCAGATCCAGAACCAGCCCAAGGCCGTGTCGCGCTCGGTGGGTGAATTCGTGCACTCGCTGATCGAGGCCGTGGTGGTCGTGCTGCTGGTGTCCTTCCTCAGCCTGGGCCTGCACACCAAGCCTCTGCGGCTGGACGTGTGGCCGGGCCTGGTCGTGGCCATCACCATCCCGCTGGTGCTGGCCGTCACCTTCCTGGTGATGAACATCTGGGGCGTGGGGCTGCACAAGATCTCGCTGGGGGCGCTGATCGTGGCCCTGGGCCTGCTGGTTGACGACGCCATCATCGCCGTCGAGATGATGGTGCATAAGCTCGAAGAGGGTTACGACAAGTTCGCTGCCGCCACCGCCGCTTACGAGATCACCGCCATGCCCATGCTCACGGGCACGCTGATCACGGCCACCGGCTTTTTGCCCATCGGCATGGCCAATTCGTCCGTGGGCGAGTACACCTTCGCCATCTTTGCCGTCACGGCGGCCGCGCTCATCATCTCCTGGGTGGTGTCCGTCTACTTCGTGCCCTACCTGGGCCAGTGGCTGCTGCGCACGCGCCCCAAGGTGCAGGCCGGCGAGGCCATCGACCTGTACGACGGCGCCTTCTACCGCCGCTTCCGCACCTTGGTGACCTGGTGCGTGGACCACCGCTGGACCACCATCGCCATCACCATCGGCGCCTTGGCGATGGGCTTCATGGGCATGGGCAAGGTGCAGCAGCAGTTCTTCCCTGACTCCAGCCGCCCCGAGATCCTGGTGGACCTGTGGCTGCCAGAAGGCTCCAGCTTCGAGGCGAGCGAGGTGCTGGCCAAGCGCGTCGAGGCGCGCCTCATGCGCGAGCCTGGCGTCGAGACCGTCAGCACCTGGGTGGGCACGGGCTTGCCGCGCTTTTACCTGCCGATGGACCAGGTCTTCCCGCAGACCAACGTCTCGCAGATGGTGCTGTTGCCCAAGTCTGCGCAAGACCGCGAGGCCCTGCGCAAACGCCTGCCCCAGGTGCTGGCCGAAGAGTTCCCCGAGGCACGCGGTCGCGTCAAGCTGCTGCCCAACGGGCCGCCCGTGCCGTACCCGGTGCAGTTCCGCATCCTGGGCGAAGACGTCAACACCCTGCGCCTGGTCGCCGAGCAGGCCAAAGACCTGCTGCGCGCCCACCCCGACATGCGTGGCGTCAACGACAACTGGAACGAGCAGGTCAAGGCCGTGCGCTTGAGCGTCGACCAAGACAAGGCCCGTGCCCTGGGTGTGAGCACCCAGTCCATCGCGATCGCCAGCCGCGTGCTGGTCTCGGGCACCACCATCGGCCAGTTCCGCGATGGCGACCGCACCATCGAGATCGTGCTGCGCCAGCCCCAGTCCGAGCGCCGCACCCTCAGCGCGCTCGACAACGCCTACGTGCCCTCGGCCTCTGGCAAGATGATCCCGGTGCTGCAGGTGGCCAAGCCCAAGCTCGTGTGGGAGCCCGGCGTGCTCTGGCGCGAGGGGCGGCATTTCGCGGTCACCGTGCAAGGCGACGTCATCGACGGCGTGCAAGGCCCGACCGTGAGCATGGCGCTGTGGCCGCAAATGCAGGCCCTGCAGCAAAAGCTGCCCCCGGGCTACCAGATCCAGCTCGCTGGCACCGCCGAGG
>Ga0228700_1001417_pt1 | contig 15706 bp, 16 predicted proteins | sample McNCre317_Aug_MG_FD_178019 | JGI IMG/M metagenome (GOLD analysis project Ga0228700, IMG submission 178019) | Freshwater microbial communities from McNutts Creek, Athens, Georgia, United States - 3-17_Aug_MG | ecosystem: Environmental > Aquatic > Freshwater > Creek | place: USA: Georgia...
CACCCATTGGTGGCTGGGGTTGAAGCGACGGGTGTGACCGCACATCGCGACCAAACCTTTTTCTTTGGCCACGCGCGCGACCTCTTCCGCATCTTTCCAGCTGTCGGCCAAGGGAATTTCCACTTGCACGTGTTTGCCAGCTTTCAAGCAAGCCAAGCTTTGCGCGGCGTGCATTTGGGTGGGCGTGCACAAAATCACGGCGTCGACTTCAGGCAAAGCCAAGCTGTCGGCCAAGTCGGTGGTGACGTGGTGGATGCCGTATTTGTCAGCGACTTCTTTGGTTTTTTCCAAATCACGGCTGATCAATGACACGACTTCGACACCGTCGATGTTTTTGATGCCGTCCAAGTGTTTGATGCCGAAAGCACCTGCGCCAGCCAAGGCGACTTTGATGGTTTTGCTCATGTTTTTACTCCAGTTGAGGACAGAGCTAAAGGTCTGTCCCGCAAAGTTATTGAATTATGCGTTTTCAAGAATGGCGTGACCCACCGCGGTGTTCGAGGCAGGCACATGGTAGAAGCGGTGTTTCAATTTGGGGGCTGAGCCAACGACTTTGCCGTCTTGGATGTCAGACATCGCACCGCGTGCGATGAGCCACATCACCAACTCAATGCCTTCGCTACCGGCTTCGCGCACGTAGTCGATGTGCGGCACGGCCGCGCAAGCGACAGGGTCGTTGATCATCAGGTCGAGCCAGTTGTTGTCCCACTCGCGGTTGATCAGGCCCGCGCGCGCGCCCTGCAACTGGTGACTCATGCCGCCTGTGCCCCAAATGTGAATGTTGAGGTCTTCGTCGTAGCTCTCCACCGCTTTGCGAATCGCTTGACCTAGGTTGAAGCAACGCTGGCCGCTGGGCACGGGGTACTGCACCACGTTCACGGCGAATGGAATGACAGGACAAGGCCAAGCGCCCTTCACGGGGTCTTGCTCGCCGCACATCAAAGACAGTGGTACGGTCAAACCGTGGTCCACATCCATCTTGTTGACGATGGTCAAGTCAAAGTCTTGTTGAATCACCGACTGCGCGATGTGTGAGGCCAACTCAGGATGACCTTTGACTTTGGGCACAGGACGTGCGCCATAGCCTTCGTCAGCAGGTATGTACTCAGCCGCTGTACCGATGGCGAAGGTGGGAATCATGTCCAAGCTGAAGGCCGTGGCATGGTCGTTGTAGACCAAGAAGATGACGTCGGGTTTGTTGTCCTTCATCCATTGTTTGGAGAAGTCATAGCCAGCGAAGACCGGTTTCCAGTAGTCTTCTTGGGTCTTGCCGAGGTCCAAGGCGGCGCCGATGGCGGGCACGTGGGAGGTGTAAACGGATGCGGTAATTTTTGCCATGGTTATTTCTTTCCTGCTGCGCCTTGGGGTTGATTCTGCGCTTGCGCATCACCGTTTTCGCCGATGACACGGTTGCCCTCCACCGAGCGACCGCCCTTCATCATCATGGCGCGATATTCCTCTTCAGTCATGCCCGTCATGGAGCCCGCCATTTGTTGGAAGCTCAAACCATCGGTGGCACCGATTTTGGCGAGGAAGTAAATATTGCCGCCCGTGCGCATGCACCAGTTCAAATCGCGGGCCAGCACGGCCTGCTTTTGCTCTTCGGTCATGGCCCACTCGTCAAGGTAGGCACGTTCATTGGCTTTGAAACGGGTGCGGTTCTCAGCCTTCATCAGCGACATGCAGAACTGGTTGAGCCAGTAGCCTTTGCGCGATTGTTCGGCATCAAAAATGATGGTGCCGGGAACATCTGTGTAGGGTTTGTCGAGTGCCATTAAAAAGTCTCCTCAGGCCAGTACAAGCGCATCGGGTTGTCCACCAAGAGTTTCTTTTGCAGCTCTGGCGTGGTCGCGATGTGCGGAATGAAGTCCACCAACAAGCCGTCATCGGGCATGTGGTCTTTGAGGTTGGGGTGCGGCCAATCGGTGCCCCAGATCACGCGATCGGGGAACTCGTCCACGATGCGCTTGGCAAAGGGAATCACGTCTTGGTAAGCGTTTTGCTCGCCGTTCAAGGCCTTGGGGCCGCTGACAGACAAACGCTCGGGGCAAGTCACCTTGCTCCACACATTGTGGTGCTCGCGCATGAACTTCACAAACAACTCAAACTCGGAGCCATCCACAGGCTTGGTCACATCGGGACGGCCCATGTGGTCCACCACCACATTGGTGGGCAAGGCGGTGAAGAAGTCCCACAACTCAGGCAAGTCCACGGCTTCAAAGTAAATCACCACATGCCAGCCCCAGAGCTGGATGCGCTTGGCGATTTCAAGCAACTCGTCTTTCGGTGTGAAGTCGACCAAACGCTTGACAAAGTTAAAGCGCACGCCGCGCACGCCTGCCTTATGCATGGCTTCGATTTCTTCATCGGTCACGCTGCGTTTGACAGTAGCCACGCCACGCGCTTTGCCACCAGAGTTGACCAAGGCATCGACCATGGCGCGGTTGTCTGCACCGTGGCAGGTGGCTTGCACCACCACATTGCGGGCAAAGCCCAGGTGATCGCGCAAGGCATAGAGCTGGTGCTTGGACGCATCGCACGGTGTGTACTTGCGCTCGGGTGCGTAAGGAAACTCATTGCCAGGCCCAAACACGTGGCAGTGCGCATCCACCGCGCCTGCGGGCAGTTTGAACTTGGGTTTGCTGGGGCCGTTGTACCAGTCGAGCCAGCCGGGGGTTTTTTGAAATTCCATGGTGTTGTCCTCTCAGATTTTTAATCAGGTTGAATGTGAGCTTCACGCACCAGCTTGGCGTAGCGTTGGCGCTCAGAGCGAATCAGGTTGGCAAACATCTCGGCGCTGCCAGGCACGACTTCACCGCCCACGGCGCTCATACGTTCACGCACTTCTTTGGTTTGCAAGGCTTTTTGCACTTCTTCATGCAGCTTGGCGACGATGGGCTTGGGCGTGGCCGCAGGCGCCACCAAGCCGTACCAGACCGAGGCCTCAAAACCGGGGTAGCCCGACTCCGCAATCGTGGGCACATCAGGGAAGATGGCACTGCGGTTGGGGCTCAACACACCCAAGACCTTGAGCTTGCCACTCTTGACATGGGGCAAGACCTCCAGCGCATTGACCGCTACCAAAGGCAACTGACCACCGATCACATCGGTGATGGCAGGAGAGCCACCACGATAAGGCACATGCTGCAAATCGATGCCTGCTGCACGGGTGAACAACTCGATCGCCATGTGCGGCGTAGAGCCATTGCCGGGTGAGCCAAAGGCAATGCTGTTGGGCTTGCCCTTGGCCGCATCAATCAGTTGTTTGATGTTGGCGTATGGTGCGCTGGCATTGGCCGCAATCACCACGGGCACGCGGCCGATGAGCGACACCGCCACCAGATCGCGCTCGGCATCAAACGGTGCCGGTTGGTACAGCGACATGTTTGCCGCCAGCGCATTGGCCGCCATCATCAAGGTGTAACCATCGGGCTCAGCTGTGACCACCGATTTGACGGCAATGTTGGTGCCTGCACCGGGTTTGTTTTCCACAATCACGGCTTGGCCCATGCTGGTGGAGATGCTCTGTCCGATGGTGCGCGCCACCACGTCCACGGCACCGCCAGCGGCATAACCCACCACCACTTTGATGGGCTTGCTGGGATAGGTTTGTTGTGCCATCGCTTGACAGCTCATGAAGCCAATCAGCAGCACAGAACACACGCGTTGTGCAAAGTTCATCATCATTCCTTGGGTTGTGATTCAGAGGTGGCCAAACCACGCAAACCTGCGCGATCAGCCATGCGTTGCAACTCACCTTGGCGCTTGAGCGTTTGGGCGAATTCACGCAGATACGGCATGCCCACCTCGCGGCCTTTGGGAATGGCGATGGCCAAGTTCTCCAGGCCCCAGCGGTCTTTGAGCACTTGAGCGCTTGGCACTTTTTCGGCCAGCTCAAACAAGATGCCTTTGTTGGTGGCGAATGCATCCAACTCACCACGTTGCAACATCTGCTGCGCCACGCTGAGCGAGGCCACGGGCACCACAGTGGTTTGTTTCAAACGGGTACTCAACACGCCTTGCGAGGAGCTGCCTTGGCTCACGCCCAAACGCACACCCGCACGGTCCACATCGGCAAAGCTTTGGATGCGGCTGTTGGCAGGCACCAGAACACCCAACTCGAGTTGAATCAAGGTCGGTGTGAAATCTACCTCTTGGGCGCGCACGGGCGAAGCGTTGGTGAAGGTCATGTCGACCTCCGACTTTTTGAGCCCGGCGATGACTTCGGCCACACGCGGATACTCCACCACTTGCACGGGCAGGCCCAGTTGTTGCCCCAAGGCATAACCCAACTCCAAGGCCACACCGCGTGACTGCCCGGTCTTGGCATCACGCACCCACGAGGTCGGGCTGCCCAGATACACACCCACGCGCAACACACCCGTAGGTGCCAAAGCCTGTTGCACCTCGGGGGCCACCAACCCCACTGATTGCGCGGAGGAAGGCGACGAGGTTTCCCACGTGCTGACGCAGGCCGTCAAGCCCAACAGGGCGGCAACAGCCAGCGACCAGACAAAGCGACGGGGGATGCGCATGGTTTTCAACAGGTGTCAGTCGATGTACTTCAAACCTGCAGCGGCCAAAGGCTCGCGCATTTTGTACATGTCCAAGCCCAACACACCCGAGGCCAACTTGGCGCGCTTCTCGCCTTCGTTGGCTTCGCGGGCTTGCGCGGTCGCCAAAGTTTTGGCAGCCATGGCTGCTGGCACGCAGACCACGCCGTCGTCGTCCGCCACGATCACGTCACCAGGCGTCACCAGCATGCCCGCACACACCACGGGAATGTTCACCGAACCAATGGTCGCCTTGATGGTGCCTTTGCTGCTGATGGCCTTGCTCCACACGGGGAAGTTCATCTTGGTCAGCTCTTTCACATCGCGCACACCGGCGTCGATCACCAAGGCACGTGCACCACGCGCCTGGAATGAGGTCGCCAACAAATCGCCAAAGTAACCATCGGTGCACTCTGCCGTGATGGCCGCCACCACGATGTCGCCGGGTTGAATTTGTTCAGCCGCCACGTGCATCATCCAGTTGTCGCCAGGATGCAAGAGCACGGTCACCGCTGTGCCCGACACTTGCGCACCGGCATAGATAGGACGCATATAAGGTTTGAGCAAACCCACACGGCCCATGGCCTCGTGCACAGTGGCCGAGCCCAGAGCGGCCAAAGCGTCTGCGGTTGCGCGGTCTGCGCGGGTGATATTGCGGTAAACAACGCCAAGTTCGTACATAAGAAATCTCCAAAAATCTAAAACGCCTCGCCACTGACAAGGCGGCTGTGAATCATCAATCTTGCTTAGCGGCCTTGCGACTTGAGCTTGGTGTCCAAGCGTGAGAACACGCGACGTGCGTTGCCCTCGTACACCTGATGGCGCTCGTCGGCATTGAGGTTGAGCGTGGACTCGATGTAGCGCTTGGTGTCGTCGTAGTAGTGACCGGTTTCTGGATCGATGCCACGCACCGCACCAATCATCTCGGACGCGAACATGATGTTCTTGACCGGAATCACTTTGGTCAACAAGTCGATGCCAGGCTGGTGGTAGACGCAGGTGTCGAAGTAGATGTTGTTCATCAGGTGCTCGGTGAGCAAAGGTTTTTTCAGCTCTTGCGCCAAACCACGGAAGCGGCCCCAGTGGTAAGGCACCGCACCGCCGCCATGGGGAATCAAGAACTTCAAGGTGGGGAAATCTTTGAACAAGTCAGAGGTCAGGCACTGCATGAAGGCTGTGGTGTCAGCGTTCAAGTAATGCGCGCCGGTGGTGTGGAAGCAGCCGTTGCAGCTGGTGGACACGTGGATCATGGCGGGAATGTCGTACTCGACCATCTTTTCGTAGATGGGGTACCACGACTTGTCGCTCAGCGGCGGCGATGTCCAGTGACCGCCCGAAGGATCGGGGTTCAGGTTGATACCAACGTTGCCGTATTGCTCCACACACTTGACCAGTTCAGGAATGCAAGTGGCGGGGTCCACACCGGGGGACTGGGGCAACATGGCCGCAGGCACGAAGTTGTTGGGGAACAACTCAGCCACGCGGAAGCACAGCTCGTTACAAATAGCCGCCCAGGTTGAGGACACCTGGAAGTCACCGATGTGGTGGGCCATGAAGCTGGCACGGGGGCTGAAGATGGTGATGTCCGAGCCGCGCTCTTTCATCTTGGCGAGTTGGTTGGTCTCGATGGTTTCGCGCAACTCGTCGTCGCTGATTTTGAGCTCTGACACTTTAGGCATAGACGCAGGATCTTTGATGCCCGCGATTTGTTTGTTACGCCATTCTTCCAAGGCCTTAGGCGCTGTGGTGTAGTGACCGTGTACGTCGATGATGAGAGACATGAATACCCCTTACAGAATGAAATTGAAAAATTAAAGCCAGTCCATGCCGTGCTTGCGCTTGACGTCTTCCACGCCATCCGAGGTCAAGAACTGCAAAAACGCTTGCACTGCTGTGATACGTGCCGCATCGTTGGCAATAACAGAGGGAACGCCTGAAGAGAACGTGGTGATGAACGCCACATCCGCAGGTAAGGTGCCCAGCACATCGATGCCAGGCAAAGCAATGAGTTCGCTCAACTGCTGGAAACCCAAAGCGGCTTGACCGTTGGCCACCAGCGCGCCCACCGGTGTGCCAGGCGGCGGCACCACGATGCGGGGCTTGACCTGTTCGGCAATGCCCCAGCGCTCGAACAGTTTTTCCAGGTAGACGCCGCTCGGGCCTGTGGAGTAGCTCAGTGTGGGACTGGCCAGCACAGCGGCTTTCACAGCGGCTTCGTGGCTCAAATCGGGGCGTGCAGCACCGGCTTGCACGGCCACGGCAACAGGGGAACGCACCCAGTCGTGGCGGCTGCCGGTTTGCACATGGCCCGAAGCGATCAAACGGTCAATCGCGTCAGAGGCCAGCAACACCATGTCAAAGGCTTCCCCAGCCTGGGCGCGCTTGGCGGCGTCCACACCGCCCACAGATTCAATCTGCACCGTCACGCCGGTTTGGGCCAAGTAGGCCTGCGTCAAGTCGTTCAACAAGGCCTTGGTGGCCATGGAGGAAATGCCACGCAGCACGAGGGAGGAAGTGGAGGTTTGCATGGCGCTGATTCTAGAGATTTAGGCTGTTTTCGGGTGCCAGAAACACCCTTAGCACGCCACTAGCTGATATAAAATAATTAGATATCTTTCAGATCGTTATTCATTTTCAAAAAGCCATGGACCTCAAACAAATCGAATCCTTTGTGCGCGTGGCCGAACTCGGCAGTTTCACCAAAGCGGCGGCGGCCTTGGGCATTCCGCAACCGCTCTTAAGCCGCCATGTGCGCCAGCTGGAGGTCGAGCTGCATCAAAACTTATTGATGCGCAATGGCCGGGGCGTGACGGTGACCGAAGCTGGCCTGGTGCTGCTTGAACATGGCCGAGGCATCTTGCACCAAGTGGCCGTGGCGCAAGAAGAACTGGGCTCGGTACGCGGTGCGTTGGCAGGACGTGTGTCAATTGGCTTGCCGCCCAGCCTGTCCAAGCTCATCACCGTGCCGCTGACCCTGTCGTTCAAACAGGTGTTGCCGCATGCTCAACTGTCTTTGACGGAAGGGTTTTCGGTGTTGATGGTCGAGAGCTTGCGCGCTGGCCGCTTGGACATGGCCGTGCTCTACAACCCCCCGCCCTCGCCCGATTTAGAGATGACGGTGCTGCACGAAGACGCCTTGATTTTGATTGCGGGCCAAAAAAGCAAACCCGCCACCAACGAGCCCGAACTCAAACCGGTGATGAAGCTCTCGGCCTTGGCCGAGCTGCCGCTCATCGTGCCCAGCCGCCCCAACGCGTTTCGTTTGTTGATTGAGACCGAGATGCTGCGCATCAACTGCAAACCCCGAATCGTGCTGGAGATCGATGGCTTGAACGCGATTTTGGAATTGGTCAAAGAAGGTTTGGGTTACGCCGTGCTACCCGCCTACACCCTGCGCAACTTTGCCAAACCCAAAGACTTCAGCATCCACCGCATTGAACAACCCAAGTTGCTGAGCCAACTCATGCTGGTGTGGTCGGCAAGGCGCCCCATGACCGCCACGCACAAGGCGGCGCAGCAAGTCACGCACGACATCGTCACGCAAAGCTTGCAGGCCAACACGATTTAAGCGCTGTTTGGCTAAGGGCAGTTGTAGCCATCGATATGTTTGGCTTGAGGGGCTGTTTTAGGCTGGGAGCAGACTATTGGTGTGAGCAAGTCACGGACTGTAGTCGACCCACAGCGTTCTCGTGAGGTCTTGTATTTGCACTCATGACCTCCGGAGCTAGTCAGAGTCAGGTTAGGGCTTTCCAATCTCCGATGCAGGGAAAACGCGTCCTCCCAACACGGTTCCCCAGACAGAAATGTCGCGAATTGCCGCTGGTTTGACTTGATGTGGATCTTGCTCTAGCACTGTGAAGTCCGCCAATTTCCCTGGTTCGATGCTTCCGATTTTGTTGTCCAGACCCAAGACATACGCCGCATCAATGGTGATCATGCGAAGCGCTTGTTCCAGATTGATTCGCAGATCACTGCCCAATGTTTTGGTGTTCGACTGACCTACGCGCGTCAAGCCCAGCGTGACCCCCAGCAAAGGCTTGGGTGGTGCCACTGGATAGTCGGAGTGGAATGTCGTTGGAACACCTTCCCGAACCATGGTGCCAATGGGTGACAAATCTTCTGCACGGTCTTTTCCAAACACCTTGGGGTAGGCTTCTCCACGCAGCCAAACATAGTAGAGGTTCACGTTGGCGCTCGCGCCAAGCGCTTTCATGGCGCGAATCTGGTCATAGCGAGCCATGCCAAGATGCTCAAAAGTGAAGCGATGATCGACCCTTGGTACTTTGGCTTGTAACTTTCGCAACGTGTCGAGGGTAACGTCTTGTGCCTCAACCCCGATCGAGTGGACAAATATTTGCTGTCCGTCTTTCCACCAAGGTTCTATCAGCGATTCCAGTTTTTCCGGAGGTGTGATCCATTGGCCAACGTTCCCATCGATGTAGCCCAAGCCGCCTGGTTTGAAAGTCAGACCATTGAAGCTGTCATCTGTGAAGAATTTAACGCCGCGGTAGATCAAACGATCTGTGCTTTTCGCCTGTAACGCATGCACGGCATCCATAGCTTTTTCTGTAGATCCATACTTGGCTAGAAAACTGTGCATTGCAGGAATCGCCATCAGGCGCTGCGGTGTCTCCGGGTTGTTAAACACCGCATTGAGCAAGCCAGCTTCAGCATCCGCATTGAAGATGCCCATGGAGTGGTCGGTCGTCGTTGTGATGCCATTGCGACGGTTCAAATCGATCAGCCAGCGCATCAAACGTGAAGCCTCTGCGGGTGCCAATTTGCTTGCCAACAGGGGCAAGATCACATAACTGGCGGCGGGCACGCCCAAGAATTGGCCATTCAATTCGCCCTTGTCATCTCGACCCACGCCGACAATTTTGAGATCGGTCGGAATTTTTCTCTGCGCAATCAAAGCACTGTTCACATATCCGTGGTGCTGTGATGCATCCCAAACCAATACGGGGCGCGTGGTCGAAATCTTGTCCAGATCTTGCCTCGTCAGATGGCGCCCCATTGCAGGCACATCCCATCCCCAAATCAGGATTGGCGTGGTCGCATCTTTCATTTCTGATTCGTATCGACGCATGCGCTCAAAGGCTTCTGCTTCGCTCTTGACGCCTTTGATGTCAGGACCATAAGCCTGAGGCGTGTCCAGCGCAGCAATGGCTGGCAAGTTGGCCGTGATGGCACCCAAAAGTGGGTGCGAATGTGCTTCGATAAAGCCAGGAAAAATTACTTTGTTCGCAAAGCGTGTATCGACGGTGGTTGGCACTTTGCTGGTCCAGTCCTTCAGGTCGTCCAGCGAATCACCCACAGAGACGATGCGATCCCTGCAGACCGCAACCGCCCGCGCTTGCGGGCGTCCAGGATTCATGGTGTAAACCTTTTTTGCCGTGAACACTGTGAGCTTGTCACAAAGCGCTACGGATTCTTCATGGGCATGGGCGGCCAAATTGAATGCCAACAACGTCGCCAAGACGATGGGACTAGTTTTAAATTTCATGAGCCTGTCTCCGTTTTTATATTAATCAGCGCCTTGAAATAAGTTCGCTAGGGCGCAGTGTGTTTCCTCTTGGAATTCTTCGTCCAATGTATTTTTCAACTACTATTTATGCAATGAACACATCAATCGATCTGAAACGTCTGCATCATTTGGTATTGCTCGCTGAAGAATTGAACTTCTCAAGAGCTGCCGAGCGTGCGTGCCTGTCTCAGACCGCCTTTAGCAGGAGCATTCAAACCCTCGAAGCCGAATTCGGTATGCGGTTGTTTGATCGAGCAACGCGATCAGTTCAACCCACAACCGTGGGGCGCAGCGTCATCGAACGAGCCAAAGAGCTTTTGGGACGTGCGCGAGATATGGCGCAAGAAGTGGACTATTTGGCCAACGCAGAAGGTGGGACATTGAGCTTTGGTGCGAGTTTGTTTGCGGTGGACACTGTATTGCCAGGCGTTTTGCCCCAATTCAAGCAAGACCGCCCCGGCCTGCGTATCGATTTGGAAGTCAGCCAATGGGCTGTGTTGCTTCAACAGTTGGAGTCTGAATCCATTGAGTTCTTCGTTGCCTACCCAGGCCCCACGACCAATGATCACCGTTTTAAAGTGAACATGCTGGCTCAGCGTTCGGCTTCCTTGTATTGCCGTGCAGAACATCCGTTAGTTAAGGCACCAGCCCCTGAACCCCGGCCTGATCAAGTGCCGGATTTTCCATGGGCACTGGTGCAAATTGACAACCTCATTGAAGTCCAGTTGCGACAGCTCTTCGCTGTCAAAAGCGATCGTGAATTGCCCATCAAGTTGCGGTGCGACAACCAGGCCTTGCTGCTTGAAAGTGTGTTGAACAGCGATGCCATCCTGTTCACTTGGGAAGCATGGCTTAAAAGAAAACTGGCAATGGGTTCTATTGTGGACTTGGGCGCTCGGCTTCAACCTGCCATTCCGACGCAAGCCAGGCAGCTCAGCGTAGGTATTGTTCAGCTTGCCGGTCGCACTCTGTCACCAGCTGCACGCAAACTGATTAGCCTAATCATGGGGCGCGAGGAGGCAGTTACATGACCTTTCAGCAATGCAGTGAAAGACGGCTATCGCTGCAAAACTGCCACAAAGCAAAGTGGATGGCTGATCAACAACAGGACGCTACCAAACACTCTCTAAACTGAACCAACAACCATTTTTTCTTCGGGTCAGTCCACAACGTACGTTTGAAGAACTAAGAACGTCCCTTGAGCACCCTCGACAGCAAAGAACCTTCAGGCTTGTCAGTCTGCGCTTCTGGCTCAGCCTCCACCACCGGGCTGATCGCTTCTTCAAAGCGGCGAAAGAAATCTTCCGCCAGTGACTTGGCGGCGCCGTCAATCAAGCGCTGGCCCAGCTGCGCCAACTTGCCGCCAATGCGCGACTGCACGGTGTAGTGCAATTCGCAGCCCTGTTCGTTGTCGGTCAAGGTCACCTTGGACTCGCCCTTGCCAAACCCTGCTACGCCGCCTTGGGCATCGAACACCAGGGCGTAGCCATTGGGTGGGTCGATGTCTTGCAAAGTCACGGTGCCAGCGAACTTGGCAGACACAGGCCCGATCTTGATCGCCACGCCCACGGCATAGGTGTTCTCATCGGTCAGCTCAAACTTGTTGCAACCTGGAATGCAGCGCTTCAACACCTCAGGGTTGTTGAGTGCGGCCCATGCCTCTTCGCGGCTGACGGGCAGCTGCCGGGTTCCTTGCATTTCCATCGTGGTGTTCCTTCTTTGTTTTCAATGTGCAGATTGGCAATGCACGTATTGTCAGTGTTTCAACAGCTGGCCGAGGCCTTGTGCCAGGTTTTCCAGGCGCGCCAGGCTGTGAATGGCCACCTGCGCATCGGCATGACGCGCCAGCACCTGCGGCCCGCGCGCCAAGGGCTGGTAGCCGTCAAAGCGCAGCAACGGGTTAAGCCACAACAAGCTGCGGCAATGCCGCTTGAGCCATGCCACCTCTTCTTGCAACTGCGCAGGTTCTCCCGTGTCTAAGCCATCGGTGATCAACAGCACCAAGGTGCGCCGCCCCACCAGCACCTGCGAATACTGCTGACGCACAGTGGCCAGCGATTCGCCCAAACGTGTGCCACCGCCAAAGTCCGCCACATGTTGGCTGACGGCATGCAACATGTCGTCGGTGTCGCGCAGCGTAAAGGCCGCGCGCAAATCACTCAAGTGGGTGCCAAAGGCAAACACCGCGCGCTTGCCCCGTGGCGTTTGGTGGTGCAAAAAAGCCAGTTGCATACGGGCATAGCGCTCCATCGAGCCCGACACATCAAGCAGCACCAACACAGGCAAGTCCTGCTCACGCCGACGGCGCCTTGGCAAAGCCAACACCTCACCGCCTTGCCGTGCCGCCGTGCGCAACAAACGTGGCCAATCCAAGCGCGACCCACGTGCGCCTGAACGCCAGCGTCGCCCAGCCACGGTGGGCCAACGCATGCGCAGGGCTTGCACACCGTGTTGAAGCTGGGCCAACTCGTCGGCACTCAGGCTTTGAAAATCGGCATGCTTCAAGCGTTGCACCGCACTGGCCACCGCATGCTCGGCTTGGGCCTGGGGCGCTATGGGGTGTAACTGTGGCGACGTTGTGGTTTGCAGGTCTGCCAACGCGTCTTGCACACGTTGTCGCAAGCGCGGGTTGTCATCTGCGCAAAGCGCCATCGAAAGCGGCAGGCCTTGAGTCGCATCATCAGCGGTGGACGACTGGCTCACCATCGCCCAATAGGCATCAAACACGGCCTCAAACACCGGAATGTCTTCGGCCCGACTCAGCCAAGTGGCTTCTAGGGCGTGGCAAACCTGGTCACGTTGGGACACATCGATCAAGGTCAGGGCTTGCAGCCCCAAGGCCATGCGGGCACTGTCTACCGCCACACCAGCACGGCGCAGCACGCGTCCCAAGCCCACCCCGTGCGACACCCACATGTTGGCGTCCTAATCGGCGATGAGTTCAGGCAACAGCCGGTTCAAGCTCAACACATCTTCTTGTTGCTTGAACAGCACGCCCGATGTTTCTTGCACCATGTCTGGGGTGATCTGCGCGGCCTGCAAAGCCACCAAGGCTTGGGTCCACTCCACGCTCTCGGCAATGCCTGGCAAACGTACAAAGGCGGAGGCAAAGCTGTCACTGCGCAAGCGCGCCACAAAGTCAGCCACTTGCTGCGAGAGTTGCGCACTGGCTTGCGGCACCTGGGCACGCACAATGGCCAGCTCACGCGCCAGATCGGGATAGTCCATCCAATGGAACAAGCAGCGGCGTTTGATGGCGTCGTGTAAATCGCGGGTGCGGTTGCTGGTCAGCAGCGTGATGGGCGTGATGTTCGCGCGCAGCGTGCCCAACTCCGGAATGCTCACCTGGTACTCACCCAAATACTCCAACAAAAAAGCCTCAAAAGGTTCGTCGGCGCGGTCCACCTCATCGATCAGCAACACCGCACCCGGTGCCGGGGCTTGCAGCGCTTGCAGCAAGGGACGACGGATCAAAAACCGGTCTTGGTAAACCTCACGCTCCAAATCCTCACTGGCTTTGCTATCGTGCGCCGCGCGCAGATGGAGCAACTGGGCGGTGTGATTCCATTCGTACAAGGCCTCACGTTGCTCAATGCCATCAAAGCATTGCAAGCGCAGCAACTCACGTTGCAGCACACGGGCCAAGACCTTGGCCAACTCAGTTTTCCCCACACCGGGCGCACCTTCGAGCAACAAGGGTCGCTGCAAACGCAGCGCCAAGAACACGGCCGTGGCCAAACGGCGGTCGGCAAAGTAGCCTTCTTGCGCCAAGGCGGCGCTCAGCGCGTCGATGGAACTCAGCGCGCCAAGCTCGTTCATGCCAGCGCCTGTTGTACCGCGCGTTGTGTTTGCACCTTGATCAAATGCGCGCGGTAGTCGGCCGAGGCGTGCAAATCGCTGTTGAGCTCGTCGGCGTCAATCACCACATGTTCGACCGCTTCTGGGGTGAAGCTTTTGGTCAACGCGGCTTCCAAGCCAGCATGGCGGAACACGCCATTGCCCGCGCCCGTGATGGCCACGCGCACACCCGCTGCAGTTTGCGCGACAAACACGCCCACCAAGGCAAAGCGCGATGCAGGCTGTTTGAATTTGGCATAAGCCGCGCGCTGTGCCAGCGGAAATTCAATCGCGGTGATCAACTCACCGGCTTCAAGTGCTGTGGTGTAAAGACCTTGGAAAAAATCGTCAGCGGCAATTTGGCGTTGGTTGGTGTGCACCGTGGCACCCAAAGCCAATACCGCGCTGGGGTAGCACGCAGCGGGGTCGTTGTTGGCCACCGAGCCACCCAAGGTGCCCATGGCACGCACTTGGCGGTCGCCAATGCCTTCGGCCAAATGCGCCAAGCCTGGCAAAGCGGCCTTCAAGCCCGCATGCGAGGCCACCTCTTGGTGGCGGCAAAAAGCGCCTACCACCCAAGCATTGCCTTGTTGGCGAATGCCTTGGAGTTCGGACAGCTGCGACAAGTCAACCAATTGTTCGGGGTTGTGCAAACGCTGCTTCATTGAAGCGAGCAAGGTTTGACCACCGCCCAAAGCTTGACCACCGGCCTCGATCAAGGCCAGTGCTTGCTGCAGCGAGGCGGGACGTTCGTAGGTGAATGTGTACACGCGTCAGCCCTCCTTTACGCTTTCATAGCGGCAGCACCTTGCTGCACCGCCACAACAATGTTTTGATAACCCGTGCAGCGGCACAAATTGCCTTCGAGCATGTGGCGAATCTCTTGCGCACTGGCTTCTGGCTTTTGCTGACACAGATTGACCGCGCTCATCACCATGCCAGGGGTGCAAAAACCGCACTGCAAGCCGTGGCAGTTTTTGAATGCTTCTTGCATGGGGTGCATGCTGCCATCGGCTTGGGCCAAGCCTTCGATGGTGGTAATTTGTGCGCCTTGGGCTTGCGCCAGCAACACATTGCACGACTTGATCGCATTGCCGTTCATCAGCACGGTGCATGCGCCGCACTGGGCGGTGTCGCAGCCCACGTGGGTGCCGGTGAGGTGCATTTGTTCACGCAAGGCTTGGACCAACAAGGTGTTGGGTGCAGCTTCGAGCGTGACGTTGTTTCCATTCACGGTGAAAGTGATTTGCATCAGAGGGTCCGTTTCTTATGAGGTGCGACGTTAAGCAGCGTGCATCAAGCGCCACAGGCGATAAGGCGTGAGGGGCATTTGCAGTTGGGGCGCAAGATCGCCACGGCCGTGACGCGCCAAGGCATCGGCCACGGCATTGACCACCGCAGGCGTGGCACCGATGGTGCCCAACTCGCCCACGCCCTTGACGCCCAGCACATTGTTTTTGCAAGGAATGCTCTCGTCAGTGTGTGTATCAAACATAGCAGGCATGATGTCGGCGTGCGGCACGGCGTAGTCCATCAAGCTGCCCGTCAGCAACTGGCCGGTTTCTTCGTCGTACACCACCTGTTCCAGCAGCGCTTGGCCAATGCCTTGCACGGCACCGCCGTCCAATTGACCGCGCACGATCATGGGGTTGACCACGCGGCCAATGTCGTTGACCGAGGCATAGGCCACCACCTGCACTTCGCCGGTTTTGGGGTCGAGCTCGACTTCGCACACATGGCAACCATTGGGCCATGTGGGGCCTTTGGCGGCTGTTTTGGAATTGATTTC
>Ga0228700_1001418_pt1 | contig 15688 bp, 20 predicted proteins | sample McNCre317_Aug_MG_FD_178019 | JGI IMG/M metagenome (GOLD analysis project Ga0228700, IMG submission 178019) | Freshwater microbial communities from McNutts Creek, Athens, Georgia, United States - 3-17_Aug_MG | ecosystem: Environmental > Aquatic > Freshwater > Creek | place: USA: Georgia...
GGGCCGAATCCCGTCGGGAACCGACAGAACCCCTAGGGTCAATGGAAGACACGATGAAGCAGGTGCTGGAGAACCGCCGGCGCCGAGTCAACTAACCCTTTTGGAGAACTGAAAAATGGCTTCCCCGAACAGCACTTTTACGGAACTGGTCACCACGACCTTCCGTAAGCACCGCAAGGAAATCAAGGACAACCTTTCGAACCGCAACGCACTGCTGAAGTGGGTGCGTGATCGCGGCAACATGACTACGCAGGGCGATGGCGGCCTGTCGATTGTCGAGCCGCTGGACTATGCGGCGAACTCGACCTACCAGCGTTACAGCGACTGGGACACCCTGAATATCTCGGCGTCCGATGTTATTTCGGCTGCTGAATTCCAGTGGCGTCAGATTGCGCTGAATGTCGTGGCTTCGGGCCGCGAACTGCGCATCAACAACGGCGACAGCCGGATCATCAATCTAGCAAAGAGCCGCGTGAAGAACGCGATCCGTACCTTCAACAACAACTTCTCGTCCGATATGTACTCGGCGGGCACGCTGACGAACCAGATCAACGGCCTGCAGGCGCTGGTTGCTGATGTGGGCACTGGCACCGTCGGCGGCATCGACTCGTCGTCGTTTGCCTTCTGGCAGAACACCGTGATTGACGCTTCCAACCTGTCGGTTACGCCGTCTGCGACGACCATCGAAGGCGACCTGATGCTGCCGGCTTGGCTGGCGACGGATCGTGGCCCGGATGACTGCGTTGACCTGATCGTGGCCGATAACCTGTACTACTCGTACTTCGAGAAGTCGCAGGTGTCGTTCAAGCAGTACAACGACACGCAGGACGGCGGTGCTGGCTTCAACAGCCTGCGCTACAAGAAAGCCCGCGTGGTGTACGACGGCAACTCGGGTATCCCGGCTGCTCATATGTACTTCCTCAACACCAACTATCTGAAGCTGGTTTCGCACCCCGATGCCGACCTGACCGTGATGGACGAAATGCGTCCGATCAATCAGGACGGTGCCGTGACGCAGATCCTGTGGATGGGAAATCTCACGATTTCCAACCGCAAGCTCCAGGCCGTGGTTGTCGCTTAAGTACCGGCATAACAGGAGAATCAAGAAATGTTTGCACCTATCAATTTTGCCGGCGCGACCCCGTTTAACGACTGGTTCCTGCCGGATACGACTCAGCGCCATCCTCTCGGCTATCAGGTCGAAGCGGTGGATCCGTACTGGGGCTATGGCCTGTTCCAGTACATCAAGAGCAACGATGCGATCCTGAAGGGTTCGCTGGTGATTGTCGGTACGTTCCCGACGTTCCTCGGAACGCTGCTGCCCAACACGGCGTCACTCGGCGCCCCGTTTGGAGTTGCGATGGCTCCGATGGCTTCCGGTACTTATGGCTGGATCCAGATCGTCGGTTGCGCGGTCTACAAGACCAACGCTACCGTCGCTGCGGATGCCGCTGTAGGTATTGGCGCTGCCGGTATCATTGGCGCGTACAGCACGCTGAAGGGCATGGTCAACGTCCATAACCTGAAGGCTGCTACCGCGACGACCACGTTCACCGCCAACACGACAAACGGAACCGGCGTTGTTGTTGTTCCGGGCGGCTACGATGGCGCGTTCCTTGGCATGGCGCTGTCGGGTACGGGTATCCCGGCCTCTACCGTGGTTGCCAAGCTGGACCCGGATGGCAAGACCATTTACACCGGATCGGCCATCGGTACGCTGGGCGACAAGAACTCGACGGCAACTGGCACGATCACGCTGACCGGCACTTACACCGGCTACGGCGCTGGTTATATCCAGTTCCCGTCCACTTCTTCGGCAGTGGCGTAAAGTACAGGGCGCCGGCATCCCGTCGGCGCCCTTTTCTAAGGAGGACTCATGAGCGTAGTGGGAGCAGTCGCAGAACGGTCCGACAGGCCGGCATATGTGCGATTTGAAAACAGGGTAATTGAGGACAAGCAGGCGTCTCTCAAGCAAGGGCAGTTCATTGGCAAGAACGTGCATTTCGCAAAAATCACGCCGCCATATTCCAAAGACTGCATGGACATCAAGGTCGAGCAGTGGAAGATGAATTTGGAGGCTGACGTTCGCGAAGGGCGCATTCCGAAGGAGTGGGTAGACAACTACATTGCTCAGTATGAAGCGTGGAAGAACGGGCAGGAACTCCCTCCCGTTGGCACGGCTATCAGGGGTTGGGGAGTTATCTCCCCAGCCATGCAGGAAACGTTGATCCGCATGAATATCCTCACTGTTGAGGATCTTGCTGCGGTGAATGACGAGGGCATTCGTCGCATTGGCATGGGATCGCTGGACCTGAAGAACAAAGCTGTAGCTTGGCTGCAGCAGATGAAGGACAAGGGACCTCTGACAATGGAGGTTTCTGCCCTGAAGAACGAGAACGATAGCCTGAAGACTCAGGTTTCAAACCTGTCTGCTCAGGTTGAAAAGTTGATTGGAATGGTAGGCAAAGAACAGCTTGCCGTTGTTGAAGTGCCCGGAAACAGCATTTCGGCGGACGACATCCTGCCGGAGAGCGAGCCTGTGAAGCGCAAGAAATAAACAAAGGAGCCAAGGGTGAACGCCCTAGAAGTAATTCAACGCGCCGCAAACGCCCTTGGCATTCCTGAACCGTCCTCTGCTCTTGCCAGCACTCAGGACGACATCATTCAGCTTGTTGAACTGCTGAATCAGGAAGGACGTTCGCTTTCCTCGCGGTATGATTGGCAGAATCTTACCTACGAAGCTACGTTCACAACTCTGGCTGCTGAGTCACAGGGTACGCTTGCCAGCATCATTGGCGCTACGCAGGAACTGCGTCATATCGTCAATGACACCATTTGGAACCGTACCACGCAGCTTCCGATCCTGGGACCAAACTCCAAGCCGGAGTGGCAGGCTCGCAAGGCGTTGGCACTGACTGGCCCGTATCCCGAGTACCGCATCCGTGGCAACACGCTGCGGTTTTACCCAACTCCACCTGCTGGAGAGACGTGCTATTTTGAGTACGTCAGCAGCATGTGGCTGACGGATTCTACTGGGGCGACGTACCGGCGCAATCTGGCTTCCGATACTGACGTGTTCCTGCTGGATGACGAAATCCTATTAGCAGGGCTTGAATGGCGATTCCTGCGCAAGAAGGGTCTGTCGTATGCGGAGGAATTTGCGTCTTACGAAGCTCTTGTACAGCAGGCCATCAGTCGTGATGGAACAAAACCAATCCTGTCAATGGATGGAGAATCACGGAAGTATCGGTACGGAACTTTCATTCCTGTTGGGAGTTGGGATCTGTGACTGTCTCTGAGGAACGTGACGAGCTGGAGCGTATGCTGCGCAAGGTTTGCCGTAGTGGCGTGACTCTGCCTAATGACGTTGCAGTGTGGTGGGCAGTCAAGCAGCAGCAGATTGCTCAGGAAGATGCCGCCAAGGAGGCGCGTCGCCAACAGAAAGTCGCTGACTTGACCACTCGCATTGCATCCTTGCAGGCTCAGTTGGACGCGCTCTCATGATGCGTCAACCGCAGGAAGTTAAGGTACGTCCGGGGGCGCAGAAGTCCGCCTCTACGTCAATTCCTGCGCCTATTGGCGGACTGAATGCGCGGGATTCCGTTGCCAACATGTCGGCTCAAGATGCCGTCAAGCTGGAGAACTGGTTCCCAAAGACCACTAGCGTCGATATTCGAAATGGATACACGTCATGGAATACGTTCACCGGAACTTGCCAGTCCATCCTTGTGTATACCAGCGGCAGCGCGACCAAGATATTCCCCTGCGTCAAGAACGGATCCACCTACAGTATTTTTGACGGCAGCAGTGCCGGGGCGTTGTCGTCTCCAGTCGTCGGAGGCAGCGGTCCTACAGTGGCTGCAGTAACGAGCACTCGCTATGACTATGTTAACTTCGGCACGACCGGTGGGCAGTTCCTGAGCGTCGTTAATGGCGCTGATGTCCCCCTGCAGTATGACGGCACGACATGGGCTCAATCGACCATGACTGGCGGAACTCCCGCCAATCTGTTCACTGTAGGCGTCTACAGTAGCCGGCTGTGGTACTTGCAGAAGAACTCGATGAATGCTTGGTATCAAGTCACGTCGGCCATTACAGGCGCTCTGACGCAGCTTAACCTTGGCATGATTTTCAAGCTCGGGGGCTACCTGAACTCGATCATCACAGTCACTGATGCGTCCAATACGCTCAATGACTATGTGGCGTTTTTGTCGAGTGAGGGGGAGGTTGTCGCCTACACCGGTGATCCTGCAGGTACGTTTACCCGTGTCGCCCAGTTCCGTATTGGTCGCCCGGTGATTACGGGTAACCGATGCTGGACCAAATGGGGCGCCGATGCGTTGGTGCTGTGCGCTGATGGCGTGTACCCGCTTCGGAAAGCCATTCAGGACAACTCTCGTGATAGTGGACTTGCGGTATCGGACAAGATTCGCAACCTGATCAACGGCGACCTTTCCATACACGGTGCAAAGTATGGATGGTGCCTGACTGTTCACCCGACGGGAGCAAAGCTGATTGTGAACGTTCCTACTGCGGAAGACTCTGCGGCCTATCAGTACGTCATGAACACGCAGACTGGAGCATGGTGCAAGTTCACGGGCTGGAATTCATTCTGCTTTGAAACTGCTCGCGACACGCTGTACTACGGCGGATCCGGCGTCATGGTCAAGGCAGATACTGGTACGGAAGATGGCAGCGCCGCTATCACGGCTGATGCGCGGCAGGCATACAACTACTTTGGCGTTCGTGGCCGTACCAAGCACATGAAGATGCTCCGTCCGATCATGGGTACGGATGGAGAGTTCCAGTTCCATATCGACGTAGATACCGACTATGGCGAGAAAGACCTATCCACACTGTACACGGTGGCTGGAGGCGGTGGAGATCCTTGGGGCGGAGTTTGGGACGTAGCCTGGGCCGGCGCAGTAACGCCTCAGAATCGCTGGTATTCAGCCAATGGGATTGGGCACGCCATTGCTATTCGCGCCAAAGCTCGCGTGGATGCGGTAAGCCTTACATGGTCAGCTACCGATTGCGTGTACGAAGTCGGCGGAGTGCTGGCATGAGGTTCGTGTACGACAAGGACGCCTGCGCAGAATTTGCGGCCCGCATTCTCACGGAAGGGAAGAACTGGGGGCCTTGGTTTCAGTGCGTTGGCCTTGAGCGCGAAGGAAAGATCGTTGCCGTGGCTGTGTTCAATGACTACACGGGCGATAATGTCGAGATCACGGTAGCCTCTGAAGGTCGCTGGGCATTTCGAGGCGTGATCCGTCGCGCAATGGACTATGCGTTCAAGGAACTTGGCTGCAAGCGCATTACGGCACATATCCGACAGTCCAACCATCGTGCGCTGTCAGCTGCTCACCGAGTTGGATTCAAGCAGGAAGGCCGCGCACGAAAGTGGTTTGGAAATGAAGATGCGATCATTCTCGGGTTGTTGCCCGATGAGGTATTACTGTGAAGGCACCTAAGGCACCTACCCCTCCTGATCCGAATGTTCAGGCAGCGGCACAAACCCAGTCCAACCGGGACACGGCGACATACAACAATGCCATTGAACATGGCAATACCTACACGCCACTGGGAAGTTCTACCTATACAGGCCGAGTAGATCCGGTGACTGGCGCGACCGTCTATGACCAGACGGTATCTCTGGATCCTGCACAGCAGGCGCTTTTGGATACCCAAAACCAGCAGGATTTGGCACTGGGGCAAACGGGCAACTCTCTGCTGGGACAGATCAACGACACCATTGGACGGCCCATGGATACCAGCGGCCTTCCAGGCTTGATGGGGGCTGTGAACTTCCAGCAGTTGAACGGAAATGCGGGGCAGATTGACCAGTTGAACGTCAATGGACCAGGAATTCAGGGGACGTTGGATACCAACGGACTTCCTCAACTGTACGGCGCTGAGAACCTGATGGGTGCCCGCAATCAGGTATCCGATGCGCTGTACCGCCAGCAGTCGTCCTATCTAGACCCGCAGTACCAGCAACAGGATCAGGCACTGCGGACGGAACTCGCCAACAAGGGCGTGGCGGAGGGCAGCGAAGCATGGAACCGCATGACGGGAGACTTTAACCGAAACAAGTCATTCGACTATGCCCGTGCTAGAGACTCGGCCATTACGGGATCTGGCGCTGAACTGAGCAGACTGGCTCAGATTGCTCAGGCTAACCGTGGGCAGTTGTTTGGCGAGAAACAAGTTGCTGGCAACTTCCAGAATGACGCACAGCAGCAGGCGCTATCTCAGGCATTGGCTCAGGCTGGATTTGGCAATGACGCTAGATTGGCGAATGCCAGTTTTGCCAATGACGCAATGAGTCAGAACAACGCCAATGCGTTTGGCGCTGCTCAGTTCCAGAACGCGGCTCGCGGGCAGGGACTGAATGAAGCGTATGCGGCACGGGCTGAACCGCTCAACATGTTCTCGGCACTGCGCGGGGCTACTCAGGTGGATGTGCCGCAGTTTGAGGCGGCGCAGAACTCTGTCACCAATCCTGCCGACATTGGCGGGTATATGGGACAGAACTACCAGAATCAGCTTGCTGCGTATCAGGCAAAGATGGCTAGCAAGAATTCCGTGCTTAGTGGACTTATGGGTCTTGGTTCATCTGCTATTAGTTCCTACCTCGGGAAGAAGTAGAAATGAGCATTAAAGACATCCTTGGATTTGAGTTGTTCAATGGGAAGCACATCCTCAAAGACCTTGGAAAGCATCCATGGCGAGCTGTTACCGGAATTGATCCATTAAGCACTGGCGCTTGGAACAAGGTTTTGGGACGCCATGACCAGCCGCTTGTTGATCAGATGGGTGGCGCGTATGGCGGCCACGTAATCTCTGCATTTGGTAACAAAGACGGCGGCGTATATGCGGATGCTCAAAAGGCCGGGATAGATACAAAGTCTGGTGGGCAGATGCAGGATGCCGCGCATGTGATTGCGGCGTTGATTGCTGGAAACTACCTTCAGGGGAAGTTGCCAACTCAGGAAGGAAACAACGGGTTTAACTTCCAGCAGGGATCCATTGGCGGGCGACAGCAGCAGCCTGAACAGCAGCCTATTGTCCCAGATCAAATGGTATCTATCCCTCAGACACAGCCAATGACCGCTCCAAAAGCTGCTCCTGTCGTGAACAGCAAAAAAGAGTTCAGAATGGTAGGCACTCCTACCGGCCTCATGAGAATAGGGCAGTGGAACCGATATGGCTAACACCCGCACAGTCCAAGTAGTCACCAAGAAAGCAGCGTCTCCCGCATACGAAGACGCAGCCCGCCAACGTGCGCTCGCAAATGCGCTGCAACAACGTGCGATGGCCCCGCGTGACATGTCTAACCTGCAGGGTAAAGACCCGTATCTCGCTGGCCTGACTCAGCTTGGCGAGGCGTTGCTTGCTCGTTATGCGGGGAAGAATGCGACTAAGGCGGAGGCTGGGGCGGACAGTCAGATGCGCGACGTGAACGCACAGGCTATAGAGAAGCTGGCCGGCGCATACCAGATAGAAGGACTGGATGGCGAGCCTGCAACTCCACTGCTTGGAGGCTCTCTGCCTGGAAACCAGATCGACACTGCGCTCAAGGGAATGGACCCTCGACAGGCCAACCAGATTGTGTCGCAGGCGTTGCTGGCTAAGGCGATGCCGCAAGCTCCTGAGCCGTATACCTTGGGAGAGGGGCAGCGTAGATATGTTGGTAGTCAGATGGTGGCTGAGAATCCCAAGCCTGCTGCTGACAAGCCTTCCGGAACTTGGAAGGTTTATAGCCAGCCGCTGCCAGATGGCAAGGTGCAGGACTACTCGTACAACGACTCGACTAACGATTGGGTCGCAAAGGGCGAGCCGTACAAGCCAATTGACAAAACTCCCAATGGCTCTGGTAGTGCTGCGGCACCAAGATTGACACAGATTGTGGACCCCAATAATCCTGATAGGATTTTGGTTGTTGATGCAACTACAAATCGCGTCCTTGGGCAAGCGCCCAAAGAATCTCCTTGGACTCAGCGCGATGCTACTCGCAGGTTTTCTGCTCAGGGGCTTAACGATGCTTTTAACAAGGCAGAGGAAGTGCTTTCAAAGGGCGATCCAACTGCTAGCGGCATTGGCGCACTGGCGGACTCATTCCTCAACTTCTTTGGAAAAAGCACTTCATCTGCAGAGGCTGCATCAGATCTTGATACGCTTGGCGCATTTTTGCTCACCAAGGTTCCAAAGTTGAAGGGCGCAGACTCCGAAAAGGACCGAGCCAATTACGAAATGCAGGTTGGTAAGGTTGGGGACAGGACTAAGCCTGTAGAGCAGAGACTGACTGCTCTTAAAGCGGCTAGGAACATACTTGGGAAATATGATATTGGCGGCCAACCCACTTCTACCAACTCCGCCTCTATCCCATCATTCGCAACTGAGGCTGAAGCGCAGGCTGCTGGCATTAAGCCGGGGACAAAAGTGGTTATCGGCGGCGTACCGGGGACGTGGCAGTAATGCCGTTCATTCCAGACAAGCCGGCTGCTAGCGGCAGGTTTGTACCTGATGCACAGCCCGCCGCTGCTCCAGCCCCCGTCGCCGAACCCTCCTTCATGGACCGGGTGATGGCGGATTTGAAGGCGTTTGGTCGTACTGCTTTAGGCGCTGCAGATGCAGCTTATTCTGGCGCATCCAATGTCATTGTTGGCGGAATGATTGGAGGGGCGGCTGGACTTGGCGCCAGGGCTACTGGTAATGATCCTGCAAAGGCGCATGAGTGGGTAAACGAAAACCTTGTTTACCACCCTCAGACAGAAGTTGGGAATCAAATAGGGAACACTGTAAAGCAGGGATTGTCTCCAATTGGGACTGCTTTTCGTGCAGTAGACAAGACCATTGGGGATGTTGCTGGTCCTAATGTTCAGAATTTTGTCCGTAGTGCCGCTGGGACAGCTTCTGATATAGCTGGAGTTGCTCCATTAGCTGGAGCTACTGTTTCTGCAGTTAGGGCCGCAAACATCCCTAAAGCGCTGTTGGTCGCTAGGGCGCCGGATGAAATTGCCCGTGAAGCCGGATTCAAGGTTAGGCCTTCGGATGTCAGAAACGTAACTGGGGCCGCAGAACAGCCAAGTGTTCTAGCTAGGGCAGTAGAAACAATTGGCGGGAATAACAGCGCAATGCGTGCTGACTTTGTTCGCACCAACAAGGCTCGCGTGAACGACATTGCGGCTCAGGATATTGGTCTTCCCAGCGGAACTCCTCTTAACAAACAAACGCTAGCAAAGGCTGAAGATCCTCACGCTGCCGTTTATGAACAGGTAAAGAAAGCAGTCGGTGACACCCCCTTAGACGACCAGTTCATCAGAGACGTATTAAGCATTGGGCGCGGGAATGCAAGCGTTCTTCCTGTCCCAAACTCTGTAAAGGCAGTTCAGGAGCAGGTACTTTCAGTTGAGAAGATGAATGGCAACCAGCTTGTTGACACTATCAGTGACCTTCGCAATAGAGGGTGGAAAGAGTTTAACTCCGAAGACGCTGATATAGCTGCTGCAGGCAATGCCCGGCTGGACATTGCTAATGCTTTGGAAAGGCGCCTTGATAGAGCAGTGCAGGCCTCTGCGCCAGAACTTGCAGGGAAGTATCAGGCTGCGCGTGTTGGATTTGCAAAGATCAATACCGTCCGCAGGGCGATAGAAGGCGGAGACGTAAATCCGCAGATACTTAGAGATGCGGCTGCAAAGACTGACGCCATCGACGGTGGGCTTAAGATCATTGCCGACACGGCAACCAATTTTCCCAAGGTCATGCAGCGTGATGTTCCTGAAGTGCAGCATTCAGGATTTGACAACATCCTTGCGTATGGATCTTTGGGGGCTGTTCCTTTGGCAAAGGCTATTGCCAGAAAATCAGTTTCAGCCACACGCGGAGAGGCAACTAATCCTCAGTTTGGTCTTGGAACTTCTCTGGCCGACTATTACACCAGGGGATATGACCAAAAAGGCATTTTTGCTCCGCGTGGACCTTTAGAAAATCCACGTAGTTTGTTGCCTGCTCCTAGCCAAGTTCCTTTGCGGACACCGAATCAAGGTCTGAATCCTGCCGATCAGGTTCGATCTGGAGTTCATCCAGGTGAACCGAAGTACACGCCGCCGACGTTGGCGCTTCCTCCGCCATCCAAAGCGTCTCCAAAGCCTGCTCAGGCTCCGGATGCTTCTACACTTGGCCCATCTAATAATCGCGCCGCTATGGACCATCCTGGATACGCTGGAGAATGGAAGCAAGGCGAATCAGAATTGACGCTTGCGCCAGATGTTCCAATGCCTGTCAAAAGAGACATTGGGGATGTCCCGCTGCACGATGTTTTGATTGGCGGGAAGAAAATTGGGACAGATAATGTTGAGCGTGCTTTGAGACTTTATATCGAAGAACGCACTCCAAAAGGCCCGACTCCGTTGAAAGCAGACCCTTCTAATGCTGCTAGAGGCGAAGCGTTGGCTCGAATACTTGAAGGGTACAAGCGCGGTAACAAAGACCGCACTCTGCAGCAACTTGCAAAGGCAGTGGAAGACGCTGCAAAGAAGGAGAAAAAGTAATGGCTTTCAACGGTTCCGGCGTACCGTCAGCCCTTGCTTCGTCTCTTTCCTGTCTTTATGGCGGATATGTGAGGCTGAGTAACGCCGTATCGAGCAGCAAGAACGGATCCGCTTTCGTTGGATTTAAGTATTTCGTCTCGCTGCTTTTTTGTCAGGCGACCATTCGGATGCTGGTATCCAAATGGCATTCTATTCTTATGAGCCGCATCTCTGAGATTGTCTCCTGGAGTACCAAGAAACAAATGCTTTGGGTTTACGCATGGAGGGTTGTCGCAGTGATGGCAAACAAACAGCCCTTCAGGTATAGGCCCGATATGCAGTTCATAAGAAAACCTGTGGGCGAATTTGGACTTATGCCGCTGTACTGCAATTATCCCGTATCCCCATTCATGCGTACTTCCAGTCCAAACCCAGCATCCAGAATCAGAAACTTTGTATCTGGATTTAAATGCTTCTTCCACATTCAAAATAGAATGTTTGGAAAGCTGCCCATTTTTCCTAAATCTGTGGTAATGCGTTTTGCACAAGCGTCTAGCAAGCGCTGGCTCGCCGCATTCAGTGCATTTAACCTGTCCTGCTCGAAAAGGCATGGGCGCATTATAAGCCTTGAGGCTGGAGGATACAACTTTGCCATTTAACGGATCAGGGACGTTCTCCCTAACCTACAACTGGGTCACAGAACAGGCTTCGTCTCCCATCGAGATATCGAAGCTAGATGGCCAAGAATCCGACATCGCAGCCGGCCTCTCCAACTGCATCCTCCGCGACGGCACCGGCGTACCCACGTCAGCGACGCCGTGGAATAGCCAGAACCTGACGGGCGTTGGTTCGCTGACGGCTGTTAGCGGGACGTTTAGTGGTGCCGTGTCCGCAACTAGCACGGTCACTGGCTCTGCGCTGGTTCCGTCTAGCTCGGCGGTGCCTACAAATGGCGTGTATCTGCCGGCTGCGAATACCGTAGGAGTCGCATCAAACACAACGCTGCGGGCGTCTGTAAATAGCACGGGAAACTGGACGTTTGCTGCGCCGAGTAGTGGGACGGCGCTTCAGGTTTCTTCTGCATCCGGCGCTACGGGCATCAATGTAACAGAAGCGTCTGTACCAAAGATTTCCCTGACTTCTTCTGTCGAGAGGGCATTTTTCCAATACACGGAAAGCACTTCGACAGCTCGCATTGATAGTGACGGTATTCTAGAGCTGGCGTCCAATAACGCAGCCCGATTGTCTATTGCTTCTGCCGGCAACCTCACCGCCAACGCACCGAGCAGCGGTAACACGCTGACGATCAACCAGGTTGGCAGCACTCCCGGTATACGTATCACGAACGGTTCCGGCGACCTGACGTTCCTCGCTACTGGCGGCCAGTCGGTCATCAACACCCCGGGCGCGTGGGGACTCGACCTCCAGACGAATAGCTCGACACGTATCGGACTCGCCGCAGCGGGCAACGTCACAATCAACGCGCCGAGTAGTGGGGCTACTCTAGCAATCAACGGGCTGACTGGAACCGTTGCTTTCAGTAGCAGACTTACCGGGGCAACGAATAACCCCGGTTTGTTTGTTACTCACACGGAGTCTACTAGCGTAACCGACCTAAACGCTTCTGGCTCCACCAGCGGCAGCATGACTCTATCTACTGCCGGAACATCTCGCGTATCAATTGGAAGTTCTGGAAACATCACGGTCAGCGCGCCGAGTAGCGGGACGACTTTGGCGGTTACTGGGGTTGCTTCTGGAAACGCGCAAACGTGGACGGACGGCACAGAAACTGTGTACCTGACAAGTCTTGGCGCTGGAAATGGGTATAAGTTTGGGACCACTACTAATCACAAGCTAGAGCTTTACACAAACGACACGTCTCGCGTTGTAGTAGCTGCCGCCGGAAACGTAACGATCAACGCTCCCTCGTCCGGCGTCGCTCTTGCAGTATCCGGCGTTTCCGGAACGCATTCTGCAACCATCTCAGACGCTGCCGCAACGTCAGGCTTCAAGGTCGGATATCTCAACATCCCACAGAACGCTCAAACCGGGAACTACACTCTGGTTCTGGCTGATGCCGGCAAGCACATCTACCATGCGGCAGGCGCTGGAGCCGGAGACACGTATACGATTCCTGCGAATGGATCTGTTGCCTACGACATTGGAACTGCTATCACGTTCATAAACCGTGATACGACAAACGCAGTCAGCATCGCAATCACGACAGATACTCTGACTCTGGCCGGGACTGGATCTACCGGAACGCGCTCACTTGCGGCATACGGAGTTGCTACTGCTATCAAGGTCACCAGTACGGAATGGATGATCTCTGGAACCGGGCTGTCGTAATGTCAGGCATTCACCAAATGATGCTGCTTGGCGGTGGAAGGATAGTAAGCCCTTTCACCGCATGGGCTGTTGGAGCAGATGCAATAGCTGGTAACAATGCTACTGCCACGCTGACCATCAATACGGATGGTACGGTGACTGGTGTTGGCACGCCGGCAAATACGGGGACTCCTGGAACTGCCAACTGGTTCTCACCGACTTCTACGGGAATAGGGAGCGTCTACTGGGTAAGGTTTACGGCTACCACTGGGACGTTCACCACAAACGGAGCATCTACATTTACTCAGATATCCTCTGCTCTGTCGGTAACCAAAGCGGCCACTACGCTATCAGGGTCGGTGGCATTCACGATTGAGATAGCTTCCGACTCTGGAGGATCTAACATTGTGTTTACGTCCACCAGCAACACCCTCAGCTACGATCACACGCTATGAAAATCCTCTACGCAATGACCGTGGCTCTGGTGTACCAAGTTGCTACTAACCCATTCGTACTGTCGGCAATTCTGTTGCTTGCAGGCCTGTGGGGATGGGCAGCAGCAGTTCTTGCCACATGGACCGCTCTTAACATATTGGCAGTCTGCATAGCCAGATGGACGTATTCCCGTGTCGGCGGCGGGCGCATCTTCACTTGCCCGGACTGGTTGTTTATCCTCGGGAATGAGCAGGAAGGCTATCTCCCTCCATGGTATGTCGAGCGTCGCAAGGGGTGGCCGTGGTGGCTGATTGCGTTTGAATGGGTATGGTGGCGCAACAAGGCTAGGAACTTGCCGTTCGTGTCGTGGCTCAAGTGGCTGCACGTTCCGAAAGGCGAACTGGTAACCACGGCACAGAAGTTGTTGGGCGCTGACATCAGGATCCGTCAGCGCGGATGGATGGTGGAAGTTGAATACTTCACGGCGACCCGATTTGGCGACTTTGGACCCCGGCTCGATCATCCCGACGAGTGGGGAGGCGTATCTTGGGCATTCAGACCGTGGGGTAAATTGTGAACGATGTATCGAGAGACTTGGGCCGGCATGACGCTGACATTGACACGCTCAAAAAGGACATGGGCGATGTCAAGAGTGCGTTAGGGCGCATTGAAGCAACGCTTCACGAAACCAAGGGCGGCGTTAGAACGCTGCTGGCGGTTGGCAGCATTGCGGGTGCAGTTGGAGCGGGAATCGTCAAGTTTGTTGGAACTCTAAAGGGTGGATCATGAGTTTCGTACTCGGACCGCGTTCTCTAGCCAAGCTGGAAGGCGTACATCCTGATCTTGTGCGAGTCATCCAGAGGGCAATCGAGATCAGCCCCGTAGACTTCGCCGTTACTGAAGGTCTTAGGACGCTGGCGCGTCAGAAAGAATTGCTGGCAGCCGGCGCTACTACCACCCTCAAGTCTCGCCACCTTACCGGGCACGCGGTTGATCTTGCGCCATATGCAGCCAGGAAGTTGCGCTGGGACTGGCCGCTGTTTGATCAGTTAATCCCTGCAGTTAAACAGGCTGCAATTGAGTGTGGCGTTCAGTGTGAGTTTGGATATGACTGGACGACGTTTAAAGATGCGCCTCATATACAGCTTTCTTGGGAGAAGTATCCGTGAATGAAGATCATCTGTCGTGGCTGCTCATCTTTGGCGGCACTGGGCTTCACTTCCTTGCCAACTGGGGCCAGCACTGGCGCACAGTCGCCAAGGTAGGCCCGATTGACTACTTCAAGCTGGATATCCCAAGCGGTATTTACGCCGTGGTGGCATCCGGCATTTCCGGATTAGTCCTTCCGCAGCTTGGCCCGATCATCGGGGTTGCTCCTCCGCTGGGTGCCGTTGCTGCCGGGTATATGTCATCCAGCCTTGGTAGCAAGTTCACCGCGCTGGCAAAGCAGTGATAGCCTTCCTGCTCGCCAACCGGAAATGGGTCGGCTACGGGCTGGCTGCTACCCTTGTCGCCGGACTACTGCTGGCCTACCGCCATAGCCTGATCGTGGATGGCAGGAGGCAAGGGGAGGCTAAGATTCAGGCCCTGTGGGATCAGGACAAGACCGCATGGCTTGCAACTAACGCCAAGATTGAAGCGGACGCCAAGGCCCAGTTAGAAGCGACCAAGGCCAAGAACGTAGAGGTATTGAAGGATGCGAACGAACAACTGCTGGCCATTGCTGCTGATCGGGACAGCCTTAGCGGGATGCTGCGCGACGCCTCAGACCGTATACGTCGCCTCGCCTCCAGTGCGGCCACAAGTCAGCGCGGAGCTGATGTCGCCGCCGGAATCGCCGCCCGCCAGAGAGAAATTGACGAAGCTTACGACGCCTACGACAAAGCCTGTCGCAGAGACGCAGTGAGATTCCAAAAGCTTCAGCAGCAAATCTCAGAGCAGATGTAAAAAGGGCCGGTGTTACCCGGCCCTTGGGGCTAGCACTTCTTGCCGCCCTTGCCCTTACCTTTCTTGCCCATGTGGGATCACCTCCTTCATACGCCGTCGTTGTTTTCGTGCATGTGGGGGAATTCAGCCGCCGCCATAGCTTCCTTGGCGCTGTCATGGATGCTGCGTAGATCCTTCGCGCACCATAGCTCGTAGAACGCCCTGCCGTCCACGTACACCTTGGCGATGGTGTACTTCACGGCACCATCGCTTTCAAGGAAGTATTTGCCGCCCTGGAGCCAGTTCAAAAGTCGCTCTCCACTGCCTTAGACAACCGCTCATCAGCAGCAACGCTGGCATCCTTTAGGCGCTTCTTGTCGGCAGCCTGAACCTTACTCCACACTTCAAGCCGGGTCGCCTCAAGTGCTGCCAGAATGCCCTTGTCAGCGGCTGCAGCGTACTTCGCT
>Ga0228700_1001421_pt1 | contig 15616 bp, 22 predicted proteins | sample McNCre317_Aug_MG_FD_178019 | JGI IMG/M metagenome (GOLD analysis project Ga0228700, IMG submission 178019) | Freshwater microbial communities from McNutts Creek, Athens, Georgia, United States - 3-17_Aug_MG | ecosystem: Environmental > Aquatic > Freshwater > Creek | place: USA: Georgia...
CTCGGAAGAGGTGGAGGCTTGGGTGGACAACTACGCCGACATCTTCGGCGTCCCATCCCCTGAGCAGCCGGCTGATCCGGCACAGCAGGAAACCCCCGCACCGAACCCGGAGTTCGACGCTCTGGCGCGTATCGCTGATACGCAGGCTGGTGGTCAGCCGTTCGCTGGTGACGCGGCGCAGATCGCTGCGCTGATCGCCGCGGCGCAGACCCCGCAGGAGCTGAACAAGATCCTGTTCGGTAACGCGGCGGGTCCAGCGGCCAGTTAGGCCGGCACAACCCCTCTCACATCTATTCACCTGAGGAGGTGAACGCACCAAATGGCTAACGCATATACCGATACCACTGCCGTTGCTGGCTTGGTCAAGGCGGCATTTGACCGCTACGTCGAGTTCCAGCTCCGCTCGCAGCCGCTGTACCGCAACCTCGCGGACAAGCGTCCCGTGCAGCAGGCAATGCCCGGTTCGTCTGTCACGTTCTCGCTGTACAACGACCTGGCTCAGGCGACGGGTACGCTCACCGAAACCGTTGACCCGGATTCGGTGGCTCTGTCCAACGTCAGCACGGTCGCTGTCACTCTGAACGAGTACGGCAACGTCGTGTTGAACACCCGCAAGCTGGGTGAGTTCGCATTCAGCGAGGTTGATCCCGCTGTCGCGAACATCGTCGCGTTCAACATGGCGGATTCGATCGACAAGATCGTCGTCACCACCCTCGTCGGTGGCACGAACGTCCTGTACGGCGGCTCCCGCACCAGCACGAACACGGTCACCGCGACCGACAAGTTCACTGGTGACAAGATCCGTATCGCCGTGGCGAAGCTGCGTGCAGCTAACGCTGTCCCGCGTGAGGGCATGCTTTACGCGTGCTACGTCTCGCCTGAGCAGGCGTACGACCTCCGCACTGAGACTGGCGCCCTGTCCTTTGAGGACACCCGCAAGTACACCGACTTCAGCAACATTGTTGCTGCCGTGTCCGGTGTCGTCGGTGGCGCCTACGTCGTTGAGACGCCTCGCGCGTTCTCCGCGACTGACGGTGCTGCTTCCGCGAAGGTCACTCGTGGCCTGATCGTCGGCCAGCAGGCTCTCGCTGAGGCCGTCGCTGTCGAGCCGGGTGTCGTCATCGGCCCCGTGGTCGACAAGCTCATGCGCTACCGCCCGGTCGGTTGGTACGCGCTGGCAGGTTGGTCGATCTACCGTCAGGCCGCGCTGTACCGCGTGGAGACGGGCACCACCCTCTAGTAACTTGACAGGGGGGAGTCACCTTCGGGTGGCTCCCTTCTGTCGGGTGGGAGATTCATGGCTCAGAACTACTTCACCCCTCCGACGTACACGTTGAAGAACGTGAACGCTGGACCTCTGCTGTCCCGCTTCCAGACTACGTACGCGTACAGCGTGGTGAAGCGTGGAGCGACGTACGAGAACGTGATCTCTCCCGACATCTCTATGTTCTCCGACCCGTCGATAGACACGATCTATCAGGGCGGGCACAAGTACCCGATCACATCGGCTGAGGCGGCTCTTCTGAATGCCGCCGGATACACCACAACCTTGGAGTAGCAAGTGGCACTCAACATTGTTCCCCGTCTTGTCGACACTGCTGTAGTCGCCACCGCCTCAGGTTCTGGCGCTACCTGGACTAACGATTTCGCTTCCGGCTCCCTGTGGGTCTGGATCAACGTGACCGCCGTCAGCGGCACGACCCCGTCCGCGACGTTCCGCCTGCAATGGTCGCCCGACAACGGCACCACTTGGGTGGACTGGGACACCACGAACCTTCAGACGACCGCCATCACAGCTGCTGGCACGGCCACGTTGAAGGTCGGTCTGGGCCTGCCTGTGACGGCTAACGCGTCGAAGAATGATTCGGTGCCGGCGCGTGTGCGCCTCGCTTGGACGATCACCGGCACGACGCCGTCGTTCACGTTCTCTACCTGGTTCACTGGCACCAACTAACAAGGAGCTGTAAGTGGCTGCGATTGTCGCTGGCGACATTCTCTGGAAGTACAGCACCACGGCTGGTGCTGCAGGCAACAGCACGGCGGGTACGGCTGCCGGTTCGCTGGGCAAGTACATCTCCACGACTGCGTGGGCTGGTGGCACGATCAACGACTTGTTCGACAACGTGTCTGGCGCGGAGAACGCAGCCAGCACGGTCGACTACCGTTGCATCTTCATCCATAACAGCAATGCGGCGAACACGTACGAGAACGTGGTGGCGTGGATCTCAGCTGAGGTTGCGGGTGGCACGTCGATTGCTATCGGCGTGGACACGACTGCCGCTTCGGCTATCGGCTCGGCTTCGGCTCAGGCGGTGCAGATCGCGTCGGAGACAACTGCCCCTGCGGGCATCTCGTTCAGCTCGCCCACGACGCAGGGTGCCGGTATCTCTATCGGCAACATCCCGGTGGGTAACTGCCGTGCGATCTGGATTCGCCGTACTGCGGCGAACACGTCGGCCCTGTCGGGTGACGGTGTGACTCTCTCGGTTGCCGGTGACACGGGGTCGCTGTAATGGCTATCACTTCTGGCGATGGATACATCGCTTCCGCGAAGCAGATCATTCCGTTCACGAAGACGGCGTCGACTACGACTATCGCTAACACGCGTTTCAGCGTGTTCGACAAGGCGGGTAACCCTGCCGCTGGCACGCTGGCTTTGACTACCGCCTTGACGGGTGTGGTGCCGACGGATGCGACTGCGGGCTACCCGGTGATTAACGCGTTCGGTGGATCCAACACCGGATACCTGACCCGCGTGCAGTTCAACTCGAGTGTTGTGCAGCGGCTGGAACTGTGGGACCGCCTGTTCGGTATCAACGTGTCGCTGGCTGCTCTGGCAACGACTACCCTTGCGGGTGCGTCGTCGTATCTGGGCCGCACCCCTGACGGCACGGCGAACGGCACCCGCCTGTTCGCTGAGTTCACCACTGCCGCTGCCGCGGCCAGCACTATCACGGTGACGTACACGAATCAGGCCGGTGTCGCTGCCCGGTCTACTGGCGCGTCAGCGTCGGTGTCCGGTTTCACCGTGAACCGCCTGCTGGAGTTGCCGTTGCAGGCTGGCGACTCTGGCGTGCAGTCGATTCAGACTGTCGTGGTTGGTGGTACTGCCGGTACGGGAGCGGTGAACATTCAGGTGCTTCGCCCGCTGTGGTCGAACCGTGTCCCGGTCGCCAACGGTGGCGACATTCACGGTCTGGACAAGACGGGTATGCCGGTCGTGTACGCGGACAGCGCCCTGTACTTGACGTGTGTCCCTGACTCCACTTCTACGGGTATCCCTGACCTGAACATTGAGATCGCTAACGGCTAGGAGGAGCGGTGGGCACTGCGCCTCCTGAGTTCTGGTCGCCATTTGAACCTGCCCTGATCGAGCCGCATTCGACGGACGCTCAGGGCAACCAGTCGGATCATGTTATCGATTCGTGGATCTTCCTTGAGCGGCACTCGTACGCCACGATCACGAATGTCACGTCGTCCCGCAGTACGACGTGGGATGTGGCTGCCGGTGCCACGAACTGGTACATCAACCCCGGCGTCGAGACGACCAACGTCAACGACTTCTCCACCGGCACGGGAAACACGAAGGCGTACTCCACGCTGTTCGCCCAGACCGGTGTCGGGTCAGCGGAGATAACCCTCGGCGCCACGGCTGACTCCAACACCATCTACAGCAACAGCCTGTCAGCGACTGGCACGGGAACGTATGAGGCGTCGGCGTGGATCTACATCCCGACGACGGCTCCCGCCTACACGCCGCGCTACTACCGCATGTCCCTCGAGTCCGGCAACGGCTCGGTGGTGTCGAACCCGGCGACGAAGGCCGTACCGGGCCAGTGGACGCGCATCTCCGCTATCGTGAACTTGACAGCGACGGGAGCAACAACACTCGTCATCAGGACGGCTGGCTCTGACGGGTCAGCCACCGTCGTCACTCACGACACCACAGCCAAGGTCTACTTCGACAACTTCTACATCGGCCCGTCGCGGCGGACGATCACCACTACGCGTGCTACGACGTGGGATGTTGCCGGTCCCGCTGTCAGCGTGTCGGTGTCCCGCAGCACAACATGGGATGTCAAGGCTGCTGTATCCCTGGCACGCTCAACAACGTGGGATACGAAGCAGCAGGTAGCCCCGACGCGCAGCACAACGTGGGACACGAAGGCTCAGGTGAGCCTGACTCGTTCAACTACGTGGAACGTGACGACGCCAGTCGCCGCTGTCAGCCGCTCCACTACGTGGAACACGTTGTCGGCTGTGGCTGCGTCTACGCGCAGCACGACTTGGGATGTGGCGTCAGCCCTGCTGAATGTCGCTGTCGCCAGGTCGACAACGTGGGACACGAAGGCGACGATCACCCCCACTCGCTCCACGACGTGGAACACGCTGCACGCGGTCAGCCCGACGAACCGCACGAACCTTGTCGCCAATCCGTCGTTTGAGACGGACACAGCTGGCTGGATTCTGAACGGTGCGGGCACGACGATTGCCCGTGTCACGTCGGATTCCCTGTTCGGGTCTGCCTCGCTCGAGGTGACGAAGGCTGCTATCGCTACGGCGGGTGCCCGCCTCGTGTCGGGTGGTCTGATCCCCGTCACTGCGGGTGACGTGCTGATCGCGTCAGCGTACGTGAAGGTTCCTGCCGGTAACGAGAACACGAACGTGCGCGTGATCATCGGCTGGCTGGACTCTCCCGGTACTACGCAGGTGGGCACGAACACTAACGGCACACCGCAGGTTGTCACCAGCAGCTCGGGCTGGGTCCGGTTGACTGCCGGTCCAGCGACAGCGCCAGCGGGTGCGTTCAACGCCCGCGTCTTCGTGGTGACGGTTGCCGCGGAGACAGCGGGCCAGAAGTTCCTGGTCGACGGCGTGCTCGTGGAGCGCGACACCACCGTGTACCGGTACTTCGACACGACGCTGGCTGGCACGTTCAGGTCCACTACGTGGAACGTGCTGACTGCCGTGGCTGCGTCTGTCCGGTCCACGACGTGGGACGTTAAGAAGGCCATCACCGGCCTGCGTTCCACAACATGGGATGTCGCGTCAAGTCTGGCGAGCATTGTCACGTCACGGTTGACGACGTGGAACACGAAGAAGACCGTGCAGGCGGCGAAGTCCACAACGTGGGACATCGACATCCTGCACTACCGGATCACCCCGCAGAAGGTGGAGGAGTTCTACACCGACAACATCCTGATGGGCCGGTACGGGATTGACACAGCCCTGACGGTTGTTGTTAAGGGTGGGGTGGTGTCGTTCCTGCAGTCTCCGCTGGATGTGGAGCTGTCAGATGCCGACTGGTATGTCCTCGGCGGTCACGTCCAGGATCTCACCCCTTCTCAGGTTGCTGACTTGACAGCGGCAGGTTACGGATCACTAGTGGAGATCACATGAGTTGCAGGACTGGCTGCAAGACGAAGGACCACGCCTCGTATGCGGAGTGCCTGCGGGCTTCACGGGCTTCCATGTCAGCGACGATCAACTCGCCGCTGCAGTGGATGTTCGACAAGACGAAGCAGGATCTGCCGGCGTACGAGGCGGCTAAGGCTCAGGGGATCTCCCCGACGTCGACGAGCTACCAGGCGGTGCAGGAGGCGAAGCAGGCCAGCGACCTTCTGGGTCGCCCGTATGACGCGACCACCGATCCGCCTGCCCACATGATCGAGAACAAGACGGCGGCGAAGTTCGTCAACTGGAAGGAATAGCATGGCGACTTTCTCGGCCCTCGTGGATTCCACGATCATGTACCTGTCTGGGTACACGAACCGTCAGGACGCTTCTACGCATCTGACTGCCGGTATCGCCGCGGGTGACGTGTCCATTCCCGTGGCTGATACGACGGTGCTGTCGCGTGGCCTGGTGGAGATCGACTCGGAGATGATCTGGGTGGACTCTCTGGGGACGTCCACTTTGACGGTCCCGCCGTACGGCAGGGGCTTCCGCGGGTCGACCGCCGCCTCCCATCTGACTGGCGCCCGCGTGGTGTCGGCTCCGCTGTTCCCCCGCTTCTTGGTGAAGAACGCGATCAATGACGCGATCCAGTCGGTGTTCCCGAGCCTGAATGGGATCGGCTCGACGTCGTTCACGTTCAACCCTGCGGTGACGACGTACTCGCTGCCGACTGGCACGGAGAGTGTCTTGCAGGTTCGCTGGCAGGCTATCGGCCCGAGCAAGGAGTGGCTGCCTGTCCGACGTTGGGACATGGATTCCGCGACGAACCTGACAGCGTTCCCGACGGGCTCGAGTATCTCCTTGTATGACGCGATTGTTCCTGGCCGCACGGTTCAGGTGACGTACGTCAAGCAGCCGACTCCGCTGGTGAACGACACGGATGACTTCGCGACGGTTACTGGCTTGCCAGCGTCGTGTGAGGATCTGATCCGGCTCGGTGCCGCGTACCGGCTGGTGCCGTTCCTTGACTCCCCGCACCTGACGGGCAACACGGCTGAGGCTGATTTCTCTTCCAACATGCGCCCCGTTGGGGCGGCTGGGCAGCTGGGGAAGCAGCTCTTGCAGATGTACCGGCTGCGTCTCGAGGAGGAGACGAACAAGCAGCAGTCCTTGTACCCGATCCGCGCTCACTTCACACGCTAGGAGCTTTAGGTGCCTGTCAGGAATTACTCGTCAACGGCGCAGCGCACGACCCTGTCGTCGTCTGTGACGAACGTGGCTACCACGATGGTGGTCGCGGCGACTACTGGTTTCCCTGCGTCGACTCCGTTCACTCTGGTGGTGGATGTGGACACGGTGAACGAGGAAGTGGTGGAGGTGACGAACCGCGCCGGCACGACCTTGACTGTCACCAGGGGTGTGGATGGCACGTCTGCTGTGGCGCACTCCTCCGGCGCTGTGGTGATGCATGCTGCGACGGCTCGTGACTTCGCGGAGCCGAACGCTCACATTGCCGCGTCGACCGCTGTTCATGGCATCACGGGTGCCGTGGTGGGTACGACTGACACCCAGACTCTGACGAATAAGACGCTCACGTCTCCGACGTTGAACAGCCCAACTGTCAACACTCCGACGATCACGAACCCGACGACGACTACGGGAACGTACACGTTCCCCGTGATCAATGGCCCGACGCTGACGACGATCCTTGATCACGCGAACATCACGACTGCCACGGGTGGCACGGTCACTTACGACCTGTCGCTGGGTTCGCTGATTCATCACACGGTGAATGCGACGGCGAACTACACGGCGAACTTCCGCTGGAACTCTGGCACAACGTTGAACGCTCTGTTGACGAATGTCGGTGACAGCGTGACGGTGACGGTCAACATTCTGAATGGTGCTACCCCGTTCATCATCAGCGCTGTGCAGTGCGACGGTGCCGCGCAGACTGTCAAGTGGGCGTTCGGCACTGCCCCGTCTGCTGGCTCGGCCAGCGCCTACGACCAGTACCAGTTCACGATCATCAAGACAGCGGCTACCCCGACGTACGTCGTGTTCGGTTCGTTCGCCAAGTTCGCGTAGGAGGGTCATGCCTAGGATCGCTAGCGCTGGTGTTCGCTACCCGTTCAGTTCGGGGACGGGCGGAACCGTCACTGACGTGTCGAACTATAACGGTGCCACGGGTCAGACGTGGCGGGTGCATACGTTCACGTCTTCTGGCACGTTCACGGTTACCCGCATGGCTTCACCGATGAGGACGTTCGTTCTCGGCGGTGGTGGCGCGGGTGGCCCTAGCGCTGGCGGTGGTGGTGGTGGTGGTCAGGTCGTGGCGTCTGACACGACGATCCTTCCGTTTGGCGCTAACACGGTGACTGTGGGTGGGCAGAGCGGAACGTCGGTTCTCGGCCCCATCTCCGCTGCCGGTGGTGGTGCTGGCAACTCATACCCAAATGGCGGCCTCGGAACTGGTGGCTCTTCAGGTGGAGGTTTCGGTGGCGGCGCTGGCATCGGCGGCTCGTTCGCGGAAGCGGGTGGCGGCGGTGGTGGTGCTGGTGGTGCCGGTGTCTCCGCGGCGTCTCGTGGAGGCAATGGTGGCGTGGGCGTTACCACGAACATTTCCGGCTCCAGCGTCACCCTTGGTGGCGGTGGCGGTGGCGGTGCGGCTGGTGGCCGCGAGGGTGGCTTCGGAACGAATGGTGGAGCCGACGGTCACGGCGGTGTGGGCGGTGACGCCGTCCCAGGAGCCTCTGCTGCTGCGAACAGTGGCGGTGGAGGCGGTGGCGGTGGCTGGCACAACGGTGACGGTCCCGGTGGAGCGGGTGGCTCCGGGCTCGTCATTATCGCGTACAGGATTGGTTGAGCATGCCGTTCATTGACATCACTGATGACATTGCTGGCCTTGAGATCGGTCCCGCGTATTCGTCTCCGACGTCAAGCGGGACGACTGTCCCGACTTCGCTGCGCTGGGACTGCAACATTGGGGGCCTGCCGTTCCTGTTCGCCATGAGCAAGCAGTACCCGTTCAAGCGGGAGACGGCTACGTTCCGCCGTGACCGTGTCGACACGGAGCGGAATCCGGGCGAGCAGTCGCTGGATTCCGGTTACTGGCTGCGCAGTCAGGCGTCGTGGCATTACGGCTCCGGCCTTGCCAGCGCGGAGCCGCTCGAGGTGTCGGACACTGAGGCGCAGTTCCGGTACAAGCAGGGCGGCGGGGTTAACCCGTGGACGCCTGGCCAGGTGACGCTGCTGAATGACACGTCGCAGTTGCTGTCAAGCACGGGCGCTTCGCAGTTCCTGATCGGTGTGGACACTGGTGTCCTGCACGCTGACGGGACGACGGTGAAGTACGTGACGACGGGCGGCACTCCGACGACGGTGACGTGGGGCGGTAGCGTAAATGCTGTCACTTCGCTGACTTCGGACGGCGCGAACTACTATGCCGCGAACAGCACCGGAATCTACAAGGGTGTCCTGCCGTCTTCGGCGGGTTCCCTGATCTGGAACACGGGCGGCACGACTCTGGTGCGGTGGGTTAAGTCCCGCCTGATGGCTGCGGTTGGCTTGTCGCTGTACGAGCTGACGACTGGCGGGCCGACCTTGCCGACGGCGCTGTACACGCATCCGTCTACCGGGTGGACGTGGACGGACATGGCTGAGGGTCCGGTCGCGATCTACGCCTCTGGTTTCGTCGGTGACACGTCGATGATCTACAGGATCTCGGTGACGACGTCTGGTTCCACGACGACGTTGAACGCGCCAACTGTCGTGGCCGAGCTTCCTCGCGGTGAGAAGGTCGTCTCCCTGTACGCGTACGTGGGAACATACTTGGTGATCGGCACGTCGAAGGGCTGCCGGGTCGCGTTGATGAACAGCGACGGCTCCCTGTCGCTGGGTCCGTTGATCGTGTCCTCGTCGGACGGCTGCTACGACGCTGTCGCTGACGGCTCGTTCGTGTACGTCACGGTGGGTGGGAAGGGTGAGGCTGGGAACAGGGTTCAGCGTGCCGGCCTGTACCGCATCGATCTCGGAACGAACCTGAACAACAACCCACTCGAGTTCGCTGTCGCCGCTGATCTGGTGGCCCCGTCCGGTGTGTCCGGTCAGGCGACCCAGGTGACGACTGCGCAGGGGCTGATCCAGTTCGCTGTCCCAACGGCGGGCATCTACCAGCAGACCTCCACTTATGTCAGTGAGGGCTGGATGGAGACGGGCCGTGTCCGCATGGGCACGGTGGAGTCGAAGGCTTGGCGGTCTATCCGCATCACGTCGGACTCGTCGCAGGCCGGCAGCGTCGCTGCGTACGCGTCAGCGTCGGAGAACACGGCACCGTCGACGTGGAACATGGTGGTGACGAACAGTCAGACGGACCCGGATCAGACGGGTTCCCTGAACGCTGCCGCGCCTGTCCCCCTGTCAGCGGTGTACCTGGCGTTCAAGCTGATCCGTTCGGGGACGACTACTGTCACTCCCGTCTTTCAGGGCTACCAGTTGAAATCCGTTCCCGCGCCGAAACGTGCCGAGCTGGTGCAGGTTCCGGTGCTGTGCATGGACCGTGAGACGGACAGGCAGGGCGTCCCGTATGGGACGTCTGGCGGTGCGTGGCTGCGGTTCCAAGTGTTGAAGCAGCTGGAGGCTACCGCCGCGACGGTGCAATGGCTGGACTACACGACTGGTGAAGCCGCTGAGGCTTACATCGAACAGGTGTCGATGGATCGGACGACACCTCCGTCAAGGAACTCCCCTAACGCTGGAGGGGTAGTGACTGTTCTCTTGAGATTGGTGTGATGGTGCCGGATTGGGCTGACTCCGCGCAGGACTGGGAAGCGATCATTGCTGTCATTGCCGCCGTTGGTGCGGTAATCGCGTATCTGATCAGAGCCGAGATACGCAAGCAGTTCACCCCCAACCACGGCACGTCCCTGCGTGACGCCGTGGATCGGATCGAGCAGCACGTTCTGCGAGTCGAGGGCAAGGTGGACGGACATATTGACTGGCACATGGACAGGGAGAATGGATGATGTGGACTCTTGATTTCTGGAAGCAGGCGGGTGAGCGTGCCGTGAAGACGGCTGCTCAGGCCGCGCTGGCTTTCTTCGTGGTTGGGCAGACGGTTCTGCCTGAGCTGGACTGGGCCGCTATCGGTGGCGCTGCCGCCGTTGGCGCTATCGCCTCTGTCCTTACTTCTCTGGTGTCGGCACCGTTCGGGCCGGAGGAGTCTCCATCTCTAGTGAAGGTGAGTGAGTGATGGCGGGAACACTGCCGAAGGACCGCCCTCAGGGCATCGACACCTCGCACCACCAGGGGACTATCGACTGGCGCAAGGTGAAGGCGGGCGGCACGAAGTTCGCGTTCATCAAGGCGACTGAGGGTCGCACTGGTGTGGACAGCAAGTTCAAGAAGTACTGGTCGGAGATGTACAAGGCTGGTCTGCGCATTCGTGGCGCCTACCATTACGGCCATATTGAGTCTGATCCTGCGGTGCAGGCTGCTCATTTCGTGTCGACTGTGCGTTCTGCTGGGAAGATCACTGCGGGTGATTTCCTGATCCTTGACGCTGAGGATGTGTGTGACGCGTCGGAGAGGATCGGCCCCGCTAAGACTCGGGCTTGGGTGAACACGTTCCTTGACGAAGTGGTGCGCCTGTCTGGGCTGCCTCGCAGCCGCGTGCTGGTGTACACGGGTGCATGGTGGTGGGAGCCCCGCACTGCTGCGGGTGCTGGTCCTTCTATCGAGGGTCATCCGCTGTGGCTGTCCGGGTACGTCCGCGAGCAGCGGATCTACAAGGAGGATCTGGCTGGACCGTGGCCGGTGTGGCGGTTCTGGCAGTACACCAGTTCGGGATCGGTTCCCGGCGTGAATGGTGACGTTGACCGGAACGTGTTCAACGGTACGTACCGTGGCTTGTGGTGGCTGTCTGGTCGCCCGCTGCGCCTGTTCGGCAAGTAACTAACCACTAGGGAGTGAGGATCAGTTTGAGCGAGTTCGGTTCAGGCGGGTTGAACAGCGGGGCTGCGTATTTCGCCCTTGGGAAGATCGTCGCGATCTTGAACATTCTGGGTTGCGACATTGCGGAGTCGTATGTGCGGAAGGATCTGGCTGATCCGACGCTGTTCCGCTGGTATGTGAGGACGGCTGCTCCTGCGCCGGCCTTCGTCCCTGAGATGCTGGCTCAGGTGGGTCATGTGAAGGCGTTCAACCCGTGACCCTTGACCATGAGCAGCTTCGTGTCCATCTGGGTAAGCGTTCATAACTACCCCCTGAGAAGCCTCTATATGGCGATCTGAGCCATTCTGAGACGTCAATAGCCCCCCTCCGGTATGTGCGGAGGGGGGCTATTTCTGTGCCCTTAGAAACCGTGTAAACGTTTCCTTAGATATTCTTAGATATCTCCCGCTGGGCGTCTGTCCAGCCCTGCCGGTAGGCGCGGTTCGCCCTGCGCCTGGCACCGTCAGCAGCAGCAACCACGAGCAGCGAGCCGAACACCACGATCACGATGGCGATGTAGAACCAGTCCATGACTCCCCCTTCAGACCGTGAACGCTGACTCGTCCAGCTCTTGGAACTTGTGCTGCGGCCTGACGTTCGACCTGGTCGCTGGGCGACCCTTGCGGGACAGCACCCCGAACAATTCCTCGTAGCAGGGCGCGCACAGGTCCGCGCTCCACGGGGGCCGGCGACCGTACACGACGGTCACCTCGGCCACGTTCCTCTCACCACGGCACGCATCACACAGGACCCTCGGCACGGTAGCCATCAGATCACCTCCAGATGCCTGACTGTAGCAGCCTTCATGGCAGGGAACATGGCTTTCCCAGCAATCAGCTCGTCCCGCTCCTTCTTCTCCAGCTGAAGATTCAAGTACCGCTCCGTCATGGCCAGCGACTTGTGCCCCAGCATGGCCTGCACCCGACGCATGGCGGCATCATGCCCAGTCTCCCGCAGCGCTTCGTACCAACCGCGTGCCCCAGAGCGACGAAGGACATGGGCACCGGAGCCCTTCTCCGGGTAGCCGATCCGCGCAAGCGGGCGCTTCACGCAGTCGTACGGCTTCCCCAACCGGACAGTCGGCTTCAACCGGGCAGGCTCACCCGTCGGCTGCAGCTTGTTCACCGCGAAGTCGAACCGCATCGGCAGCGCTGACCGGGCCGGAACCAGGAACCAGTCCTGACGGACAGGCTCCCCAGCCTCCCGCTCGTACTCCGCGAGCCACCGGACCAGCTCGCCCTTGAGCTCGAGCGACATCGGCAGGACGTCCCACTCCTTGGTCTTCTCCCGGTAGATGCTGATGGTGGAGTGGTCGAAGTCAAGGTCAGCGATCCGCAGGCGGGAGATCTCGCTGCCGCGGCAGAACGTGAACAGGCCCAGAGCGCACACCATCCGGTCGCGTGCGTTGTCGCACGCCTCCAGCAGATCGCTGAACTCCTCCACCCCGATCCACAGCTTCGGGGAGACGGGGACCTTCACGTTCGTCCAGCCCTCGGTGGGGTCGTAGTCCCGGCGGATGACATGGTTCCGCCGGCACCAGGCGAAGAACCCGCCACGCACCGTGGACAGGTACAGGTTCTGGGTCGACGGTCCCCAACCGGAGTCAGCGAACAGCCGGTCGATGTGGTTCGGGGTGACGGACTCGACGTAGATGTTGCCCCACACTTCGAGCGCCCGGTTCAGCGGCTGACGGTGGTTCTTGATGGTGCGGGGTTCCCGCCCCTTGGCACGCATGTGCTCCAGGTACTGGTCGATGGCGTCGGACATCCGCATCTTCTCAGGCACGGCCCCTCCTAGTGTTGAGTGGACTTAGTCGATAGTGACTTCCACATGACAGACGTTAATGGCATGCCAGTTTCGTGTCAAGGCTACTGGGGTTCAAGTCCCCCCTCGGACACTTAGGCCGTTTTCCCTCACAAATGAGTAACCGATAATCGGACAGATTCCCAAGGGACTTGAATGCTCACAATTACTGGCTTATCTTTACTCCCGCACTGGCAAGCAGTACCCTGAAGTTGCAACAGCCACGAACAACAATGTGGAAAGAGGCGAACAAGCGATGGCCCCACCTACGTTGGTGCCAGACAAGAACACGTTGATGCGCTGGCATGAAGAAGGATTGACTCACGCAGCGATGGCCGACAGAGTATTCGAGGAGACGGGTAACAGGGTCACTCGGACAGCGATCAGGGATTCTTCTACATCAGCCGGAAGTTCAAGGACAACCGTGGCTCTGCCCCGGTTCGCAGGCAGGAGATCCACGTCAACGAAGACGACCTTCGGGAATAAAACCTGAACCGCCCTGTTTAGAACAGTACAGTCAGTCAGTACTGAACAGTAGAGCCGCCCACAGAGGCGGCTCTTTCTGTCTGTACAGAACAGTACAGAACAGGGGCGCCTCCGGCGCCCACAGTACTGGTCCGAAACTTTCTGACTGTGACCAAGGGATAACTGTGCCCGTATGTCTCGATCCATATTGGCTTGCCGATTCGCTTGCATCTGGCTGAGGCCAAGGTTATATTCGGATAAAGCCACTTGACATGGACCAAGGGGGACATATGCCGACAGCTGACACCCGCACCATTGGCCAAGTACTGGCCGACTACGACGTCACCGAATCGAAGACGTTCCTGATGCTGGCAACCTGCCACGCCGACAGGGTCGGCCCCCGCTTGGTCGTCACCAGCATGGGTGACATCTCCGACTCCGACTGGCTCACAGTCCTCACCGTCTTCGACGCCCTCGAGGGCGACTACGACTACGACTTCGCCATCATCGATGGCGGCGTTCACGTCATCAGCTTCGTCTTCCACGAGTAGCTGTTGCTATCCCGTGGCGGTGATAGTAACTTTCCACCATGAAGCCAATGACTAAGCGACCGGACTACCTGTCCTACTCGCAGTTCACGTCCTACCTGGACTGCGGCTGGCGCTACTACCTCGAGCGCATCCTCAAGATCGACGAGGGACCCGCGATCTACTTTGCCGGCGGAACCGCCGTGCACGCAGCCTGTGACGCTGTCGACCGCCAGCTCCTGAAGGAGGGCAAGTGAGCGACGACGCCGCCCTCATCGCAGGGTACGAAGAGTTCGGCAACATCTTCATGCAGGAACTGCTCAAGCACCCCGACGTGCCGTGGCGCACCGCCGGACGCAAGACCAAAGCCCTCCCCAACGGTGAGGACAAGGACTGGTGGGCGGAAGAGGGCCTGAACATGGTCCGTCGCTACCGCGAGTGGCGGGAAGCGAACCCGAACATCAACATCTGGCACACCCCGCAGGGCGAACCCGCCATCGAGCTTCAGGTCATCGTCCGTCTCGAGGACGGCACGATGGTGAAGGGCTACATCGATCGCATCTACCAGGACTTCGAGTCCGGTGAGCTGCTGATCGGTGACCTGAAGACGGGGTCGAAGACACCGGCCCCGATCCAGTTGGCCGTGTACGCGATGGCTGTGGAGCAGACGTTCGGCATCCGCATCAAGTACGGCGCCTACTGGATGGCACGCGAGGGCACCCTGTCCACGCCGATTGACCTGGACAAGTACCCGTCCAGCATGGTCAGCCGCTGGCTGCGTGACACGAACAAGGCGCTGTCGCTGGGCATCTTCACCCCCCACGTCGGCATGGCCTGCGGCTGGTGCGGCCTCCGCGACAACTGCTACATCTGGGCGGATGACGCCCCGACCCCTGACTTCAACGATGATCTCAACACGGCAGAAGGAAGTGAGTAAATGACTGAGGCACGTTTCTCTTTCACGACGAAGGTCAACGGTGATCTGTTGACGGTGCGCGGTGACACGGGCGGCGAGTTCGCGACGAACCTGACGTACCTGCTGGACAACGCCGACAAGCTGGTGGAGGGGTTGACTGCGTTGCAGGCCATCGGCCATGCGGCTGTCCTGGTGGCCCCTGAGCCTCCGGCCCAGCAGTTCCCTTCTAGCCCTCAGCCTGCACCGGCAGCGACTGGCTGGGGTGCCGCGCCTGCTGCGCCGGCACCGGCTGCCGCACCGGCTGCGTTCGCGCAGGCTGCCGTGCCGCAGTGCCAGCACGGTCCCCGTCAGCCGGTCGCGAAGAGCAACTGGAAGGCGTGGTTCTGCCCGACGGAGAAGGGCGACCCGACGAAGTGCGATCCGATCTTCGTTGACTGGAAGAAGGACCCCGCCGGTTGGGCTGCGTTCCCGGCATAGGACTGGTGGCTGGCGGGGATGTGGGGAAGCTCCTCGCCAG
>Ga0228700_1001422_pt1 | contig 15612 bp, 14 predicted proteins | sample McNCre317_Aug_MG_FD_178019 | JGI IMG/M metagenome (GOLD analysis project Ga0228700, IMG submission 178019) | Freshwater microbial communities from McNutts Creek, Athens, Georgia, United States - 3-17_Aug_MG | ecosystem: Environmental > Aquatic > Freshwater > Creek | place: USA: Georgia...
ATTTGGAATGCAGTCCTTGCGGTGAGGTGGCGAGTCGTGCGCTTGTGTCACGGTTGGCCGGGCCCGGAGGTGCTGCTGTCGCACTTGCTAAACGTGGATTATACCCAAAACGCTGGCCTTCAATGGGTCACAGGCGCATCAATCGTGGCTTTCAACCAGTTTTTGCGGCATTTGGCCGAGTTGTTTGCGTCGCTCAAACAGGGCTTTGTAGCGTTGCATGGCCGTGGGATCGGCGGCGGCTTCGGCGATGGCCTCTTTCATTTGCGCATCTAAGCTTTCAAACAAAATTTTGTTCAGGATGCCGCGCAACTCAAGACCGGCTTCGCGTTTTTGTGCTTCGGGTGAAAGGCTTTCGGGCATCGGCTTGCCCTCGTCGTCGAGCAGCGGGGTAAAGGCGGTGGCCATCACGCGCAAGGCGAGGTCTTCGGATTCATGTGCGCGCAGGCCTTCGCGCAGCGCGCCCCAGCTTTGGTTGCCGTGTTCGTGGTGCTGGTGGTCCAGCCACACAAACAGCGGGCCGTGCGGAGGGGCAAGTTCACACAAGAGGTTGTGGTCTTCTGTGGACAGGTCTTCCCACAGGTCCATGTGTGAGAGCAGCACACGCGCAGCGTGGTCGGCGCGACCTTGAGGAATGAGACGCGTGCCACGTTTGTAGCTCTTGGGTGCGTAGGCTTCGCGTGGTTTGAATTTGGTTGATTTTTTAAATTCACCTGACCGTGCGGGCGCGGCTGTGGGGGAGGCTGGCATCCACAGGTCTTGTAACTCGTGGTTACCCAAGTCGGCCAGCTCGGCAATTTCGCTGAGCAACTGGCGTTTGAGTGCGCCATCGGGCAGCGCGGTCCACAAAGGCTTGGCATTGCTGGCCATGTGGGCGCGGCCTTCGGCGGTGTGGAGGTCGCAGCCTTCGCGGGCGACTTCAATGAGAAAGCGGCTCAGCGGCATGGCTTCGGTCACGCAATGGGCAAAGGCTTCTTTGCCAAATTCGCGGATGTAGCTGTCGGGGTCGTGCTCAGCGGGCAAGAACAAAAACTTCACGCTGCGCACATCGGTGGCGTACGCCAGCGCGCCCTCCAGTGCCTTGCGTGCGGCGCGGCGGCCGGCGCTATCGCCGTCAAAGCTGAACACCACGTTGTCGGTGAAGCGAAACAGTTTTTGCACATGGTCGGTCGTGCACGCCGTGCCCAGTGTGGCCACTGTGTTGGGAAAACCCAGTTGCGCCAAGGCCACCACGTCCATGTAGCCCTCGGTCACCAGCACATAACCCGCGTCACGCAGTGCGTTGCGGGCTTCAAACAAGCCATACAGCTCACGGCCTTTGCTGAATACCGGCGTTTCGGGTGAGTTGAGGTACTTGGGTGTGCCTTCCCCCAACACACGACCGCCAAACCCAATGCACTCGCCCTTGACGTTGCGGATGGGGAACATCACGCGGTCGCGGAAACGGTCGTAGCGCTTTTCTTCTTCGCCATCTTCTTGGTTGACGATGACCAAGCCACTCTCTGCGAGCAGCGGGTCTTGGTAGTCAGGAAACACACTGGCCAAGCTGCGCCAACCTTCGGGTGCATAGCCCAAGCCAAAGTGTTTGGCAATCTCGCCACTCAGCCCACGGCCTTTGAAATACTCAATCGCTTTGGGCGAGTGGCGCAAATGTTTGCGGAACGACTCACCTGCTTTTTCCAACACATCGGTGAGCGTGGCTTGCTTTTGTCGTTGTTCGGCGGCGCGTGCACGGTCTTGGGGCGAAGCATCGTCTTCGGGCACTTGCAGGCCCACGTTTTGCGCCAAGTCCTTCACGGCCTCGACGAAGGTCATGCCGGCATGCTCCATCAAGAAGCCAATGGCATTGCCGTTTTTGCCGCACCCAAAGCAATGGAAAAACTGCTTGGCGGGGCTGACCGAAAACGAGGGTGACTTCTCGCCATGGAACGGGCACAGCCCCATGAAGTTGGCTCCACCTTTTTTGAGCTGCACATAACGGCTCACCACCTCGACCACGTCGACGCGGGCTAAAAGCTCTTGAATGAAGGATTGGGGGATGGCCATAGGTGAAAAGGGTGAAGCCTGATTTTAGGCTTCACCCTTTTCGAGGCTGGGAAGAACGTTTTGACTTACTTCGGTGCCAAACGAATCGCGCCATCCAAACGAATCACTTCGCCATTGAGCAAATCATTCTCGAAGATGTGTAAGGCCAGCTTGGCGTAGTCTTGTGGTGTGCCTAAGCGCGAAGGAAAGGGCACGCCTGCGGCCAGCGCGTCTTGCACTTCTTGGGGCATGCCAAACAACATGGGTGTGCCCATGATGCCGGGGGCGATGGTCATGTTGCGAATGCCGTTGCGGGCCAAGTCACGGGCAATGGGCAAGGTCATGCCGACCACGCCACCTTTGGAGGCGCTGTAAGCCGCTTGGCCAATTTGGCCGTCGTAGGCAGCGACCGAGGCCGTCGAAATCAACACACCGCGCTCGCCCGTGGCTTCGGGTTCGTTGTGGCACATGGCTTCAGAGGCCAAGCGAATCATGTTGAAGCTGCCAATGAGGTTGATGGTGATGGTTTTGCTGAACGAGGCCAAGGCATGTGCGCCGTTTTTGCCCACGGTTTTTTCGGCAGGGGCAATGCCCGCGCAGTTGACCAAACCCATGAGCTTGCCTAAAGAGACGGCTTTGGCCACCACGGCTTGACCGTCGGCTTCGTTGCTCACATCGCATTTCACAAAGGCGCCGCCAATGTCTTTGGCCACGGCTTCGCCTTTGTCGGCCTGCATGTCGGCAATGACCACAATGCCGCCCTTGGCGGCCAACGCACGTGCCGTGCCTTCGCCCAAGCCAGAGGCTGCGCCGGTGACGATGAAAACTTTGCCTTTGATGTCCATGAGGGTCTCCAGAATTTAGATGGTTGCTTTACGTTTACGTAAACGTCAATTATGCGGGATGGTGAAGGCCTGTGGCAGGCATCTAGGACAATCCCTAGTGAATGATTTTTGAGCGAGGTGCTTGGATGGTGTTGCGTTGGTGGTTGGCCGTGTGTGTGGTGGTGTTGGCCGGGTGTGGTTCGCACGGGCCTTTGGCGCCTGTGGAAGGTGGCAAGCCCGATGCTGCTGCGACCAAGCGCGTGCCCAAGTTGGGCTTGGCTTTGGGGGGCGGCGCGGCGCGTGGCTTTGCGCATGTGGGCGTGATTCAGGTGTTGGAAGAGGCGGGCATCAAGCCGGATTTGGTGGTGGGGACCTCCGCGGGGAGTGTGGTGGCTGCGTTTTACGCCAGTGGCAAAGACGGGGCACAGCTGCAAAAAGCTGCCGAGACCATGGAGGAAGCCACCATCACCGATTGGACCGTTCCTTTGCTCGGGCGCGGCATGATGCGCGGCGATGGCTTGGCCCGTTACGTCAACAAGCAAACGGGCGGGCGGCGCATCGAAGAACTCAAGCTGCCCTTGGGCATCGTGGCCACCGATTTGAAAACAGGCGATGGCGTGTTGTTCCAACGTGGTGATATCGGGACAGCGGTGCGTGCATCGAGCGCTGTGCCTTCGGTCTTTGAGCCCGTGCGCATTGGCAATCGGGAGTTTGTGGATGGTGGCTTGGTGTCACCTGTGCCTGTGCGTTATGCGCGCCAAATGGGCGCTGAATACGTGCTAGCCATTGACATTTCCAGTCCGCCCGAGTCAGGCAAAACGGGCGATATGTTTGACATCTTGATGCAAACCTTCACCATCATGGGCAAGAGCATCAACACCTTGGAATTGCGCGATGCCGACCTGGTGGTGCGCCCCGCATTGCACGATGTCGGCAGCGCTGATTTCAAAGCGCGTCGCCGCTCCATTGAAGCAGGCCGTGCCGCCATGCTGCAAGCTTTGCCCAAACTCAAAGCCGCTTTGGCCGCCCCGTAATCGCACAGACGAGTGGCAAAAAAAAGGGGCCCACCTTGCGGCGGGCCCTTGAAGGGATTCCTGCACCCAAAGGTGACGAAGAATCCGAGGAGACAATCGTTACAAATTAACGCTTCTTAGCAGCGCTTTTTGAAGCTTTCACAGTGGTTTCAGTGGCAGTTTGGATGTGTGATTCGGCCAAGTCAGCCGCTTGCTTGACGGCTTTTTGCACAGATTCCACAGCCGTGTTGCTGGCCGTGACCGCTTGCTTGAAGAAAGCGACCGCTTGCTCAGAGCCAGCAGGTGCGTTTTTCAAAGCAGCTTCGATGTAGGCTTGAACAGCGTGTTGGCCTTCAGCCGCTTTGCCTTCGAGGCCTTTGGTGAATTCAGTGCCAGTGCCTTGGGCGATGTCATAGATGTGACGGCTGTAAGCCGCAGACTTTTCAGCCAAAGGTTGGATGAAGCTGGTTTGCAAAGCGATCAATTCTTGTGCGTCTTTCACAGCCAACACCGCTTGTGCGTGTGCAGCAGATTCGTTCAAGGCAGCGCGGCCAGCGGTGAGGTTGAGTTCAACCAATTTTTCAACGCCAGCGAAGGCTTTGTGTGACAAACCAAACAGGTTGTCGAGGTTAGCTTTGTTGGTTGCGGCGATTTGTTCAACGTTGATCATGGGGATACTCCAAAAAGTTAAGTGAGCTTGCAAAAAATGTTGCGGTGCAGCATTGGGATGAAGTTTAGGGTTATCCCGCAGCTTTGCAAGAGGGTTGGGGGCTTGGCAGGCCTGTTTAGAGGTGGCGTTCTAAAACCTCAGGGTTTTGCAAACGGGTCACAATGCAGCCTTGTTTCATGCGGTTTCCAAGGGATATGCGGGCTTTTTATTCAGACCAATTTGTGTTGCCGTTGCCACCCGGTCACCGTTTTCCCATGGCCAAGTACCGTCTGTTGCGCGAGCGTTTGGGGGTCGAACTCCCGGAAGTCGAGTTGGCCGCAGCCGAGCCTGCGAGCGACGGTGAGCTGGCGTTGGTTCACACGCCGAGCTATATCCAATCGGTGGTGCACGGCACCTTGACGGACGCGCAGCAAAAAGAAATTGGCTTTCCATGGACGCCTGCAATGGTCGAGCGTTCACGTCGTTCAGCCGGTGCCACGGTGATGGCTGCGCGCACGGCTTTGTTTGGCGGGCAGGGTGTGGCCGCCAACCTCGCAGGCGGGACACACCACGCTTACGCGGACAAAGGCAGCGGTTTTTGTGTGTTCAACGACGCCGCAGTGGCCACACGGCTGATGCAGGCCGAATGGGGGCGTGTGCAAAAGCAGCCTTTGAAGGTGGCCATCATTGATTTGGATGTGCACCAAGGCAATGGCACCGCCCGCATCTTTGAGCGTGACGACCAGGTGTTCACCTTGTCGATGCACGGGGCACGCAATTTTCCGTTTGACAAAGAATCCAGCGACTTAGACATTGAACTGCCCGATGGTTGCCAGGATGCGGCGTATTTAGAGGCGCTCGAACACGCCTTGGCCGAGCTAGACGCCCGCTTCACGCCGGGCCTGGTGATTTACCTGGCCGGTGCCGACCCCCACGAGGGCGACCGTTTGGGACGCTTGAGCCTGAGTTTTGATGGCCTGGAGGCCCGCGACCGTCGTGTGTTTGATTGGGCGTGGTCTCAGCGCATCCCTTTGGCCTTCTCCATGGCAGGCGGATATGGCCGTGAAATGGCTGACACAGTTCAGGCGCAAGTCAACACTTACCGTGTCGCCTATGCGTACTGGCGACGCTGGCAAAATCTGTCTCAAAATTGAAAACTGTCTTGGAGCCCCTTGTATGACCAACCCAGCCCATATCGCCGCTGTTGACCACGCCATCACCTCACGCATGTCTGCACGTGCGTTCACGCAGCAAGAAGTCTCACGCGAACTTATCACGGACATTTTGCAAGTGGCCAGTCGCGCCCCATCAGGGACCAATACCCAGCCTTGGAAGGTCTATGTGTTGCAAGGTGCCACACGCGATGCGTTGGTCGACAAAGTATGCGCGGCCCACGAGGCCATTCGCGCCAACCCTGAGGTGGCCAAACAGTACACCGAGCAATACGATTACTACCCAGCACAATGGGTCAGCCCCTACATCGACCGTCGTCGCGAAAACGGCTGGAGCCTTTACGGTTTGTTGGGCATTGGCAAAGGCGACAAAGATCGCATGCATGAGCAACAGCAACGCAATTTCAAGTTCTTCGATGCGCCTGTGGGCTTGATGTTCACCATCGATCCCATCATGGGCCGTGGTTCCTTGTTTGACTACGGCATGTTTGTGCAAAACATCATGCTCGCTGCGCGTGCCCGCGGCTTGCACACCTGCCCACAAGCGGCGTGGAATGGCTTTCACAGCATCATCCTGCCGCACATCGGTGCGGGCGAAGGGGAGATGATGGTGTGCGGTATGTCCTTGGGCTACGCCGACGAGAGCGACAAAGTCAACACCTTGGTCACGCCGCGCGTGCCTGTGCATGAGTTCACCCATTGGGTGGCCTGAGTTTTATTTAGTTAGTTTGCGATGATCATCACCAGCCTGCTCGACACCGACCTGTACAAATTCACCATGATGCAGGCTGTGCTGCATCAGTTTCCGAGTGCGCAGGTGTCGTACAAGTTCAAATGCCGCAACCCCGGCGTGGCGCTGGCACCGTATGTGCAAGAAATTCGTGACGAAATTCGCTCGTTGTGCAGCTTGCAGTTTCAAGACGCCGAGTTGACTTGGCTGCGCAGCTTGCGTTTCATCAAGAGCGACTTCGTCGATTTCTTGGGGCTGTTTCGATTGAATGAAAAATACATTCAGGTGAATGCGCTTTCCAACGGTGAGATTGACATCAGCATCCAGGGTCCTTGGTTGCACACGATTTTGTTTGAGATCCCCGTGTTGGCCATCGTCAACGAGGTGTACTTTCGCAACACGCAAAAAGTGCCCGATTTTTTGGAAGGTCGCCGTCGCTTAGAGCAAAAAATCGAAGCCTTGCATGCCGAACGCTTGAGTGATTTGAAAATTGCCGACTACGGCACACGCCGCCGCTTCTCCAAAGCATGGCATGAAGAGTTGTTGCGTGTCTTGATTTCAAAACTGGGCACTGGCGCCAAAGGTCAATTGGCCGGTACCAGCAATGCCTTGTTTGCGATGAAATTGGGTCTCACGCCGTTGGGCACCATGGCGCATGAATACCTGCAAGCCTGCCAAGCCTTGGGGCCACGTTTGCGCGATAGCCAAGTGTTTGGTTTTGAAACCTGGGCACGTGAATACCGCGGTGATCTCGGCATTGCACTCAGCGATGTCTATGGCATAGAGCCCTTCTTGCGTGACTTCGACATGTACTTTTGTAAGCTGTTCGATGGCGCGCGCCATGACAGTGGGGATCCGTTCACTTGGGGCGAACGCATGATCGCCCATTACCGCCACAACCGCGTGGACCCAATGACCAAAACCCTGATTTTTTCAGATGGTTTGACCGTCGAAAAAACCATCGCGCTGTACCAACAGTTCCGTGGTCGCTGTCAACTCGCCTTTGGCATCGGCACCAATTTGACCAACGATTTGGGCTACGAACCTTTGCAAATCGTCATCAAGATGACGCAGTGCAATGGCCAACCAGTGGCCAAGCTTTCAGATACACCGTCGAAGAACATGTGTGAAGACGAAAAATATTTGGCCTATTTGCGTCAGGTGTTTGACATTGCCCATCCCGCCTAACTGAAGGTGCGCATGAACTACTTGAAAGTTGTGGCGGTGTTTGCGATGGCCTTGGTGGTCAATTGGCTGGCGCCTGATGGGCTGGCACACATGGCTCACCTCGACAAGACAGACGCTGCCATTGCCTCGACGCTGTGGTGCTTGGGGCTATTTTTGGTGTTTGGCTGGATGTGCAGCAAAGCGTCTGAGGGCACCCTTTTTCCGAGCTTCACGTTGCAGTTGTTGGTGGGCATCGTTTTGCACGATGCGCTGGCGCCGTTGCTGACCCAGCTGGTCTTGTCGGTGGTGGTCTGTACAGCGTTGGCTGCCATCATTTTGAAGTCAGGTGGCGATGAGATTGAGCGCAAAGATTTTTGGAAAATTGCGCTCCCCACCGTGTTGATTGCCACTGTGGGTTATTTGGTGACGTTTTTCATCATGTTTCCCGTGTTGATGTGGCTGGGCTTGGACAGTCAAACAGCCGCACTCTTGTCGGCCATCATCGGTTCGACCGATCCTGCGGCATTGGTGCCGACGCTCAAGACTTTGGTGTTCAAACCTCAATACAAACAAGTGTCCAACTTGTCAGTGGCTGAGAGTGCGCTGAACGATGCTGTGGGTGCCATCTTCACGGGGGCGATTGCTGCCCTGATTTTGGGCGGTGTGAACATTGGCAATGTAGATGCCTTGGCGATCGGGCTGCTCAGTGGTGAGAACTTGCGTTTGTTGGCCGCGCAGTTTGGTTTAGGCGTTGCTGCTGGGGTGGTGGGCTGGTTGGGCATGTATGCATTTGAACGCTACAAGTCCAAACGTCACGACGCTGGCAAGCAGGATGTGCCGTATGACTTTGCGCTGGTGTTGGCGGTACCTTTGGTCACGTTTGTGCTGGCGCAGATGATTCATGGCAATGGTTTTTTGGCTGCATTCATTGCCGGTTTGTTGGCCAATTTCAACCATGGCACACATTACTTTCATGGCTTGTTGCACAACCTTGAAGTCAAGATAGAAAGCGTGGCCAAGCCGATCATCTTCATGATGGTTGGGCCCTTTGTAGCGCTGCAACAGCTGGCCGATACGGCCTTGCTCGGCCTTGGGGTGTCTTTGTGTTTCATGGTGGTGGCGCGACCTGTGGCGGTCTTTGTGTCACTTTTCCCCACGTCAATCAGCCGACAAGAAAAAATGTTTTTATGTGCTGTGCGCGAAACAGGGGCCATTCCCGTGGTCTTGGCCGTGGTGACCGTGGCGCAGTTTCCAAGCTTGACACAACTCATGCCCTTGACGGCTTGGGTGGTGATTTGGACCTTGACCTTGCTGCCAGCGCTCACGCCTTGGTGGGCTAAAAAATTAAACATGACTGAGTCATCACATGAAACCGAAAATCATCGTCGCCCGTCCTATCTTTGAAGAGACCTTGGTGCGCTTGCGCGAGCACTTTGACGTGACCGACAACCAAGCCGATACCCCATGGACTAAAGCCTCTTGGACACAAGCGCTGTCGCAACACGTGGGGGCGCTCACCACGGGCTCAGACCCTCTGGACGCCGATGTGCTCAAGGCGTGTCCCAAGCTCAAAGCAGTCGCCAACATGGCTGTGGGTTACAACAACTTTGACGTGCCCGCCATGACCGCGCAAGGCGTGCAAGCCAGCAACACCCCTGATGTGTTGACCGAAACCACCGCTGACTTTGGCTTTGCCTTGTTGATGGCCACGGCGCGTCGCATCACCGAGAGCGAACACTACTTGCGCCGTGGTGAATGGACGCAGTGGCGTTACGACATGTTTGCTGGGGCCGAGGTGCACGGCAGCACGATTGGTATTTTGGGCATGGGGCGTATTGGCCAAGGCATTGCGCGCCGTGCCGCCCATGGCTTTGGCATGCAGGTGATTTATCACAACCGATCACGTTTGAGCGCTGAGTCTGAAGCCGAATGCAAAGCCACGTATGTGAGCAAAGAAGAACTTCTCACAACGGCAGACCATGTGATGCTGGTCGTGCCCTACAGCGCTGCATCGCACCACACCATTGGTGCGGCAGAGTTGGCGCAGATGAAGCCCACGGCAACACTCATCAACATCGCACGCGGCGGCATTGTGGACGATGCCGCTTTGGCCGTGGCTTTGCGTGAGCGGCGCATTGCGGCGGCAGGTTTGGATGTGTTTGAAGGCGAGCCCAACGTGCATCCAGACCTCTTGACTGTGCCGAATGTGGTGCTCACGCCGCACATTGCCAGCGCGTCGATGTCGACGCGCATGGCCATGGCCAATTTGGCAGCGGACAACCTCATCAGTTATTTCACCCAAGGCAAATCGGTCACGCCTTTGAACACGGTGGAGGCATGATGGACGTTTGGATTGCGATCGGTGTTGGTGTATTCAATGCCTTGCTGTTGGTATGGTTGTTGCGCCGTCCCAGCAGCAACGACGCCGCAGCCTTGGCGTTGCAGCAAAGTTTGCAAGGCGTGCATGAAAAGTTAGAGCGCATCGAGCGCGAGCTGCGCACCGAAATTACCGAGTCGTCTCGCGGTGGCCGTCAAGAGCTGACGCAAAACCTCGCGCTGTTTCAGCAAAGCCAAGTGCAGCAACTCACGCTCATGCAAAAAAGCATTGGCGACACGCTCAACCAGCAGCTGCAGCAATTGCAAAAAAGCAATGCCGACAAGCTGGACGAAATGCGTCGCACGGTGGATGAGAAGCTGCAAACCACCCTGGAAAAACGCCTGTCTGAGAGCTTCAAACAAGTGGCTGAGCGATTGGAGCAAGTGCACAACGGTTTGGGCCAAATGCAAAAACTGGCCGATGGCGTGGGCAGCTTGCAGCGCGTGCTGACCAACGTCAAAACACGCGGCATGTTTGGCGAGGTGCAGCTCGAAGCCTTGTTAGAACAAGTGCTCACGATTGAGCAATACGCCAAGCAAGTGGAAACCAAACCCCGCAGCAACCAGCGCGTGGACTTTGCCATTCGCTTTCCGGGACGCGGCGGTGCAGACGGCGAACCTGTGTGGTTGCCGATTGATGCCAAGTTTCCGCGCGAAGACTACGAACGCTTGCTCGATGCGCAAGACCGCGCAGATGCGATTGCCGCCGAAGTGGCCGCCAAAGCCTTGGAAACACGCATCCGTACGGAGGCCAAGAGCATTGCCGAGAGCTACCTCGCGCCACCGCACACCACCGACTTTGCGATTTTGTTTTTGCCGACCGAAGGCTTGTACGCCGAAGTGTTGCGCCGCCCCGGTTTGATGGACAGCTTGCAGCGCGATTACCGCGTTACTCTGGCTGGACCCACCACCTTGCTGGCCATGCTCAATAGCTTGCACATGGGCTTTCGCACACTCGCGCTGGAGCAGCAAGCCTCTGAGGTGTGGAAAGTCTTGGGGGCCGTCAAAACCGAGTTTGAACGCTACGGCGATTGGGTGGAGAAGGTGCGCGAGCAAGTGCAAAAAGCGGCCGACACCTTGGACCGTGCCGACACGCGCAGCCGTCAAATGCGCCGTGCACTCAAAAACGTTGAGGCCTTGCCTGAAGGCGAGGCGCAAGCCTTGTTGCCCAAGTTTGATGACGCCCTAGACGACACGGATGCCAAAGTTTGAAACGTGAACTTGCCAAGTTGATTGCAGGCCAAGTGTGTTTGCATGCCTGTATGGCGGGCATGCGCATGGCGGCACCGCTGATGGCCTTGCGCAGCGGCCAAAGTGAAGCTGCTGTTGGCTTTTTGCTCGCCATGTTTGCCTTGACCCAAGTGTTTTTGGCGTTGCCTGCAGGTCGCTATGCGGATTTGCATGGCTTGAAGCGCCCGGTGTGGTGCAGCGTGCTCATGGGCGCTTGTGGCGCAGGTGCTGCGGCTTTGTGGCCGATCTTTCCTGTGCTGTGCTTCAGTGGCTTGATGACGGGCGGTGCCACAGGCATTGCCATCATCGCTTTGCAGCGCCATGTGGGGCGTGCCGCGCAAGGTTTGGCGCAAATGAAGCAAGCGTTCAGTTGGTTGTCCATCGCGCCTGCATTTTCAAACTTCATTGGTCCGTTTGTGGCGGGTTTGTTGATCGACCATGCCGGATTTCAATGGGCATTTGCAGCGATGGCGGCATTGCCCTTGATTGCATGGGCTTGGGTACGTCAAGCCCATGAGTTGCCCAAAGTGGTCAAGCCCGAAGGCCATGAAAATAACAGCGCATGGGACTTGCTCAACGAGCCGATGTTTCGCCGCTTGTTGATGGTCAATTGGTTTTTGTCGGCCTGCTGGGATGTCCACACCTTTGTGGTGCCCATCTTGGGCCATGAACGGGGCTTGAGTGCTTCGGCGATTGGCTCGATCCTTGGTGTGTTTGCACTGGCTGCAGCCTTTATTCGCATGATGATGCCGTTCATTGCGGCGCGTTTGCATGAGTGGCAAGTCGTCACAGGGGCCATGCTGATCACCTCGTTCATGCTCGCGGTGTACCCGTTCACCGAAACGGCTTGGCTGATGGGGGCGTGCTCGGTGTTGGTGGGTTTGTCGCTCGGCGGGGTTCAACCCATGATCATGAGCACCTTGCACCAAATCACGCCAGAACATCGGCATGGCGAGGCCTTGGGGCTGCGCTTGATGGGCATCAACGCCTCGAGTGTGCTGATGCCCATGGTGTTTGGGGCCGCAGGCACGGTGATTGGCATCAGTGGGGTGTTTTGGTGTGTGTCGGCAGTGGTGGGCTTGGGCTCACGCAGCGCGTACCAACTCAGAGTTCATAAAAAGCACGGATGAAATTCCATGCGTCGTCCACGCTGTCGACGTATTTGAACAAGTCCAAGTCTTCCTCGGAAATTACACCTTCTTCCACCAACACGTGTGGGTTGAACAAGCGCTTCCAGTAGTCACTGCCATACAGCACGATGGGGACGGGTTTGGCTTTTTTGCACTGCACCAACGTGAGCGTTTCAAACAACTCGTCCAAGGTGCCAAAGCCGCCAGGGAAGGCCACCAACGCCTTGGCACGCATCATGAAGTGCATTTTGCGCAAGGCAAAGTAGTGGAACTTGAAGCTCAGGTCGGGTGTGATGTAGGGGTTGGGTGTTTGTTCGTGGGGGAGCGCAATGTTGAGCCCCACGCTGATGCCGCCCGCTTCTTGTGCGCCACGGTTGGCCGCTTCCATGATGCCAGGGCCACCGCCGGTGCAGATGAACAGCTTACGCCCGTTGGTCTTGCCTTCACTGAATTTGGTGATGGTGTGGGCCAAGGCGCGTGACTGTTCGTAATAACGCGCGTTGCGCACCAGCACTTCTGCTTTGGCAATGGCCGCTTCATCGCCGCTGGCCCGTGCTTGCATGAGTTGCAGGTGTGACGCTTCTTCGCTGCGAAACCGTGCGCTGCCAAAAATCACCACCGTGTGTTCGATGCCGCGCTCGATTTGTGCCAAATCGGGTTTGAGCATTTCGAGTTGAATGCGCAAACCACGTGTTTCTCGGCGCAGCAAAAACTCGGGGTCTGCAAATGCCAAGCGATTGGATTCGGGGGTGATTGAGTCGCCGTTGTCGTAGTGCGCTTTGAGGGTTTCCCAAGCTTCGGCAAGGCGTCGGTCGTGAGGGTCTAGCATTCCATCCATGGGTGGATGTTACTGGCAGAAATGCAGTTCATGCAGACATGAAAAAGGCTCCCGAAGGAGCCTTGATTTTTTTTCAAGCGGTGAAGGCTTAGACGCGTTTGCGGTATTCGCCAGTGCGTGTGTCGATTTCGACTTTGTCGCCTTGCGCCACAAACAAGGGCACAGCCACTTCGAAGCCGGTGGCGATTTTGGCGGGCTTCAACACTTTGCCTGAGGTATCGCCTTTGACAGCGGGCTCAGTCCAAGTGATTTCGCGCACCACGTTGGTGGGCAATTCCACAGAGATGGCTTTTTCGTCGTAGAACACCACTTCGAGTTCCATGCCGTCTTCGAGGTAGTTCAGGGCATCGCCCATGTTGCTGGCTTCGACTTCGTATTGGTTGAAGTCAGCGTCCATGCACACGTACATGGGGTCAGCAAAGTAAGAGTAGGTGCAGTCTTTCTTGTCCAAGATGACTTGGTCCATCTTGTCGTCGGCCTTGAACACGACTTCGGTGCCGAAGTTCGCGATCAAGCTTTTCAATTTCATGCGAACGGTGGACGAGCCACGACCGCCACGTTGGTATTCGGTGCGCAGGACGACCATGGGGTCCTTGCCGTGCATGATGACGTTGCCAACGCGGATTTCTTGTGCGGTTTTCATAATGATGTGAAGTTTTCTAAGAGGGTTGTGGCCCAAGCAGCTCTGGCTGCGGCGGGGTTCGCAAAGCCGCTTATTTTAGCGTTTTTGAGTCACAAAACTGAGCAATTGGCTGGTGAGGTCAGTTTGCGCGTGTAAACGCTGCTGCGTTTGAAGGCTCCAATCACGCCAATCGCCAATGACGGTGCGGGATAGCGCAGGAAGTGGGGCTGTTTCTAAACCGTTCCAAACCGCTTGAAATTTTCTCAAACCGGTGGGCATGTCCATTGCCGCCTCAAAGGCGTGCAGCTTGTCGTGGTGGGCCAAATCGTCTTGCGGGTAGATGTGCCATGCAAACGGCTGACCCGCCCACAAGGCGCGCACCAGTGAATCTTCCCCGCGCACAACGTTGAAGTCGCAAGCCCACAGCAAGTGGTCAAAATCGGTTTGGTTGAGGTAGGGGAGTGGGCTGATGTGCAACTGCCCTGTGCCACTGAGCGGCATCTGCAGTGCCTGGGTGGCGGCTACGACGGCGGCGTGGGGACGGCCTTGGGCCACCAGCAAGTGCGTGGGCGCGTCGGCTTGGCTGAGTTGCATCAGCCAACCGGCCAATGCTGCTGGTTCATAGCAAAACAGGCTGATGAGCTGCGCGTTGTCAGCCATAGGTTTGTCGATTGGCAAGGCACTTAACCACGCGGTGCGGTCAAACGCAGTTTGGCGTGCCGCCAAATGTGGTTCGCGCAGCAAGCCCCCTGTGTCGGGCGTGAAGCCAGGAAAGAAAAACCATTTGGTCATGCCGCGAGCAGGGCCGCTCATCACAGGCGAAGCCAAGCCATGTGAGCGGGCCACATAGCCTTCGGCGCTCAAGTATTCAAGGTTCACCCATACAGGGGATGTGCCTTGCGCCATGAGCGCTTGAAAGGCTGCGGGTAATTCGCAACCGAAGGCTTCGATCACGACATCGCCCACTTGGAATGTGTTGTCTTGAACCAAACTTTGCAGGGCCGCCGCATCGGGCCACGCATGGACCGTGACACCCGCACAACCTTGTGGTGCCATCCACGTCAAAGCCGATGCATCATCCACCCACAAGCGCACGGTGTGGCCGCGCTGTGCGAGGTCAGCGCACAACCGCCAGCACACGCCGAGGTCGCCATGGTTGTCGATGACGCGACAAAAAATATTCCAAATCTTTTTCACGCTTCAGATTGTCCACAATACGGGGATGGAAGAAAAAAACGCACCCCGCCACCCGCCCGAGCTGTTAGAGCTGGTCGCGAGCTTGCCTGCGTTGCCCGGTGTGTACCGCTACTTTGATGCACAAGAGCAGGTGCTGTACGTGGGCAAGGCCATCAATTTGAAGAAGCGGGTGTCTAGCTATTTTCAAAAAGACCACGGCGGTACACGCATAGGCCACATGGTGAGCAAGATTGTGCGCATGGAAACCACGGTGGTGCGCTCAGAGGCTGAGGCGCTGCTGCTGGAAAACAACCTCATCAAAACGCTCAAGCCCAAGTACAACATCTTGTTCCGCGATGACAAGAGTTACCCGTATTTGAAGATGACGCGTGGCGTGCCCGTGAAAGTCGATGATTCGCCTAGGCCGGCTGGTGTTTGTGCCCCCCTCCATCCGCACCCACAACAAGTGCCCCGCGTCGTGTACTACCGCGGCGCGGTGGACAAACGCCACGACTACTTTGGCCCGTACCCCAGTGTGTGGGCGGTGCGCGAAGCCATTCAGCTGCTGCAAAAAGTGTTTCGCTTGCGCACCTGTGAAGACACGGTGTTCAACAACCGCACACGCCCGTGTTTGCTGTTTCAAATCAAACGCTGCTCGGGGCC
>Ga0228700_1001423_pt1 | contig 15598 bp, 20 predicted proteins | sample McNCre317_Aug_MG_FD_178019 | JGI IMG/M metagenome (GOLD analysis project Ga0228700, IMG submission 178019) | Freshwater microbial communities from McNutts Creek, Athens, Georgia, United States - 3-17_Aug_MG | ecosystem: Environmental > Aquatic > Freshwater > Creek | place: USA: Georgia...
CCATGATCAAGCTGCTTGTTGGCCTTGGAAATCCAGGCCCAGAATACGAAGCCACCCGCCACAACGCTGGTTTTTGGTGGATCGATGCCATTGCCCGCGATTTGAAAGTGCATCTACAGCCTGACCTGGCCTACCACGGCTTGGTCGCACGCACCTCGGTGAAGGGTGAGAACGTGTGGTTGCTGGAGCCCCAAACCTTCATGAACGTGTCGGGCAAATCGGTGGCGGCATTGGCGCGGTTTTTCAAAATTCAGCCGCAAGAGATTTTGGTCGTTCACGATGAGTTGGACATTCCACCTGGCGAAGCCAAACTCAAACTCGGCGGCAGCCACGCCGGACACAATGGCTTGCGAGACATCCACGCTCAGCTCGGCACTGATCAGTATTGGCGACTGCGTGTGGGCATTGGTCATCCAGGCGTGAAGTCAGAAGTGGCGAATTGGGTACTGAAAAAACCTGCGCCCGATCAACGCAGCGCCATCGAACAATGTGTCACGCGCACGACCTTGGCTTTACCGCACTTGCTCTCGGGTGACATGGTCAAAGCCACGCAAATGATCCACACAGCAAAGCCGCCCAGGCCCAAACCCCCTCGGCCGGCAACGCTGCCAGCGCAGGAGGAAAAAGGCCATGCCAAGCCCGTCCAAGGAGATTCCACCCCGTCACTGGGTTCCTAACGCGCAGCGCAGAGGTGCCGCGCTTCTTCTGTCAGTCATTTGCTGCGGCACCAGCGCACAAACGGTGTACCGTTGCGGCGATCTCTACAAGGCCGATGCCTCATGTGACAAGGCAGCCACACAGACGAGGTCCGATCGTCGCAACGTCACTGAAATCAATGCACAACAAACCCTGACCCGACAAGCGCAACAAGAGGCAGATGCCTTGGAAAGAAATCGCCTTCATTCAGAACGTCAAACGGTCCCGTCAATCACACAAGTGCCTGCTTTTCCTCAAGACGATGCACTGGCACAAAGTCGATCAGTTTCAGAGCCCACAGACCATGTGTCGTCCCCAGGCAAGCGTCGGGCAGCCAACCCCTACTTCACCGCCAAAGACAGCCGTGGATCGGCAAAAACCAAAAGCAAGAATAAAAAATCAGCCGGGAAAACCAGCTCAACCACCAAGCCTTAAACGGCTGAATCAGGACTGGGGTCAGCCCCTGCTTGCTGCTGCAACCAACGAAACTTGGCCAGCAAGGCATCGCGGCCCTCCACCCGTTGCGGGTTGACAGGAATGCACGCCACCGGACATACCTGCACGCACTGTGGCTCATCAAAATGGCCGACACATTCAGTGCATTTGTCTGGGTTGATCTCGTAAATCTCAGGCCCCAAGAAGATAGCTTCGTTCGGGCACTCAGGCTCACACACATCACAGTTGATGCATTCGTCAGTGATCATCAAGGCCATAAGAATCCATCACAAGGCAAAAAGAGAATGGGCAATTATCCCCGCCTGCAGCAACCGCACCGTGCACGCGGTTGTTGGCATCAGACCTTGAGTTGGGTTTGGCGATACACAGGCTGAGGTGGCATGTCAGCCAAATGGCTGGTATCGGCCCAGGCCTGAATGTGCAGCGCAGCATCGCGCCAGGCCACCTGGTTCACACCCGCATTGGGAATGTCGCAGACACGAGGACCATGTAAAGACAGGGCTTGAGCGTTGCGCCACACCATGTCCAAGACCCCGCCGTGGGTGACAACCACCACATGCTCATCCGGAAATTGCGCCGCCAACTGGCCCAAGGCGGTCATCACCCGATCGTGAAAAACACGCGTACTCTCTGCCCCCTGCACGGCATAGTCCGCATCAAAGTCGAGCCAACGCTGCCAAGCACTTGGAAACTTCTCTTTAATCTCTGGCACGCGCATACCTTCAAAATCCCCAAAGCATTGCTCGCGCAAACCTGATGCAATCTCACACGTATGGCCCAAGACACGCGCCACAGGGGCGGCTGTTTGTTGGGCACGTTGCAAGTCGCTGCTGATCACGCGAGTGAAAGGACGCAGCTTGGTTTGCTCGGCTTGACACAAAGCCTCGAAGCGTTGCTCAAGACGCTGCGCTTGCAGCAAGCCCATGTCATTGAGCGGTACATCCACTTGGCCTTGAAACCGCAGCTCGCGGTTCCAATCGGTTTCGCCGTGGCGGATGAGCAAGAAATCGGTCATAGCCCCAATGCTCAAGCCGCTGCTTTTTTGGCCATCAGTCGCTGGTAGACACCTGGCGAGACCAAATTGCGGCCATCTCCCTCGGCACCCAATAAAGAAATTTCACGCACAAAGGTGCTGGAGATGAATTGGTACTGCGCGCTGGGGGTCAGAAACACTGTTTCCACATCGGGCATGAGTTGGCGGTTCATGCCTGCGAGCTGGAACTCGTAATCAAAATCGGTCACGGCACGCACGCCACGCACCATCACGGTGGCTTTGTGTGCACGGGCGAAATCGCGCACCAAGCCTGTGAAGGGCGCCACCTCGATTTGCGGGTGAGCAGCCATGGCTTCGCGCGCCATGTCCATGCGCTCATCAAGGGTGAACAAGGTTTTCTTGTGATGCGCCGTGGCGACCGCCAAGATCACTTTGTCAAACATATTTGCCGCCCGCAGCAAGATGTCTTCATGCCCCAATGAAATCGGGTCAAAGGTACCGGGGTAGATGGCAATCACGGGTGGGCGCATGGCAATAGGCTCCTGCTGGGTTCTTAAGCGATGCAAGGATTATGCAATTCGACGCAGCAAGTGTGCATGCACGGTGCCGGCCTTGAGGTGGCGATGCTGTTGCAAGCCCCAAGGTGCCAGCACCTCATCGGTCCAGACTGCCGGGGCTTCCAGATACACCCACCCATCGGGTTTGACCGCCTGGGCGGCAGCTTGTAGCGCTGACTCAAACAAAGCGCTGTCAAACGGGGGGTCGAGAAAAATCAAATCCACACTGGCACGGCCCAGCTGCTTGAGAAAAGCCACACCGTCGGTGCGCTGTACCTGCACGGTGGTGGCTTTCAGACGCTCAATTTGAGCTTTGAGCTGATGCACCAAAGCCGCCTCTTGTTCGCACAGCTGCACCTGGGCGGCGCCACGTGATGCGGCTTCCAAGCCCAAAGCACCAGTCCCCGCAAAAGCATCAACACAGCGCCAGCCTTGCAAGGATTGCCCCAACCAGTTGAACAAGGTTTCACGCACGCGGTCGGGCGTGGGGCGCAAGCCTGGCTTGAGGGCCACAGGCAATTTGGTACGTCGCCATTGCCCGCCAATGATGCGCACCTCGCCCGCCCCTTTATGCGGTTTGCTAGGTGTAGACGAGGAAGAAGGTGCTGCGGTGGTTTTCATAGAATGGCTTGATTCTAGAAACACCCACACATGTTCAGCTTTTTCAAGAAAAAAATCTCACCCGATGCGGCAGCGACCCCATCTCAAGCCACACCCGCCGAAAGTGATTCCCCAGCAGCAGCTACTGCCGAGCAGCCGCGCGAGAGTTGGATCGCCCGCTTGGGCCAAGGCCTGCGCCGCACGGGGCAAACCATTGGCAGCGTGTTCACAGGCACGCAGATTGATGATGCGCTGTATGAAGAGCTGGAATCCGCCTTGCTCATGGCCGATGCGGGCGTGCAAGCCACCGAGTATTTGCTGCGCGATTTGAAACAACGCGTCAAAGACACTGCCACCACCGAACCCTCGGCCGTCAAAGCATTGCTGGCCGCGGCGATTGCAGATTTGCTCAAGCCACTTGAAAAACCCCTCGTCATTGGCGCGCACAAGCCCACCGTGATCATGGTGGCAGGCGTTAACGGGGCAGGCAAAACCACCTCGATTGGCAAACTCACCCGCCACTTGAGCGACAGCGGCGCCTCGGTGCTGCTCGCCGCCGCAGACACCTTCAGGGCAGCAGCCAGAGAACAGCTGGGGGTATGGGCCACCCGCACCTCGGTGGACATCGTCAGCCAAGAAGGCGGCGACCCTGCCGCTGTGAGCTTTGACGCCGTGTCTGCGGGCAAAGCCCGTGGCAAAGACGTGGTGCTGGTCGACACCGCCGGTCGCTTGCCGACTCAACTGCATTTGATGGAAGAACTGAAAAAGATCAAACGCGTGGTGCAAAAAGCCGATGCCACAGCCCCCCATGAGGTGCTGTTGGTCATCGACGGCAACACCGGTCAAAATGCTTTGGCACAAGTCAAAGCTTTTGACGAAGCGCTAGGGCTCACGGGTTTGGTCGTGACCAAACTCGACGGCACGGCCAAAGGTGGCGTGCTCGCAGCCATTGCCTTGTGGAGCCAAGCCCGCAGCTCAGCAGCCGGTGCTGCGGTGCCTGTGTATTTCATTGGCGTTGGCGAAGCCGTTGAAGACTTAGAAACCTTCAACGCCCAAGAATTTGCCAACGCTTTACTGGGATAAGCCATGAACCCCTCGACAGACGACCTCACCCCCACCACACCTCGCATTGAGACCTTGATTGCACACTACAGCGAGAGCCATCAGAATGCGGTGAATGAAGCCATTCATTGCGTGTGTGTGCCGCTCATCATGTTCAGCTTGGTTGGTCTAATTTACGTAGCGCATCCAGCAGCAGCTGCACTGTTCTTGCTCGCCAGCTTGGTGTACTACGCATGTTTGTCGTGGCGTGCGTTCGCGCTGATGGGGGTTTGGAGCGTGGGCTTGCTGGCTTTGATCAGCGCCCTAGAAGCGCATCTGCTGGTGATCTGTGGCACGGTGTTTGTGCTGGCGTGGATTGGGCAATTCATCGGACACAAAATCGAAGGCAAGAAGCCTTCTTTCTTTGAAGACATTCAGTACCTGTGGGTGGGGCCACTTTTTGTGGCTCAGGTGTTGTTGCGGCGTTTGGGCTGGCACTGGTAACGCATTCCAGTGAGCGCAGACGTGTCATGCCTATCGTTTTGAGTTGTTAAAGCTTTACACACTGGCAACGCAGGTATTACTTACTTTTTGACGGCAGCAATCTAAAATTGTGCAGGTCCATCACGGACCCGCAAGGTGAAAACCGCCATGAGAAGATTGCGCACCGACCACATGTTGGTCACAGACGAAGAACTCCATGCGCTCTTAGATACAGAGCCTGCGGCAGAGCCGAGCCCGGTTCACCCTCCAGCCCTTGCGCGCGAATCGACCACACAAACCCGCGTTGACCCTTGGTTCAAGTTTCGCAATCTCTTCTTGCTGATCTTGATCAGTGCGTTTTGCATCAAGCTGCTTTTTTTCACCCATGTGGCTGTTGCGAATTTTGCCGACCATGAACGTACGGCTGCTGATCTGACCTTCTATTTCAAGCTCCGCGCCTTGTTTGTGATTGCCATCAGCGCGGTCTACCTCTACAGCTACTTGAAGGACTGGTACTTCGACAAAGTTTCGCTGCTCTATGTCGGCATCGCCGCCACGGCCTTGGTGATGGACTATTTCAACGCCTATGCCAACCTCAGCGAATCCCCGCTTCAGTGGGTTTCTGGCTTGATCGCGTTGCGATTGCTGGCCATTCTTTGCTTGGTACTCAATGCCGTCTATGCGCGCCAAGCGCCCCCCATGCCCCGCCATTTGTGGTCTTGAACATAACCCAAACAAAGGGTAAACCCTAAATTTCATAGGGTTTAGCACTCAACTCCATAGAGTGCTAATATTACGCAATTGGTATCCGAAAGGACTACAAAATGACAACACACACACATGCCTCCTTAGCCGTCGCCAACCCTTGGGCGATGGTTCCGCCTTTGGGCAACTTGGATGCCTATATTTCAGCAGCCAATCGCTTGCCCATGCTCACGCTCGAGCAAGAGCAGGAGTTTGCACGCAAGCTCAAAAACGAGAACGACCTAGAAGCCGCCGGAAAGCTGGTGCTCTCACACCTGCGTTTGGTGATCTCCGTCTCGCGTCAATACTTGGGCTATGGCCTGCCACACAGTGACTTGATTCAAGAAGGCAACGTCGGCTTGATGAAAGCGGTCAAACGCTTTGACCCTGACCAAGGCGTGCGCCTAGTGAGCTACGCCATGCATTGGATCAAAGCCGAGATTAACGAGTACATCTTGAAGAACTGGCGCATGGTGAAAGTGGCAACCACCAAGGCCCAACGCAAATTGTTCTTTAACCTGCGCTCCATGAAGCAAGGCTTCAAGGCCGATGCCCATGCAACCGATGAAGCCATGCACCGCAGCACACTCAACCCGCACGAGGTCGAGGTGGTGGCACGTGAGCTCAAGGTCAAACCTGAAGAAGTGGTCGAGATGGAAATGCGCATGGCCGGTGGCGATGTGTTGCTCGACCCCACACCCAACGACGAAAACGACGACGCGTTTGGCCCCATCTCCTACTTGACCGACACCAACCACGAGCCCACCGCCATGATTGCGGCGCATCAGCGCGATGTGCTGGCCTCAGACGGTATTGCAGCCGCACTCAATGTGCTGGACGAGCGCAGCCGTCGCATTGTGGAAGAGCGCTGGCTCAAAGTGCAAGACAACGGCTCGGGCGGTATGACCCTGCACGACCTCGCGGCCGAGTACGGCGTGAGTGCCGAGCGCATCCGCCAAATCGAAGTCGCTGCGATGAAAAAAATGAAGACCGCCTTGGCTGACTACGCTTAAAGACATAACTCACGTGCAAAGGGCCGCCATGCAAAACATGGCGGCCCTTTTTTCATGGCATATGCACATACGTCAAGGCGTTGTTTTCAACAAGGTTTGGATGTCTTGTGCCAGCGCCTGTGCGCCGCTGCCATAACGGCTGTACAAGCGCAAATTGCCTTGCGTGTCATACACATAGCTGCCCGCAGAATGGTCTACGGTGTAGCTGGTGGGGGTTTTGCCGTCCACCTTTTTGTAATAGATCTTGTAGTCTTTCGCGACCACCGCCAGTTGCTCGGGCGTCGGGATGAACGCCACAAAACTGGGGTCAAAGTTGCCCATATAGGCTTTGAGTAACTCGGCGGTATCGCGGGCAGGATCGACGGTGACAAACACACCTTGCAGCTTGTCGCCATCACTGCCCAGCAAGCGTTTGACCTCGGCCAACTCGCTCATCGACGTGGGACACACGTCAGGACACTGGGTGTAGCCAAAAAACAAAACCACTACCTTGCCTTTGAAATCGGACAAGCTGCGGGTTTGACCGTTGTGGTCGGCCAAGGTGAAGCCCTTGGCATAGTCAGCGCCCGTGATGTCAATGGCTTTGAACTGAGGTTTGTCTTGGCTACACGCCATCAAGCCTGCCACAGCCAGAGACACAGCGGCAAAAATCCAAAAACGACGTGTCATAGGCAACATCACAGGTAGTGGTCAATCAAGAGCGCTGCAAACAGCAAACTCAAATGGATCAGGGAAAAGCGAAAGGTTTTGCGCGCCAGAGCGTCCGAGTAATTGCGCCACAAAGCCCAGGCGTAGCCGCAAAAACCTAAGCTCAAGATCACCGCACTGAATAAATAAAACCAACCACTCATGCGGTACACAAAAGGCATCAGACAAGCGGCCAGCAATACAAAGGTGTAGAGCAAGATTTGCAAACGGGTGAATTCATTGCCGTGCGTCACAGGCAGCATGGGCAAACCAGACTTGCGGTAATCCTCTACACGGTACAGAGCCAAAGCCCAAAAATGCGGCGGAGTCCACAAGAAGATGATGAGAAACAAGATCAAGGCCTCCGGCCCCACCTCGCCTGTCATCGCCGCCCAACCGAGTACCGGCGGCATAGCACCTGATGCGCCACCAATCACAATGTTTTGTGGCGTCAGGGGCTTCAAGATCACGGTGTAAATCACCGCGTAACCGACAAAGGTGGCAAAGGTCAGCCACATGGTGAGTGGGTTGACCCAGACGTACAAGATCCACGAACCAATCGCGCACATCAGGGTCGAGAACAGCAAGGTGTCGCGGTCGCTCAGTTCTCCCTTGGCGGTTGGGCGCCAAGCAGTGCGTTTCATGCGGGCATCAATGCCTTTTTCCACCAAACAGTTGAACGCCGCTGCTGCACCCGCCACAAACCAAATGCCCAAGCAAGCCAGCGCACCGAGCTGAACCTCTGGCCATGACGGTGTGTTGGGCACAGCCAGCACCATGCCGATCAAGGCACAAAACACAATGAGCTGAATCACGCGCGGTTTAGTCAACGCGTTGAACTGACGCCAGCGAGAAAGAGAAGGAGATGCGGGGCTCATAGCAACAGGCTCATAACAATCAATTCAAAACAGTGCGCGACACACGTGCACCGGATAACAAGGCCACCAAGACCACCAGCAACGCCGCAGCGCCCCCCGTGTGCAAGACGGCGGCCAACAAAGGCCAATCCAACACCACGTTCGACAACCCCGTCAGCAGCTGCAGCAACAGCACGGCCAACAAGCCATGCGCGGCCGATGAACACGCTGTGACACGGCGCAGCTGCCAAGCCAACACGCCAAGGTAGACCAACACCGCATAAGCGGCCAAGCGGTGCACGTAATGAATGGCGGTGAGTGACTCAAACGTCATGGGTTCACCACTTGCATTCATGCCCAGATGGCGCCACAAGGTGAAGCCCTGCGCAAAGTCCATCTGCGGCCACCAGCTGTTTTGGCATTGAGGAAATGTGTTGCAAGCCAGCACAGCGTAATTGGTGCTGACCCAGCCTCCCAACAGAATTTGCAGGCTCAACAGCACCAGCCCCAAGCCAACCAGGCGGTCCAGCGAGGGAGGCAGCGACACGGGTGTCGCCAAGCCGCTGTGCAGGCGTTGGCGTTGCACTTGAACCGTCAACAAGGCCAGCAACACCAAGCCGCCCATCAAATGCAAGGTCACGATCAGGGGGAACAACTTCATGGTCACGGTCAATGCGCCAAAAGCTCCCTGCAGACACACCCACAGCAGGGTGAAGCTGGGCAAGGCCACATCACTCACCCCATCACCACGCAGCTTGCGCCACCACCCAAAAGCAGCCAAGGTCAAAATCAGACCACCCACCGCCGTGGCCATGTAGCGATGCACCATCTCAATCCATGCCTTGGTGTGGGTCACGGGCCCGCTGGGCATCTGACTTTGGGCAGATTCAATCGCTTGCTGGGCCCCCACCGGGCTGGCGTGACCATAGCAACCCGGCCAATCGGGGCAACCCAAGCCGGAATCGGTCAAGCGCGTGAAAGCGCCGAACAAAATCAAATCAAAAGTCAAAAACAAAGTCACCCAGGTCAGCAGTTGCACGCGCCGTGCGGTGGAGGCACGCGGATTGCGCAGCCACACCCAACACAGCGGCACCATGGCCACCAAAGCGCCCATCACCAACAGATGGAGCACTGGGCCGAGGTTGTACAAGCTTTGATCGTTCATCGTGTGACGACGGGTTTCAAGGGACTCTCACGTCCTGGTTCATCCCAAGAAGCGGCCGCACGCAGCAAGCGCTCAATATCGCGCTTGGCTTTGAGTGCTCCGGTGGTGTCGAGTTGCGCTGGGAAGCGCATCATCCACATGCCTTGGGGATCAACCAAGTACAAATGATCTGACAAGGTTTTACCGTCTTCGGGACGTAGCCATTGCGCCAGCGCTTGAGGGTCCATGCGCAACACCGTGGCGTCTTTCAAAGCAGGCAACAAGCTGCTGGGTACATCGGTGTTGTCAGAGATCAACCACACCCATTCAGTACGCGCGCGGTCTTTGCCCAAGCCCGTCAATATTTGGCGCTGCAAATACAAATGACGCTGGCAATCGCCGGTGCAAGCGCCTCCTGCCACACTGACCAACAACCATTGGTCTTTCAAACTTGGCAAAGACACTTCACGGCCATCTAAGGAGTGAACCGTGACATCGGGTAGCGCGCGCATGGGTTCAATCAGTTCACCAAAGTTACGACGTCCTTCTGGGCGCACCACGTAGTAGGTGAAGTAAGAGGCGATCACGGGCGCAGCACACACCAGCAACACCATGAGCATGCGCAAACGGCCTGCGGCTGTGCGTTTGGCATCCGCACTGGCCACATCGGAAGGTGTGGGCAAGTCGTAGACCGTCATCCCTAGAGGATGCTGAGATTCAGAGCGAGGAGCGTCGTGCATGGCGGTAAGGTTTAACAAATTGAAACCAGAGGTAGAGCACACACTGCAGTGCAGCCAGTGCAAACCATTGGAAGGCATAAGCCAGGTTTTTTTCAACCCCAGCAGAAATTTCTGGCCAATCGCGCAACAAACCTTCCGAAGCAGGATCTGTTTGCAGCACCGTGGCCACCAGCGTCGCTCCTGTTTCAGAAGCGTACGCGGCAAGGTCTAGATTTTGCCGAATGTTCAATGGCCCTGACGCAGGCGCGGCAGTGTCGTTGGCGCCCAAACTCAGCAAGGGCGATGGCGGTGGTGCTAAGCGACCTTGTATGTGCACCAGGCCCAGTGGCGTCTCGATCGGCGGCAGCAGCGTTCGGTCTTGCCGATGACGCGGCACCCAACCGCGCTGTACCAACACACGTGTGCTCGCGTTGAGCTGCAAAGGCGTGAGCACATAAAAACCAGCCTGTCCGTTCATGACCCGGTTCTCCAGGTACACCGTGTGCTGAGGCAGCCACTGCCCTACTAAAGCAACGCGTTGGTGCGTTTGGTGAAAAAGTACTGGACTACCCAACAACTGTGCGGTATCGAGCTCTGGAGCGGCTTGCTGCGCCATGATGACGTTGTGACGCGTTTGCTTTTCATTGGCGCGCGACAGCTGCCAAAACCCCAGGCGCACAGTGATAGCAACCCCCAACAACATGGCAAGCGTCACCCAAATGAATGCACGGGTGCGCGGTAGGGAGATAATGACGCTCATGAAATTCATTGTCGCTCTTGCATTTTTGGCTATTCTGGCGAGTCTGGTGTCCGCCCTGGTCTTCATGATGCGCAACGGCCGCAGCACGCAAGCCAAATCAGGCCACATGGTGAAAGCCCTTGCTTTGCGCGTGGGACTTTCGATCATCTTGTTCATCTGCGTCTTGGTGGCCTGGCATTTGGGTTACATCCAACCCACAGGTATCGCCGCTGGACAATAAACCGCAAGATTCAAATAACAAAGGCCGCGCATGCGGCCTTTGTTGTGTGTGGGAAATGAATTACATCCAGTACACCAAGATGTACAGACCCAACCACACCACGTCCACAAAGTGCCAGTACCAAGCTGCGCCTTCGAAACCGAAGTGCTTCTCAGAAGTGAAGTGGCCTTTTTGCAAGCGCAAGGTGATCACCAGCAGCATCAACATGCCCAAGAACACGTGGAAACCGTGGAAGCCCGTGAGCATGAAGAAGGTAGAACCATACACACCCGAAGAGAGCTTCAAGTTCATCTCATGGTAGGCATGGTAGTACTCGTAACCTTGCACAAACAAGAACACCACACCCAAAAGAACCGTCAACCACATGAATTTGATGGTCATCGCACGCTTGTTTTCAATCAAAGCGTGGTGCGCAATCGTCAAGGTCACACCCGAGCTCAACAACAGGGCCGTGTTGATGGTGGGCAACCAAAATGGTGTCATGGTCTGGAAAGGCTCAATGATCCCTGCTGGCGAAGCCGTGACACCTGCCGCAGCAGTCGGCCAAACAGCTTTGAAGTCAGGCCACAACAAGGCATTGTCTAAGCTGCCCAACATGGGCACAGAGTGCGCGCGCGCCCACCACAGTGCAGAGAAGAAGGCACCGAAGAACATCACTTCCGAGAAGATGAACCAGCTCATGCTCCAGCGGTATGACAAGTCAATCTTGTGCCCGTACTGACCACCTTCGCTTTCAGCGATGGCGTCTCCAAACCATTGGTACAGCACACCGAGCCAAAACGCCAGGCCAAAGAACAAGCTGTACTTGCCCCAGTCTGCACCGTTCACCCATTGGCCTGCACCAAGGATGACGAAGAACAAGCCCAACGCAGCCATCGCCGGATGGCGTGACGCGTGAGGTACGTAGTAGTAAGGCGTTGAGCCGTGTGAGGTGCTACTCATTTCCACTCCTTCTTTATTTCGCGACGACCAGATTGACCAAAACGATCAAACCGATCACAAACAACAAACCAGCCACAAGACCGACCCCTAGCACATGCAAGGGGCTGATCTTTTCGATGTCCTCTTGGAACTCGCTACTTTTGCGAATTCCCAAAAATGACCACGCCACCGCTTGGACTGAGCGTAAGAGCGAACCCTTCTTGCTCATGCACCCACACCTGCTTTGTGTGGCACTTCCCATGCAGCCGTTGGGGCCGCAGGGGTTTTGGAGCCCACTTCAAAGAAGGTGTACGACAGGGTGATGGTGGTCACATCTTTGGACAACTTCGGATCAATCACAAACACCACAGGCCATTGCTTTTTCTCGCCAGGCGCCAAGGTGTATTGGTTAAAACAAAAACATTCCAGCTTATTGAAATGCGCTGCCGCTTGGCGAGGCGCATAGCTGGGAATAGCTTGTGCAGACATCACACGGTCTTGTACGTTTTCAAACTCGTACATGACCGTGGTCATTTCACCCGGATGCACTTGCACCGAGTTTTGTGCGGGCTTGAAATGCCAAGGCCCACGGGCATTGGCGTCAAACTCTACGGTAATGGTGCGCGTTGCATCGACCTGCGTGTTGGTCACCTTGGCGCGTGCGCCGCCGGCACCGGGGAGCTCACGCTCCCCCAAGGCCAAGATGTTGATGCCCGTGAACTCGCAAATCGCTTTGTACATGGGCACGAGCGCATAACCGAAGGCAAACATTCCCGCAGCTACCACGAGCAGCTTCTTGAACATCAGCAGGTTGTTACGCACGTTGGCCATGATGTCAGCGATTCAACAACACAACTTTGGCAAAAAAGCCAACAAAGAACACCACCGCCACCGAGGCCAAGATCAGGCCCAAGCGGAGGTTTTGTTTGCGTTGTTCAGGCGTCATGGCTTAGCCAATCACGCGGGTTGCAGTCGCGTCCAACTTCGGTGGATTCTCAAACGTGTGGAAAGGTGCAGGAGAAGGAACTTCCCACTCCAAACCTTCCGCAGCTTCCCAAGGCTTGGCCGAAGCCTTCTCGCCATGACCGCGCATCGCTGGCAGCACCACAAACAAGAAGAAATAGACCTGGGCAAAACCAAAGAAGAAGGCACCAATCGACGCCACCATGTTGAAGTCAGCGAACTGCATGGGGTAGTCAGCGTAGCGGCGTGGCATGCCAGCCAGACCCAAGAAGTGCATCGGGAAGAAGGTGACGTTGAAAGAAATCAATGTCCACCAGAAGTGAATCTTGCCGCGTGTTTCGTGGTACATCACGCCGGTCCACTTGGGGCACCAGTAATAGAAGCCCGCGAACATGGCAAACAAGGACCCCGCCACCAATACATAGTGAAAGTGCGCCACGATGTAGTAGGTGTCTTGAATCTGTGTGTCGATCGGCGCCATCGAGCAAATCAAGCCCGTAAAGCCACCCATGGTGAACACAAAGATGAAGCCCACAGCAAACAACATGGGCGTCTCGAAAGTCATCGAGCCTTTCCACATGGTCGCGATCCAGTTGAACACCTTCACGCCCGTTGGCACAGAGATCAGCATGGTGGCGTACATGAAGAACAGTTGACCTGTCACAGGCATGCCCGTGGCATACATGTGGTGCGCCCAGACGATGAACGACAGAATCGCAATCGATGAGGTGGCGTACACCATGGAGGCATAACCGAACAATTTCTTGCGCGCAAACGCAGGCACGATGTGGCTGATGATGCCGAAGGCCGGCAAGATCATGATGTACACCTCAGGGTGACCGAAGAACCAGAAGATGTGCTGGTACATGATGGGGTCACCGCCGCCAGCGGGGTTGAAGAAGGTCGTGCCAAAGTGACGGTCGGTCAGCGTCATGGTGATCGCGCCAGCCAACACAGGCATCACAGCAATCAGCAAGTAAGCAGTGATCAACCATGTCCACACGAACATGGGCATCTTCATCAAGGTCATGCCAGGCGCGCGCATGTTCAAGATGGTCACGATGATGTTGATCGAACCCATGATGGACGAAGCACCCAGGATGTGCATGGCAAAAATACCAGCATCCATTGAGGGCCCCATTTGCAGGGTCAACGGGGCGTACAAGGTCCAACCCGCAGCAGGCGCACCACCGGGCATAAGGAACGAACCAGCCAGCATGACAGCGGCAGGAATCATCAGCCAGAAGCTGAAGTTGTTCATACGCGCAAACGCCATGTCAGACGCGCCAATTTGCAGCGGGATCATCCAGTTCGCAAAGCCCACAAAGGCCGGCATGATGGCGCCGAACACCATGATCAAACCGTGCATGGTGGTGAGTTGGTTGAACAACTCGGGGTTGACCAACTGCAAGCCAGGCTGGAACAGCTCGGCGCGAATCAACAGCGCCAAGACGCCGCCAATCATCAGCATGGTGAACGCGAACAACAGGTACAAGGTACCAATGTCTTTGTGGTTGGTGGCAAACACCCAACGCTGCCACCCATGGGGGGCACCGTGGTGGTCATCGTGACCGTGGCCGTGGGAATCGAGTACTGCGCTCATGATGTGTTCCTTCTAAACGCTAGCTTTAACGGGCGGCCTTGACATCGGCAGGCTGGACCAGCTGGCCGGTCTTGTTTGACCAATTGTTTTTGGTGAAGCTGATCACAGCTGCAATGTCTGTGTCGCTGAGCTGTTTCCAGCTTGGCATAGCCAGATTGTTTTGACCATTCAACAAAACTTTGATTTGTTTGTTCTTGTCGGCATCCAACACCACCGCAGCGCCATCCAAAGGCTTGATCGAGCCCATGCCTTTGCCGTTGGGTTGGTGACATGCAGCGCAATTGGCGGCATAGACTTTTTCACCACGCTTGGTGATGTCGGCCAAGGTCCAAACCTTGGCAGGATCATCCAACTTCGCAGCCATTTTCTTTTGCTCAGCCGCAACCCAAGCCGCGTAGTCTTCAGCGCTGAGCACCTTGACATGAATGGGCATGTAAGCGTGCTCTTTACCGCACAGCTCTTGGCATTGGCCGTAGAAATCGCCTGTGCGCTCAGCACGGAACCAGGTATCGCGCACGAAACCAGGAATCGCGTCTTGCTTAACACCCAATGAAGGCACGGCAAATGCGTGAATCACGTCGTTAGCCGTGGTGATGATGCGAACCTTTTTGTCCACAGGCACCACCAGTGGGTTGTCCACTTTGAGCAAGTAGTTGTCGATGTCCACGCCTTTGGCGCCGTTGTTCGACATTTCACGTTGCTCATTGTCCAAGGTTGAAATGAAGGAGATGCCTTCGCCTTGACCTTTGAGGTAGTCGTAACCCCATTTCCATTGATAGCCTGTGGCCTTGATGGTCAGGTCAGCATTGGACGTGTCTTTTTGAGCCACCACCGCTTTGGTCGCGGGCAAGGCCATGAAGATCACGATGATGAAAGGAATCACGGTCCAAGCGATTTCGACCTTGACCGACTCATGGAAGGTGGCAGGTTTGTGGCCCAGCGATTTGCGGTGCTTCCAGATGGAATAGAACATCACGCCGAACACCGCCACGAAAATGACCGTGCAGATGATCAACATGAACCAGTGCAGCCAGCCTTGCTCTTGCGCAATCTTGGTGGCACCGGGTTGGAGGTTGAGCTGCCTGACCGCAGGTCCGCCAGGCAGGTCATTCACCGCCCAAGCCGCCGTGCTCGCCCATG
>Ga0228700_1001425_pt1 | contig 15537 bp, 13 predicted proteins | sample McNCre317_Aug_MG_FD_178019 | JGI IMG/M metagenome (GOLD analysis project Ga0228700, IMG submission 178019) | Freshwater microbial communities from McNutts Creek, Athens, Georgia, United States - 3-17_Aug_MG | ecosystem: Environmental > Aquatic > Freshwater > Creek | place: USA: Georgia...
GGCCAGCGCCGGGCTGATCTACAGCCCGCCCGCAACACCGGGTTTGAAGGTCATCAAGGTCAGCATTCCAGAAAACTCCAAACCCAAAGAGTGCGTCGTCTTATCCCGCTTCGCGGTAAAAAAACTGGGACTTTCCTGATGGCCAAGAAGAATCAATTCGAGCAAATGCTGCGCCCAATCTTTGAGGGCAGGGCGGCTGTTGCTTGGGCGTTCGCGGCCGTTTGGATGCTTGCGACAGCATTTATTCTCAACGCCCCAAAATCCACATTACTTATTTGTTCAGGCTCCACATTGCTCATGGCCGGACTACGATTTTTCAGTGCCAATCGACTGATTAATTACAAGCTGGCACTGGTTGGAAAACCTGTGTTCATCATGCCGGCAAGTGAAGTGCAGAAAAATATGCCCGCCATGGGCAACAATTTGTGGCTTGGCTGGGGCTACCGCTGGGAGCCTCGACACACACAGCGTAGCTACGAAATCATGAAACGTGACCTTGATGAGGTCTATCCTTCTAAATGGTGGCTCAAATATAAAGGCATCAAAGGCGATCCGAGAAACGCCAAAGGGTTGCCATGGATTCATGGCCTGGATGCGAAAGAAGGCGATGTCTTGTTGCCATTCGAGTCATTGAAAGGCCACTGCGCAATCATCGCGACTACCGGCGCTATCAAAACCCGACTTGCTGCTCTTATTATTTTTCAGTTGGCCATGCGCGGCGATTGCGTCATCGTCATCGACCCCAAGGGGGACAAAGACCTCCGAGAAATTTGCCGTCAAGCAGCCATCTTGTCCGGCAAGCCTGAGCGATTCTTGATGTTGCACCCAGCCTTCGCATCGGAGTCCGTGCGTCTGGATCTCATCAAAAATTGGGATCGCGTCTCTCAAGTGGCTTCTCGCATCACCATGGTCCTGGATGCTCAAGAGTCGGACAACTTCAAAGAGTTCTGCTGGATGGCCGTGCACCGCATCACCAATGCGATGAAATACGTCGGCCGGCGAGTTTCTGTTTACACCCTCAAAACGGCCATGGAGTCCCGAACAACCGTAGAGCAGCTGACAACGCTGGCGCTGCGCAAGTTCTTTACTGAAGAGTGCCCACAACTGTCGGAAGCACTTGAAAAGCAAATCAATGCACAGGCCGCGCAGGGCGGCAAGCCCGCAAAAGGGGCCATCGAGACCAGCACGCCTGAACTCGCTGCAATGATCAAGGTTTTCCAAGAGGCCGTGCCTGAGCTGGAGGATGAGGCCCGCCAGGCGGGCTTGCCCGTCAAGCCAGAAGAACTGCGAGGTTTGATCGCCATTTTGGAGGCCAACCGTGAATGGTTCGGCAAGATGATTGTCTCGATTACGCCGTTGCTCACCAAGCTCACAACAGATGACCTCAAGGGATTGCTCTCGCCGGACTATGACGACATCAATGACCATCGCCCAATCATGGACGGCAAACGCATTGTTGAGGGCAATCACATCCTCTACATAGGCACCGACACCCTGGCCGATGAATCCGTAGGCAAAGCGATCTCGACGATGGCATTGGCTGAAATGTCGGCCGTTGCCGCTGAAATCTACAACCATGGCAGCAAGGGCGACACAGGAGAGGAGCCCCGCCGCGTTCACGTTGTCATTGACGAGTGGGGTGATGCAGTTTGTGCTCCAGTCATTCAACAAGCCAACAAAGGCCGGGGTGCAGGATTTTTTATCTGGGCCATGGGCCAAACCTTCAGCGATCTGGTAGACAAGTTCTCAGGAAACACCGCCAGGGCAAAACGATTCATCGGCAACATGAACAACTTGATCGTTGGTGCTACTCAAGATCCAGACACCATGAAGCTCATCGTTGAAAAACTCGGCGAAACAACCATCAGCGTGATGAGCCATTCCACAGGCATTGGCTCAAGAACCGAAGACGTGGGCCTGGAATTTTCTGCCAATCAAGGCACATCTTTGTCAGAGAAAGACAAAGAAATTTTCCCAAAAGCACTACTGCCAAGTCTTCCGGACTTGCACTATGTCGGATTTTTCAATCGAGGCGAACTCGTTAAAGGTCGCATTCCCGTCATCATCCCCGATAAAAAGAATTAAAAGAATGTCGAAAATCATCTCGATCCAAAAAGCCAGACTTAAACCCGATGTGCTGTGGAGCCTTGCTGAGCTGGCACCCGGCAAAGGAGAAGAATGGCTCAACTCGGCCATTGATGGCTCTGAGCTCCAAGGCCTGGCCATGTCTCTTTGGGCCCATCACCCAAATCTCAAAAGAGCTACGCAGAAATTTGCGGCAATGATCACCCCCAAGTGGCCAACACAATTGGGCAAATCGCTCCTGACGCAAACCCTGGAAAACGCACTGCTCAATGTTCAGGTAAACATGGCTCAAGGTGATGCCATCACAGGGCGAATGATCGGCACCTATCTCGGCTGGATCGCCAACAGCGTAGAGGACGTTGTGCGTTTGTCCATCTATGGAGAAACGCACAGTGGTGAATGCATTCGCTGGCCATATTTCACGCAGCCTCTCAAAGAGTGGGCTGATGAAAACGGTATCAAGACCTTGATGGCCAAGAAAAATGAAGGTCAACCAGATCCGGTCATTGAGGCTGGCCTGCGCATGTTGCTCATTACGAGCATCGCTCATCCAACAGATGTCGGCTACGTCTCAAAGTACGCTCACAAACGGCTGATATTTTCTGGGGAAATGGTTTGAAAAATTCGCAGCATGTCGGCCTGTGGTGGGGTGTCGCTGTTATTGCATTTCTCGTAACACCTCTGTGGCGAAGTGGCGAAAGCATGGATGGCTTCGTGCGTGAAGAAATCGCTGTCACGCGTATGGCCATGGGCGACACTGTTGGCAACATGGTTGTCTCCTTTGCTGATGCCGTTTTTCACCACTCCCCACTCACGGCTATCGCCGATTTGGCCTCATCTGGTAAAAACGCAGCGCGCACACAAACCATGAGCCGCCGCATCATGGGTCCAGTTGCAGAAATGGCCTCAAGGTTCTCCAGCAGCTATCTCCAGGGCCTCATCCAAGGCTCTTATATCGTCGCCATCCGCCTTGCAATATGCCTTGTATGGATAGCCGTTCTTTTGCCAATTTTCTTTGCGGCCGTTTTTGATGGATTGATGCTTCGTGCGATCAAGCGCGCCGAGTTCGGTGCAATGCGACCAGCAACATTCACACTCGCCAGCATTCTCGTCATACCCTTGCTCAATCTTCCGCTAATTTATCTGGTCATTCCCTTCACGATATCGCCACTCCTTGCCCCGTTTTGGGCTGCTGCAATCGCTTTGCCCTTGTCCTTGTTGGTCTCCAACTCTCAGCCACTTTTTGGGCGCTAATCGGGTCGGTTGCATTCGCGCCAAAGAAAATCGAAATATTCGCCGCAGCGTACACAGGACTGTACGTTGGGCGTTATAAAAATATGGTGAGGATCGCCAAAAATTGAAGGATGCAATTTCCTTCACCGCATTCAAGCAACTTAGCAGCAAGGCCCATTGCTCCTCGCAGTTACAGCGTCTCTGTTCTCGCACAGATCAAGGACACGCTTGAGGTTCTGCGCCCATATTTTGATGACGAAGATGTCAACGAAATCATGGTCAATGGACCCGATGACGTCTTCATCTCAAAACATGGTCGGGAAAAACGCATTCCCGTGATGTTGTCTGCCGGAACCATTCGAACTGCCATAACTTTGATTGCTTCGTATGTCGCCAAAGAAATTGGCGAAAAATCCAATCGACGAATCCTCTCCGCACGGCTGCCAGGATTTCGCATTGAGGCCATCTTGCCACCAGTAGCCGTCAATGGCCCATCAATGTGCATCAGACGCCACTCGGCAAAGGTGTTCTCGATCGACGAGTACATCTCCAGCGGCGTGATCTCTGAGCCGTTTGCAAAACACCTGGAATCAGCCATTTCCGCTCGTCAAAACTTCTTGATCGCAGGTGGCACCGGCTCTGGCAAGACCACTTTCATGAATACCGCCTTGTCGATGATCCCCGCCGATGAACGATTGTTCGTCATTGAGACCGTTCACGAACTTCAGGTGAAGTCTGAAAACTGTGTGCTCATCGAGTGTGATGAAGATCAGGGCGTTACCCCCCGCATGGCCGTGCGAACCGCTATGCGATATGCCCCCAAGCGAATCATCGTGGGCGAGTTACGCGGGCCCGAAGCCCACGACTGGAAAGACGCAGCCAATACAGGCCACCCAGGCTCAGCAGCCACCATCCACGCCAATAGCGCCAATAGCACCCTGTCACGACTCGAAAACCTATTGCTGTCGGCCGATATGGGTGTTCCTTATGAGCCTTTGTGCGCATCTATTGGCGAAACCGTGCAATGGATGTTTTACATCCAACGCGATGGTCCCGTTCGCAAAGTCAGCCAAGTCAGTCGCCTTCACGGCTATGACCGCAAGCGTAGCGAATACGAGATCGAAACCTTTCAACAGTAATCAATTCATCAACCAACTTGCCTGTATAGGAGATTCACCATGAACTACTCTGTCCTTCTTTCCAACATCACATCCAAAAATCGCCTGAATTCCGCAGTTAAAAAACCATCGGTTATCACCGGGGCCGCTTTATTCACAGCATTCTTGCTGCTCGCTTTCTTTTTGCCAACGCCCGCACACGCCGCAACATCCTTCAACGTCCCATTCCTTGAAGACTTTGGCTGTGGCGCTGTCCAGTTTCTGAAAGGACCATTGGCCGTCCTTTCATTCGTGATGGTTTGCGTCGCAACCCTGGTCTTTGGCATGGTCACGAAAATGGACTGGGGCCGCATCATCACCGTCTGCATCATCTTTGGCGTGATCCTCGGCTTGGGTGGAATTTTGGCCAGCAGCAGCTACATCACCGCCATCCCAGCAATGTCCAGCTGCCTGATGTAAGCAGCCTTCTTTGTTTGTTGATTGCTGGGAATTTTGATGGCATCCAGAGCCAGCTCTTTTCATGCATCGCTGCACCGTCCACGCCTAATCATGGGCGTGGAAAAGGGCAGCTTTGCATTTTTGGTCTTTTGCGGCGTCTTCGCGCTCGTCGCAAAGTCCTTTCAAGCGTTCCCGATCGTTTTGTTGATGTATTTCATCGCTCGTTGGTTGTCAAAAAAGGACGACCAATACGTTGCAATTCTCCTCAAATACCTCAACGAGGAACACGTCTATGACGCCACCCAAAGAATCAGCGATTCCAAGTCTCGCCCTAAAGGGTGGGGGCGAAACTTGCCCAAATAGTTGCACCTCAAACAGTATCCAAAATGCTCTCCTTTGACGATCTTTTCAATAAGCCAAGAAAATCGGCCACCAGTTATTCGGAACTCCTGCCCTGGTTCGGGCAGGTCGCCCCTGGTCTTGTCTTGTGCAAAGATGGCTCACTTCTGGCCGCTTTCTCATTCGTCGGTGCCGATGTAGAAGGCCGAGAAAACTCAGAAGTAGATCACCGCATTGATCAGTTCCAAACAGCCCTCAAAACACTCAATGACCGCATCACCTTGTGGTCTGTCCAAGAGCGCCGCTACACCCCCGGATATCCTCGCGGTGAGTTCTCAAGTCCGGTCGCCGATTTGGTTGACTCCCAGTGGGAGCGCGCTTGCGCATCCCGCAAAGGTGCCACGATCAACCAGCATCTCTTTTTAAGCTACAACTTCCCCAACCAATCCGAAGCATTTTTCGAGGCCGTCTCCGCAGAACTGCAAGAAAACGACGGCAACGTCCTTAAAGCCCTTTCAGGCCTTGCTAAACGGCGGCTGACAGAAAAGGGCGCTGTCGCCAGAGTCCGTGGACAGCTTGCCGATATGGCGCATGAGTTCGAGAAGATTCTCTCAACCTTCTCCGGTATCGTCGAAAACACTCTTGGCTTTTACCGCCTCATCGATGGCGATCTCATGGGTGAGCTCTACGCTCGCGCCAATATAGCCTCTCACCGAGGACCAGTTCACCTTCCCGCAGGCCTGAACTACCTCGATACTGCATTGGCCGCAGATCGCTTCACTCGCCAAAACGATCAATTGCTTTTCGAGGGCATGACTCAAACCGTCCATGTCGCCGCTCTGAGCACCACAACCATGCCCCCAGCCGCCTACAGCGGCCATATTGACCAACTGATGGGCGCAGACTGTGAATACATCTTGGTCCAGTGCTTTCGTTTCCTCGATCGCATGAAAGCCGAATCTCTCATCCAAGACGCTGAAATGTTTTACCTCTCCGAGGTCAAGTCCGTCATGACCCGTGTCTTCGAACGCCTCTTTGATCAGGTGAGCGAGAAAGAAAATACCGGCAATATCCATCTCGCCCAAGACGCTCAGCAAGCGCTCGTCGAACTCACAGCATCCGACCTGAGCTACGGCTACTACAACATGACCCTCTTGGCTCTGGGTGAGTCAAAACGACATGCCGAAGCCGCCGCCGATCTCCTGGGCGGCTCTTTGCGCGCAAATGGCTTCACCGTCATGCGCGAACGCCATGGCCTCATGTCCGCATTCCTGACATCACTGCCTGGAAACTCCGGCACCACCATGCGCTGGAAACTTGCTTCCACCGCAAACATCGCTGACCTCTCTCCCATTCGCACTATCAGCAGAGGCGAGCCCAACCACCCCATGTTCTCCAAGCTCCTGGGGCACTCCGTCCCACCTCTGTGCCGTTTCCTAACTCCATATGGCATCCCATACGACTTCAATACACATGAAGGTGATCTTGGCCATACCGCCATCGTCGGCGGCTCTGGCGCTGGTAAAACCACTTTGATGACCTTGCTCATCGCTCAGTTCAAAAAATACAACCCCTCTCAAACTTTCATCTTCGACAAAGACTACTCGCTCATGGCTGCCACCGTCCTTTTGGGCGGCAAGCACATCGATATGAGTCCCCGCGGTACTCGTCGCGGCATGAACCCTGTTCGCGTCATGATGATCAATGATGATGACATGCGTCTTCGACAGTGGATCGAAGTTCTCATCACAGCTGGCGGCAATACTGTCAGCAGCAATGAAAGCTCGGCCATTTTCACTGCCATTCAGGGGCTACGCCGATCCCCTCCAAACTCTTGGCGCTTATCCGGCATCTACGCCCTCATCGCTGGCGCTGACCGCGACTTGGCCGCAAAAATCGCTCCATATGTCGATCTGACCGATGCAGATGATGATTTCGGTACCGGCCCCTTCGCTTCATTCTTCGACAACGATGAAGACAACTTCGAGCTGACAAACATGGTCGGCCTTGAATGCGCCGGCATCCTGGAGTCCAAGCAGCTGGCCAGCCCTTTCATGGACTACGCCTTTTACTGCATCGAGCGCAGTCTTGATGGCATGACCCCAACGATGATCTATGTTGAAGAAGCTTGGTACATGCTCTCCAATCCAGCTTTCGCACAAAAGATGGAAGACTGGCTGCGGACCTTCCGCAAAAAACGTGCCTTCGTCATCTTCGCCACTCAGGCGCTCGATGAAATCGCCAGATTGCCCAACGTCGGTAGCTTTGTCACGAACATCCCATGCCAGATCTTCTTACCTTCCGTCAAGTCTTCCGTTCGTGAGCAGGCTGCGCTTTTTCGCTCCGTCTTCGGCACCACAGATGCACAAATCGAGCTTCTCGCACATGCCATACCAAAACGCGACTACCTCCTAGTCAAGCCATCTGTGACTCGCCTCGTCACAACCCAAATGCCACCGGCCATCCTCGCCATCAATGACGCTACGTCCAATGAGCTGCGCCGCAGTGAACTTGCTGAGTTGGCCGTGTCGGGCAAGCCAGGTTGGGAAATCAACTATCTCAAGGACACCTTGCATGTTCAAGTCTAAATTGCATCTCGCTATCGCTTGTGTCTTCTCACTCTTTTCATTGACCTCCCAGGCCGGCGGCGGTGGCATGGGGGTTGGCGCAACTGAGTGGACACAGCTCATGAACAACGCAGAGCTAGCCAAATCTGCCATGGACAACGCCATCACCTCAAAGGCAACTGTCGATCAGTACATCATGCAGGTCAGGCAATACGAAACCCAAATCGCAAACTTGCAACGCCTGCCTCAAGTTCCAACCAGTATGAGCCAAATCATCGGCTCATACCGCTCCTTGCAGGCCTACAGTTCGTCAATCGGCCGTCTATACGGCAGCTTGTCTCGTCAATCCGATGTGATGAACAAACGATTCTCTGAGGCACGCCTTTCTGGCATGCCATGGGATCAGTATGTCCAGCAGCAAAAAAGCCTTGCTGACAACAACAACCAACGAGCCATCGCTCGGCTCAATTACGAAAAAGAAACCCTCGATCAAGTCAACCAGGACTACGATTTCGCCAGATCCATCCAGGATCAAATCCCTGAGGCCGTGGGCCAGCAGCAGTCTTTGCAACTGCTCAATAGCCAGATGAATCGTTTGGTGACACAGAACGCCAAAATGATCGAAGTGATGTCACAAACCAATCAGGCCGAAAGCACCAGCCAAGACGCCGCCGATCGCAATCGCGCTTTGCAAATGCAAGACTACAACAACAAATACCAGCAACAGATGCGTCAGCGGCAACGCGATTTTGTTGGGCAATAAAAATCAAGGGGTGCAGATGTTCTCTGAACAAAAAACTCGCGAAGCCATCGCGAATTCAATGGGCTGGATCGCAGCCCTCATCGCCGAATTTTCAATTCGATTGGCAAAATGCTTTGTCGGAAAAAAAGGGCGATACCGCACTTTGTTGGTGGTCCTTGCGGTTGGCGCAACATTCTCGTTCGGTCAAGATGCGCTCGATCAAAACGCCAAACCGCAGTTTGACACGCTGGAAATTCCCTCTGCACCAACGCTGGGCACAAAGTATCCCTACGATGCGAGCGCCATGGTCGGCAAAATCGCAGGATCAGTCGATTCCGCACTTTCTTCAATCACTTCCAATGGCGCTTTAAGTGCAATGGGCACTGAGTTGACTGCGTTCTTTCTCGTTCTCATGCTTGTCTGGACTAGCGTCAAGAACATGGCTGCTGGCAAAGGGTTTGGAGAACTCATCGGGGAGTGGGTCCCTATCTTCGTCAGCTTTGGCTTGGTCTACGCGATGTTAGACAAGGATGTGGGCAATCTAATCATTAAAACCATCGGGAAAATCGGAACGATCATCGGTGGCCAAGATCTCACCGACCTTGGTTCAGCCATCAAAAGCACCTTCACTCAATTCATGAGCGCCATCCAGAAAGTAGCTGGAATGGCAGGCACTGCTTCAAACAAAGCCTCGAGCGGTTTTATGGACGCTATTGCAAGCTTCGCTGCATCCAGCTCTGCCATAATTTTTGGCCTAATAGTGCGTGCGATTACCGCATTCGTACTGATATTCGCTTTGGTGATCTCGCTTGGTCACATCATCGTCGGAACAATCACGCTCAAGCTGGCGCTGGCGCTGGCACCAGTCATGGTTCCGTTCCTTATGTTCAGGCCGTTGTCCTGGATTTTTGAAAGCTGGCTCAAATTTCTAATTTCTGCTTGTATGCTGAGATTGGTCGTTGGTTTTTTGCTCAGCATTTCTAACGCCATCATGGGTAACACTGCGAGTCTGGCCCAGCAGATAAGCTCTGAAGCATCGATGACTGCTGTCGACTCCATGCATGCCGACATCTTGTTGTATGGGATGGTTTTGGTTTATTCCCTCATTTCAACGCTGCTGCTGATGCAAGCGCCAAGCATCGCCAATGGCCTCATGAGCGGCGGCGGTGGTATGGGCTTTGGCGGCATCAAAGGCCTCACTCAAAGTCCAATGGGCAAGGCCGGGGGGGCTGTCGCCGGTAGGGGCGTGAGTGCAAGCAAGGCAGGCGTTGTGGGCGGCGCTTCTGGAGGTCTTGGTGCCTACCACGGCCTCCTTGGAAAGCCGCTTGGCGATAACCCATCTGGCCCGCGTTCTTTTGGACACGGGCTTGGTTCTGGGCTAAGGGGCCTCGTTGTAAAAAAACCTATCCCATGAACTAATGCCTCGTAGAAAATAAATCCCAAATGTTTAACCAAAAGTTCAAGCGGATCCTGAGCGCGTTGCTGGCCAAGGTGGTGCTGGCGACGAGTATGTTGACGGCGGTTGGGCCGGCACATGCGGTGTACGGAGAATACAGGCCGAAGTACCGGGACATGTGCTCGATGGTGGATTGCGCGTTCACCTATCCGGTGCCGGAAGAGAACTGGCAAGAAATTGCGCTTTTGCACAATCCGCAGGGATTGAGGGGGCGCGTGGACGGTCGTTCGCTGTATTCGGGAGAGCGCTGGATGGCGTTGGGCCAGGAATCTGTAGGGATTTTGGGGCTCAGCAGCGCAGACGTGGTTCTGAAGGCCTGGCAAGGCCAGCTCAGCAACCCGCCGTGGGTGATCGCACGGTTTGTGCCTGAGCTTGGCCAGTTGCGCATCCATGTGGTGAAGACGATTAAAACGCCAGATGGATACCAACGGGTGATGGTGGCCGATTACACACCGGAACACGGCCGCTACGACGTAGCAAGGCAAAACCACTTGACCCAAGACGAGAAGCGATCGATCTACGTGCGAGGGATGGACCCGTACTGGCGGTTTGCAGGCGACAGAACGGATCCGACGTTCTACAACATGACCACAGGTGCAGCGCAAGTGGCGGTGGGCAAGGCGATGAGCCACTACCGTGCACCGTACGCGTTTTTCATTGAGTCGGCAATTCGGATGGAGAGCAAGCAATCGACGAGTGGCAACATTTTGCGCAAGAAGATCACGACGACGACGACAGGGTATGCCAAGCCCAAGATCTACTTGGCAGCGCCGCTGAACATGAGCTCGCAAAGGAACAGCATAGAGCCGTCGATGATGGCGGTGATGTGCCCAAGGCCGGTGCCGTGCAAGGATGCGGACCAAGTGATTTTCAGCGGATTTGTGCTGGAAGAGCTGCAAGGCGGGAACATCCCGAACATCGAAGAGCAGATTTACAGGAGTGTAGAGAGCAAGAGCAGCTGGACTGGAGTTGCGTTCATGCTGGTGACGGCAGCGTTGACCTGGGGGGCTGGCGCGATGTTTGCCGGTACCGGCAACTGGGTGGTAGCCAATGGGGCGGTTCAGGCGGCTGGCACAGCCCTCGTAGACGCCGGGGCAATCGCTGGCACAACAATCGCTACCTCGGCAGGTATGGGCTATGCGGCGGTGAATTCGCTGGTCAATGGTGGCTCGGTGGGCTCGGTGCAGCAAAGTTGGTTGGGGTCGATGGGTCTTGCGCCCGAGCAAGTGACTTATGGCACGACAGAGGGCGCGACCTGTACGAACAAGCACTGCGAGGCGCTGCTGCAGCAAGTGAGCCAAAGACACATCCAATCTGGAAATCCTGGCACGGCCAATTCTGGCGGTAATTTGTCTGGGACGAAGCAGCTGATGGAAGGCAACTGTCCGCTGGACTGGACGATCGTGCAATGCCGAGCGCAAGGCCTGGAGCCAGGTCAAACGCAGAGAACGGACTCGCACACGAACTGGGCGATGAACTCGGAGGTATTTGAGCGAAAGCGCCAGGCGTGCATCAATGCAGGCTACGGATCGACACAGCAGACGCTGTACTACTGCATGGTCAATGCGGTGTATGACGATGGCACGGACGGAGAGCAAAGCGTGCCCTTGAAGTGAAAAAAATTCGTGCTAATCTGAATTCAAAGGGTCTGGAAAAACATTCCGGGCCCGTCCAAACAGAACGGCACGAAAGGAATCACGATGCAAAAGACAAAAGCAATCGCACTGGCATTGGCCATCACCGCCATGCTCGGCATGGGAGGATGCTCGACCACTTACACCAAAGAGCAAGTTTTGGAAAAGTTCGAGCCGGGCGAATCAACAATCTACATCATCAATAGAGCCGTCAGAAAAAATCTCACAAGGGAGAATATTTGCGGCCAAATCTCACAAAAAGATGAGCGGATTGGCCAAGATTTTGTTCGGTATTACCAAAATGAAATGTGTCCAAAGATTGAAACTATGCAGCTGGTTTCAGGTTTTTATTACACGCATCCGATAAAAGGTATGCGAATGTGGCCGGCATATGCACCACTCGAAATGGACATTGGTGTGGACGACATTTTGAAGTTGACCATAGATGTGAATCCGGACGGAAGCTACAGACGTCCTGCACTGGTAGAAAAGTTAGTCAAGAAGGATGGAGCGAAGGAACCAGAGGATTGCAACTGGGAGGGAGGGCGAAGCGCCACGACGGCGTTCCTGTCAGGCGGCGTGGTGTGCGAAGGCTGGGACTGGAAGAAGCAGAAATTTGCGCAGTAAGCGGAGCTGGCACGCAAATATTATTTGCGAAAATAGAAAGAAAAAAGCAGAGCCAGAGGGCTCTGCTTTACAATTAATCTGGGTGTTGCGGCAACGTGACGCCTGATACGCGTCGCATTGCCGGCTCCCACCCCAAAAAGGGGGGATAAGCCACCCAGAAGGAGGGCCTGACAATGCGCAAAAAAAGAAGCGTCAGGGCCACACCCGGTTGGTCTGGTTAGCCAAGTGGGCCTTGCGGCTCGCTTGGCTAATTTGGAGGCTTTTTTTCATTTTACAGCAAAACCGGATTTGTATGTTGCTTTTGTTTCGGCGTTCTACTATCGTTAAACTGGGTTCATTTGTGGAGAACCTGTCATGCAAGTAGCTATCGCACCGCCGCCCGTTCCGGTCGGAAAGATCAAGAGTTTTGGGCCGTTCGGGCCAAAATACGAGGTAGGCCAGGCGATCCACCAATTGGACGATGGCGACTGGATGATTGAAGTCACGATGGTGGAGACGGGCGAGAAGATCGAGTACCGGCTGACGCACCTGTCTGAAGATCCAGAGGCTCACTGATGTACGCGGTGGCTTTTGACTTGGTGGTGGCCGACACCGAAAAACATCACCCGAAAGGGGTGACGCAGGCATACACCGAAATCGGCGCTGTTCTTGCTGAACATGGCTTTTGTCGTGTGCAAGGTAGCTTGTACGTGAACGACAACGAAGACATGGCAAACCTATTTCTTGCAATCCAGTCTTTGCGTGCCCGGCCTTGGTTTCCCAAATCCGTGCGTGACATTCGCGCCTTCCGTATCGAACAATGGTCTGACTTCACCCCAGTGGTGAAATCGTAACAACGGAGCGCCTCACCCCAAGGGAAGCCAGAACCTACACCGGTCTTTAGATCTGGGTATGATCAGCGCGTAATGACCACTGTCAATCTCTTGAAAACTGAACGCATCGATGTTCGTGCCAGCACGCTGGTCACGGCGGCAGTGCAGACATTGGCGGATTGTCGCCAGTTCGTGCTCGACGAATCGCAATGGCAGGCATTCCAGGAAGCGCTGGATCGACCAGTGCAAAACAAGCCACGCCTGAAAAAGTTGCTCCGTGAACCTGCGGTGCTGGGTTGACCCAGCGGCGTAATTTCAGCCACCCCAGGAAAAATCGACAGTAACCCTCTCGGCGGTTGCCTGCGGAATGACCGTTCGGCCATGCTTGGTGAGCTTGACCTCTCCGTTGGTCGGAATTCATCCATGATTTTTGGGGGGAAAGGGGTCTATGTCAAACGACATCTTGGCCTGCCCTGTAGCCATGGCAAGTCCAGTAGCCAAAAAACGCCCCGTAAAATAGTTTGACTTCGGCCTTGACGCAGGCCCAAGGCGTGCTAATTTGAACTAGCACGAACAAAAATTGGCGGCAAAAAATGGAAAAAAGAAAGTTTTGGCGATTTTATCTTGGCTGGAATCCTTCGGAAAACACAAGATCTATTGTGGGGTCTATTAAGTTTTATTCTAATGGCGTGCATGGTTGGGTGGGTTTATATCGCCCTATACACGTGCTATATCGCTTTTGCTGGCGTTACTTGGTCCCTTCATGTAAACAAACTGGCGTCAATGCCGGTTGGATCAATGGGCCTCACATATTTGTTGGTCATGTTTTTCTGGGGGGTCATGTTTTTCTCTGGGTTGGCGTCTAGTCGATTTTCCGAAGGGTTCAGATACATAAACAGGGTTTATGCGCTGCTCTGCGGAGTTGTGTGCTTACTTTTTTTCACAACGACGGGGAAAACGATCGAAGCGCACGCTCAACTGCTTGGAGCGGAACTCGTTTTTGGTTGTTTCGCCATTTGGCATATGTACCGATCTTCCGGCACACAACAAGCGGCTATGGCCACTTCGGGTCCTGGTGGCGGTCCTGCAAACGACAACGCCCGACCTGCTTTAAATCGCAAGAAACTTATTCCAGGCACCAACTTCAGCCAGATCTGCGGCAACGATGCCATCAAGCAACGTATCGGGGAGGCAGCCCAAGCCATCACTTCGCGCCGTTCTGGCGAGTCCGTCAAGCGCAATGGCATCTTGCTGCACGGAGAACCTGGCAACGGTAAAACAGTGTTCGCTCAAGCCCTCGCCGGTGAAATGAAGTTGCCCATCATTGAAGTGAGCATTGGCGATGTCACCAGCAAGTGGGTCGGCGAAAAAACCGAACTGATCCGTCAAGCCTTTGAAGATGCGAAACGCATCCAGCCTTGCGTCCTGTTCATTGATGAGGTCGATTCCTTCTTGTCCTCTCGCGATGGCTTGTCCAATGGCATCAAAGAAGACCGAGACATGGTCAACGCCTTGCTGACCTTCATGGTCAACATCCGACAGGAACAGGTCATCTTGATGGCGGCCACCAATCACATGGATCAACTGGACAGCGCAGGCATTCGAGAGGGGCGATTTGACTTCAAGATCGAGATCACGCCCCCGGATGAAGCCGCCCGGATTGGGCTTTTGAAGCATGGACTGGCCAAGAATTTGCCCCGCGCAAATGTTCCCCTGCCCATCATCGAGTCCGTGGCGCGCCGCTGGAACGGTTATTCCGTCAAACGGATCCTGGCCGTTACAGAGGAATTGCCCAGCTACCTCCGCCGTCAAAAAAAATCCAATCCTGAATTTGACGACTTCATGGGGGCCTTGCGCCACTTGCAAGGACGCAAGGGCGAAGTGCCAGAAAACATCAAACCCATGTCCGAGCTCATCTTGAGCGCCGATACGCGGGAAATGCTGGACATCATCTCTGCACGCATGCTCGATCCAGAGCGTACCGAGTCATTGGGCGGAACCTTGCCGACAGGTGTGCTTTTCTACGGACCTCCAGGAACTGGCAAAACAGCCACTTGCAAGGCTTTGGCGCATGAATTGCAGTGGACGTTCTTGACTGCCACCGGAGCCGATCTGGCAAGAGACACCAACGCGCTGGATAAACTTTATGCCAAAGCCAAAGAACTTCGGCCTGCGATCATTTTTATTGATGAGGCAGATGAGTTGTTGAAGTCTCGGGAGTTTTCTCATCAAACCGAATCAACCAACAAGCTGCTCACGTTGATGGATGGCGTCAAAGACAGAGTCAAGGATGTGGTGTGGATTGCTGCGACCAACAATCCTGAAACCATTGACCCTGCCCTGCTGCGCGGGGGGCGTTTCACTGAAAAAGTGGTGTTCGAGAAACCGGACCAGTCAGGCCTTGGCCAGTACATTGCCAATTGGCTCGCCAACCGGAAGGTTCAACTGGAAGCGCAGCTTCGTGTTCAAGATATCGTGCAATTCAT
>Ga0228700_1001426_pt1 | contig 15537 bp, 15 predicted proteins | sample McNCre317_Aug_MG_FD_178019 | JGI IMG/M metagenome (GOLD analysis project Ga0228700, IMG submission 178019) | Freshwater microbial communities from McNutts Creek, Athens, Georgia, United States - 3-17_Aug_MG | ecosystem: Environmental > Aquatic > Freshwater > Creek | place: USA: Georgia...
GACACGCCTGACCACCGTCCAACACTTGTGAAGTGCACGGGCGGCGGCGCTGTCACCTCAAGCGCAGCCGCTACGGGCCCCAACAGGTTGTTGAGCCACTGGCTAGTCTGTTGCGATGCTTCAACCGTCTCAAGGACTCGGATGCTTTTCATTTGGACCACGCTTTCAGTTGGTCCTTGAGCGTCAGAGGCCGCGCCTTCGGCGCAGCCTCTGACGCTGCCTGGATCGGGTCAGCAGACTGAGGTTTAGGTGTGATGACCACCAACCTGCGCGCCTCGGTCCAGATAAATTTCAATCTCTCGGGGCTGACGTTTTGCTCTGACTGGACAGACAGAACCGGCTTAGGCAAGGGCTCAGCGGAAAGGAGGAATGACAGATCATCATTCATCAGAACCTCCTTCTGATTCGGTACGCTGCTCCCAAGGACAGCCGAAATAAAGGAGATCTAGCGAGAAGTTTTGAAGATCCTCGTGAGCGGGCTCCAGTCGTGCATACCGTCCACAACCACGATGCGCGATAGCGACTTTTTTGATGTCGTTTTCGCTCCAGGCTTCGACCGAAATACAGGCATGCATGCATCGCAGGCAAGAGTGAGAAGCGACTTTTGCGACCTGTTCATGAATCGCGGACTCGGCCAATTCAGCCCAGTCCAGCAACCCTCGTAGCTCAAAATAGCTTATTGCGTCACTGAATGTTTGTGCTGTTCGCTGCGCCAACATTGGAGGCCTTTCTAATGTGCGTATTGGTGAGTAGACAAAGGGCGTTCAACCACCGCGCTGACGCGGCGCTTGAATGTGTGGTGGTGCTGGGCGCTGCATCGACATGGGAGCCGGAGGCCGCTCAGGCGTGACCCCGTTTGCGCGCTGTGCATTCAATTCAATTTGTCTATGAATAGCAGGCAAAGACAATTGGCGACTAATGCTGCTGCCCGCGAGCCATTCATTCGCGCCTTTCGCGCGCATCCGCACCCCTGTGACCTTAGCGTTTGGGCTGTTTGGGCTTTGGGTCAACTGAAACTCAACCCCTTCAGCAAGCAACAGCGCTGGCAACTCCTCCAAGCGCTTGGCACGCGAAATTGCGCGCTCGACAACTTGAGGATCCACCCACGCATTCGGCGTGCCCCGGCGTTGGGCGCGGCGTTGGGCATTTACGGCGCGATCTGTGGGGGCTTGGGTTAGGTTTGGCGCGACATCCGGCACTTCAATACCAAGGGCGCGAGCGGCCTCACGCGCTGCTGCACGGCCTCTCCAGAAGTCATTCGAATCAGACACCAAACCACCGTCCGGGCGGGCGCGGCTGTAGACCAAGTGCACATGGTCGTTCTTGCCGGGGTGCCGGGTCAGCGTGTAATTGCACCCCTCCGCACCGATATTTTTAAGCCATGTCTTGCCCACTTCGTGCCACTCGCTGAGGGACAAGGAGTGGCCTTCCGGACGGCTCAAGCTGATGTGGACGATAAGGTTGTCGGGCGACACCAAAGGGTGGCGACGGCAATCGAGTTTGAACTCTTCGAGCCTCTGTTTTGGAGTCCCTCCAAGCATGCTGGTGCCCACAAACTCACAGGATTTGTCCGCCAGACTGTAGGAATCACCGCGCACCGCGCCTTTGTGTTTTTTGTACAAAAGGGAAACGGTTTTTCCTGCCCGGTTCCAACTGCCTGCATTTGGACTTGCGCCGCGCGAGCGGCGGCGCGTGCGCTTCAGCGTTCGAGAAAGTTTGGCAGCCGCCGACTTGCTTTGGCTGGCGGCCTTGGAGCGCAGTCTTTTGGATGTGCGCTCGTGCGCCTGCGCGGCGCGATCTGCGGCGGCGGTCGGGCTGGTCACTTGACCTGCTCCAAGGCAGTGCGCAAGTCAGTGAGTGCGGTGTGCCAGGTTTGATTTGTGGCGGTCTGGCCCTCGTTGAGCGACTCACAAAGAACGTTAATTTGATCGCTTGCTTGCAGCAAGCCGGTGTCCAAAATTCTCTGGGCTTCGGCCTCTCCAAGCTCTCCAGCCTTGACCGACATCCCAAGGTTTCGCATGGTTGATTGCATCTCAAGCAACAGCGGCCCAACCCTGCTCAATGGCTCGCCTGCGGCCGCGCTGTGACCTGCGAGCTGCGTAAAATTTGAAACACTGCCATGGCACACAAACAGCAATTTCTTGCATGGGTCTGGAAGATCAATTGGAGCTGGTGGCCGGGGTGCTACGGGCGAACCAGCCAGGCCACTGGTCCGCAAATAAACAGCGACCGGCAAACCCGCTGAGAAGGCGCGCTGGCGGAGCTGCAGGCGCTCGGCAAGGCTCACCCTAACGGTCAGTTTGATCTCGCGGTCGGCATCAGTCACAAACAGCATCCTTTACAAAAACATTCCATCAACGAACCGTCGCGGCCGAAGGCTGCGCGGGGGTCCAGGGCGAAGCCATGGCAGGTGGTCCGTAGCCGTCGCAGACGGCGGAGGACATAGCCTGCTGTCCTGTTTATGGACTGATTCGATTTTGGGGATTAACAGGTAACGATGCTTACCGAATACCTACCGGATACTTACCGGATATAAAAATCACAAGCAAAAAATTTGAAAATTCACAACGCAAATTCTGCAAAAAATTTTCAAAAAGGATCAAAAATGAGCGCCAAAAGCAGTTGGAGTCTGGAGCAATTGGAAGATATAAAAAACGAGCTAAATGCACTCCCGCCGCAAGCGAAAAAATTTACAAAAAAGGAGGCTGTTACGCACATGAAAGATGCGATATTGAAGGCAAAAAACAATGATCAAACGATTGAATCAATCAAAGAATTTTTCGAGAAAAAAGGCCTAAAAATCAGTCAAAGGGAGCTGAAAGAAATATTTGGGATTTCTGCAAAGCCAAAAAAAATGGCGACCAAAAGGTCGCCATCCGCTTCACAAGTTTCAGATGAGGTCAATGCAAACGCCCAACAGCAGGTCTGAATTTATCCATTGCTGCGCGCCACGTGCGCTCGGGCCAATCTTGTGTATGGTGTCGCAGCCACTGAGGCTGCGACAAAAACTCAACAATTTCCTCCCGGCTGCGCCCTTCTCTCAGCATTTGAATAGCCATTCCAAATGCCATCTCGCTATTGATTTTTGAGTCACTTTGGGCCTGATATTTTGGCAATTTCGGATTCATTTTTGGCAAAAAAACAGCTGACTTTTGTTTTGTAAAAAAATTATTTTCATTTGATTTCCCGGTTGCCTTTCGAGTTTCATATAGTTGGCAAACAAATGCACCTTTTCCCCAATTAATTGAGCCAGGAAATCGATGAAGTTGTATTGAACTAACCGCAGCCGAATCGCCAAAAAATGTAGATGAAATTGCCTTTTGAATTTCAACTCTTTGTGACCGAATGCGCGGTAAATCCATGATCAAAATGGCTTGATAATTTTTTGAGCTTGTCTCCAAAATTACAATTGCTCCGCTCCATTGTTGGAGCAATTTTTCCAAAGAATCTTCCTTCAAATCATCCAAAAATATTACTTTTGATTGGTCACCATCCAACTCTATAGAGGCGGTTTGAAAGTCAAATTTTTTCTTACCGTTCATCAAAAGAATTCTTGCAAAATTATCAAAATGATAAATTGCAGAATTTGTTTTTTGAAAATTCTTTTCCAAGAAAATGTTTCCAACAGGCGCGCCGCGCGAGCCGTCCGCCTTTCTCAAAAGAGCTTCAATTTTTACTAATTCAATTCCATTTTCAGAAAGAAAATTGAAAAATTTTTTCGCTTGAATGTTTTTTGAAATTGAATTTGCTTGTTGATCGCCCCGCCAGGGGTGATCCATCAACTTCCCTTCGGTTGCCCCGGGCCCCCCTGAACCCATCCCCCCCAAGGGGGGGGCCGTGTTAGGGGTTCCCTGTATTTTTTTATTCACTCCGCACGCGTGATCCCCTCCTTTTTGGGGGGATCGTGCGTGTGCGCGTGATCCCACTATTTCGCGGGGATCACGTGCGCGTGACGCACGCGCGTGATCCCCTCCTTTTTGCAGATCTGGAAGGAATGCAAAAAGCGGCTCAAAGTCAAATGTCAGTGACCAATGGCTGCTTCCATCCTCCAGTAGGGTCCTCTTTTGCGTCAAAACGTGCATTTCCCTGAGTTTTTCTCTTTGGGTGACCCAAGCCTTGTCCCCAAGCCCAAAAGCGCTCCTGAGTTGTTTCACGCTGATTTGGTCGTATTGAGCCCTGAGCACCCAATACAAAATGCCCCTGGTCGTTTTCCCCAGAAGTGGGCAGTGTTCAATTGCACGACTGGCGGCGTCGATCCCGTGGCCGCGCAGGAGAACAGCAGATGTGTTGTGGCTTCCCACAGTAAACGTGCGGTAGGTATCCGGTAAGCATCAAGCCAAAAAACGCTTCACAATTTGCATCGATCCCTTCCAAAAGATCCTGCGCAAGCTGGCGGAATGGCGTTGAAAATGCCCTCCGTTAGCCTGCCGCCCCTTCGTTAAAAGATCGTCCAAGCGATACACCTTCCCAGCGCGCCCACTCCTTGCAGCGCTGAACATCAACCCACAAGTCCCTAGTCTTTTTCCCTCGGGGGCTCACCCGGCTAAGCCAGTCAATTTGCCCTAGGCTCCGGCGGTTGTAGATTGTTTGCAACCCCAAAGGAATGTCTGAGCAGCAGTCCTTAAGCCGAATTCGTCCGGTCGTTGTGGGGGTGGCGCTCATACTGCACCTCCCTGAGCTCCAATAGGCTGCTTGCGTGGCCGACCGCGCCGAATGACTGGACTAGGGTCACTTTTCTTCAGTTCTGAATTTAGATCTACGACAGTAGCCTCCGGCTCCGGAACCATCAATGACTGAATGTATTGATCGATTTGGTCCCTACGCCAGCGAAGTAAGTTTCGTGTACCAAGTCGAAGCGGTTTCGGCAGGGGCCGGGCAAGCTTGCAGCGGTAGTTCCTACCAGGAATAGACTGGTACACGGTGTCGAGAGACACGCAAAGGTGATCAGCTACAGCTTGGGCTGTGAGAAGCGATGAGTGAGAAAAATCTTGGGGTTCAACCACGGCAATTCATCCTGCTGTAACCAGCATTGATGAACTTCGGATCGTCTTCCCCACGCATGTCAAGTTTAGTCTGACCGCGTCCTCCTTCCGGAGGCATCCGTGCGCGTACAAATCACCCAATAGAACAACCAGCGTCAAAACCGGCTGCAAGGCTCGCCACCGTCGGCAAGGGGCCCTCTAACAAATTAATACTCGGCTGACAAACGTTGTCCGGCGCATCCTCTGATTTGCTCCGGGCACCTGCCCTTCGCATGTTCCAACCAGAAGTCCGAGATATGTCTTAAGGTGGGAAAATGTTAGCACTAATTCCCTCAGTTTCCCAAGATTTTTTGGGCCAATGATGGGTTTTCTCGTGGGGAAAAGCAGGGAAAGTGTGGGAAACCTTGGGACACTGTTGGGACAATTTGGGGCAAAAACAACGCCAAAACAAAAAACCAAAGAAATCCACCAAACATCGTAAGATGTTGATTTTAAAGGAGTTTTTGGAGTTTTTAGCGCAACACGCGACCCCGCCTCTCAGCTTAGAAGGCTGTTGCTCTATCCAACTGAGCTACGGGCACAAAGAACAAAGGCCCCAAAGCAGTACAACTTTAGAGCCTTTGATTTTGAAAGAATGGTCGGGGCGGCGGGATTCGAACTCGCGACCCTCTGCTCCCAAAGCAGATGCGCTACCAGGCTGCGCTACACCCCGACAGCTGGTATTCTAACCTGATTTGTGAGCCACTTTGGCTCAAGCCCTGCTTAATTTGACTCTTTGCGCCATGCACAGCCAACAACCCACCCTGCCTTGGCTAGAAACTGGCGACGCGTTTCCGTCGCCTACCGCAGCATGGGGGCCGGACACAGATGCCCCCGGACTACTGGCTGCCGGCGGCGACCTCCGTGTCTCAACCCTGACGCGTGCTTATGCGCAAGGCATTTTTCCTTGGTACAGCGAGGGGCAGCCTATCTTGTGGTGGAGTACCCACCCACGCATGGTCCTGCACACGCGCGAATTTCGCCTGCATACATCGCTCAAAAAAGTAATCCGTAAATTTCGCCATGCTCCCGGCTATGAAATTCGCGTGGACACGCGGTTCTCAGATGTCATGTCCCAGTGCGCAACGCTGCCGCGCGAGGGCCAGTCAGGCACCTGGATTCAGACAGAAATGCAGGAGGCATACATCCAGCTTCACCGCAGCGGCTATGCCCACAGCATAGAAACCTGGCACAACGGCAGTTTGATCGGCGGCCTGTACTTTGTCTCCATTGGCCACGCCGTATTTGGTGAGTCGATGTTCACACGGAAAACGGATGCTTCCAAAATCGCGTTGGCTGCGCTGGTCGGCATGCTGGCGGCACAAGGCGTTGCCTGGGTGGATTGTCAGCAAGTGACCGCTCATCTTGCTTTTATGGGAGCCCGCCCCGTTCCGAGAGATACATTTGCGAACTATCTGCACAGCTCCGTGCACCAACCGGCACTGCAATGGGAATTCAAGCCCCTATACTGGGACGCTCTGGAGTCAGCCTGCACGAATCGCCCATGACAGACTTGACCGATCTCCCCATTCACACGCTGCAGTTTTACGCCACTGCGCCCTATGAGTGCAGCTATTTGCCGGAACGGCTTGCACGCTCTCAAGTGGCCACCCCCAGTCACCTCATCGATACCAGCACCTACTCCGGGTTGGTCGCCAAAGGGTTTCGCCGCAGCGGCTTATTTACCTACCGGCCCTACTGTGATGTATGCACCGCCTGCACACCCTTGCGGATACCCGTGCAAGCATTTGAGTCCGACAAAAGCCAGCGCCAAGCCTGGCGCAGGCACAGTGCGCTACACGTCAGGGTGATGAACTTAGGCTTCTCCCAAGAACACTACGACTTGTACCTTCGCTACCAAACCACCCGACACGCCGGTGGCGGCATGGACGAGGACAGTGTGGACCAATATGTGCAATTTCTTTTGCAAAGCCGGGTGAATTCACGCTTGGTAGAGTTCCGCGAACCACCCACCAGCGAGGAAACGCTGGGTGCGCTGCGGATGGTGTCCATTCTGGATGTACTGGATGACGGACTGTCCGCCGTCTACACCTTTTTCGACCCCAGCCCTCAAGCCAGTTACGGCACGTTCAATATCCTCTGGCAAATCGAACAAGCCAAGCAATTGAGACTGTCCTATGTGTACCTGGGGTATTGGATCCGGGAAAGCCGCAAAATGCAGTACAAGTCGCGGTTCACGCCTTACGAGGTGCTCACCGAAGAAGGATGGACAAGCTCCAGCTCTCCACAAGGACCAGCATCGCGTGCCGGCGGGTTAACATCGTCGGATACACCACACCATGACTAAAAAAGAACACGACCCCCAAGCTGCCCCCGCTGTGCAAGTGCTGGAGCGCATGTTCACGCTTATCGATGTCCTGGCATCCCGGGAAGACGCGATTCCGCTCAAGGAAATCAGTGAACGTGCAGGATTGCATCCCTCCACCACACACCGCATCCTGAACGACCTCGTATCTGGCCGGTTTGTCGATCGCCCCCAAAGCGGCAGCTACCGTCTGGGCATGCGCCTGCTGGAGCTGGGCAACTTGGTGAAAGCACGTCTCAATGTGCGTGACGCCGCTTTGGGCCCAATGCGCGAGCTGCACAAGCTCACCCAGCAGCCGGTGAACCTGAGCATGCGCCAGGGCGACGAAATCATTTATGTAGAGCGGGCCTACAGCGAACGCAGCGGCATGCAGGTGGTGCGTGCTATCGGGGGGCGTGCCCCCTTGCACCTCACCTCCGTAGGCAAACTCTTTTTGGCAGCCGACGACCCACTCCGTATTCGCTCCTACGCAACCCGTACCGGGTTGCAAGGCCATACCAAAAACAGCATTACCGAGTTGGATGCGCTGGAGCGCGAACTGGCAAAAGTCCGCCAATATGGCCAGGCCAGTGACAACGAAGAGCTGGAGTTAGGCGTACGCTGCATGGCAGCCGGCATTTACGACGACCAAGGCAAGCTCATTGCCGGTCTGTCGATCTCAGCCCCCTCCGGCCGCCTAGAAGACCATTGGCTCCCCAAGCTGAAAGAGACTGCGCAACATATCTCCGAGACGCTAGGCTTTAGACCCAGCTTGCGTTAAGCAGTAAATCGAGGCCCCAAAAAACGAAACCCCGGACTTGCCGGGGTTTCGTTTTTTTAGTTGGTAGCAATACGGCTATCAAACCCGCGCAACGCCAAAGGCGACGCTTTGGTGCCCGCAGGATGGCTGGTTTCTACCCACTTGCGGACTCGCTCAGCATCAGCAATCCGGGTCAATTTACCGGCGGAGTCCAAAAACACCATGATGAGCTTGCGCCCCGCAATTTTGGCCTGCATCACCAAGCACTGACCGGCTTCGGTGATGTAACCCGTTTTTTGCAAACCAATATCCCAAGCAGGGCTCTTCACCAAGCGGTTGGTATTGTTGTACTGCAAGGTGCGGTTGCCCACTTCGACTTGGTAGCCCGTCGATGTAGACAGCTCGCGCAAGGTTGCATCGCCATATGCGTAGTTCACCAAGGTTGCCAAATCTTTGGCGCTGGACTGGTTACGGCTATTCAAGCCTGTAGGCTCCACATACTGGGTGTCAACCATGCCCAAGCCACGCGCCTTGCTATTCATCAAACCCACGAAACGCTGCAGACCGCCGGGAAATGTCCGTCCCAGTGCATGAGCCGCACGGTTTTCACTGGCCATCAATGCCAGATGCAGCAACTCACCGCGAGACAACTCTGTGCCTACCACCAAACGGGAACGGCTGCCTTTTTCGGTGTCTACATCTGCCTGGGTAATTTCGATGTTTTCGTCCATCGACAAATGGGCCTCGCTGATCACCACACCCGTCATCAGTTTGGTGATAGAGGCAATGGGCAATACCGCATTTTCGTTCTTGCTGAACAAAACTTCTTTGGTGTCTTGGTCCACCACAAACGCCACACTGGACTTCAGTGCCAATGCGTCTGTCTTGCCGTGCAAACCGGCCAGCTGTCCAAATGAAGGTTTGGGCTGCACCACTGCCACAGGTTTACTCACCTTGGTCTTGTTGTGGGCCACCAATTTTTTGGAGTGCGTTAATTTGGCGTGCGCGTGGGCCTTCGTGGCTGCCACTTTCACGGTGGCTTTTTTATGCTTGCTCGCAGCGAAAGCGCCATGGGGAATCAGCAAAGCTGAGACAAGAAAACCAGCCAAGCCCAGTTGAATGAGTGTGCGTTTCAACGTAATTCCTTTGGGTAAAACGCATGCAGACAGGCTAGATGCGTTTTATTGAGATGTTGGCTCGCAGTTTAATCAAAAAATGTCAAATAGATCAACTACTTGCAAGCCAAACCTCAACTATTTTTCGGAGGATACCCCTCAGCCCTGCGCCGCCACGCGTTCAGACTTGCTTTGCAACTTGTTCAAAGCACTCAAATAGGCCTTGGCAGATGCCACCACAATGTCCGGATCGGCCCCCACACCGTTGACCACACGACCGCTGTTTTGCAGGCGCACAGTGACTTCACCTTGGCTCTCGGTGGAACCGCTGATCGCGTTGACGGAGTAGAGCACCATCTCCGCGCCACTTTGCACATGCGATTCGATCGCCTTCAAGGATGCGTCCACCGGGCCGTTGCCCTCCGACTCGCCTTTGACTTCTTTGCCCGCCACGGTAAACACAATGGAGGCATGCGGTTTTTCACCGGTTTCACTGTGCTGAGACAAGGAAATAAACCCGAAGTGCTCGCGCTCCAGCGACACACTTTCATCCCCCACCAGAGCCAGAATATCTTCGTCAAATATTTCGCTCTTGCGATCCGCCAGTTCCTTGAAACGAGAAAAGGCCGCATTGATCTCCGTTTCACTCTCCAGCTGCACGCCGAGTTCTTGCAAGCGCTGTTTGAACGCGTTGCGTCCACTGAGCTTGCCCAGCACGATTTTGTTGGCGGTCCAGCCCACATCTTCCGCACGCATGATTTCGTAGGTATCGCGCGCTTTCAGCACGCCATCCTGGTGTATCCCGGAGGCATGGGCAAAGGCATTGGCCCCTACCACCGCCTTGTTCGGTTGCACCACAAAACCCGTCGTCTGGCTGACCATGCGACTGGCTGCCAGGATGTGGGTCGCATCAATGCCCAGCTCCAAGCCAAAGTAATCTTTGCGGGTCTTCACCGCCATCACAATCTCTTCTAGGCTGCAATTGCCTGCGCGCTCGCCCAATCCATTGACCGTGCACTCCACTTGCCGCGCACCGCCAATCTTGACGCCGGCCAGCGAGTTCGCCACCGCCATCCCCAAGTCGTTATGGCAATGCACCGACCAGATGGCTTTGTCAGAGTTGGGAATACGCTCGCGCAAGTTCTTGATGAAATTGCCATACAGCTCCGGCACGGCGTAGCCCACCGTATCCGGCACGTTGATGGTGCCCGCCCCCTCTGCAATCACGGCTTCCAGAACGCGGCACAAGAAATCGGGGTCACTGCGATAGCCGTCTTCCGGGCTGAACTCAATGTCCGCAACCAAGTTGCGTGCAAACCGCACCGACTGCTTGGCCTGCTCCAGCACCTGCTCGGGTGTCATCCGCAGCTTCTTTTCCATGTGCAACGCAGAGGTAGCAATGAAGGTATGGATACGGGCACTGTTGGCGCCCTTCAAGGCCTCAGCGGCACGCGCAATGTCCCGGTCGTTGGCACGAGACAAAGAACACACGGTGGAGTCTTTGATGGAGTTGGCAATTAGCTGCACCGCCTCAAAATCGCCATTGGAGCTGGCCGCAAAACCGGCTTCGATCACATCCACCCGCAAGCGCTCCAGTTGGCGCGCGATACGTAACTTTTCGTCCCGCGTCATGGAGGCGCCCGGAGACTGCTCGCCATCGCGCAAAGTGGTGTCAAAAATGATGAGTTTTTCCGCCATGAAATTCTCCGAAATGGGTTTAACGGTGCAAGCCGCGCTCGTCGGGCTCGTCGGTCGAGGTACTGATCACGCTGGTTTGAATGCCCCGCGCACGTCGCACGAGGTACACCACGTAACCGCTGAATCCATAAATCACAAACACCCCGAACATCACGATCGGTGGATGGATATTGATCACCGCAATACCTAAGGCAATGAGCACGATCACTGCAAAGGGCACACTGCGCTTCATCTGGATGTCTTTGAAGCTGTAAAACGGCACATTGGTCACCATCGTCAGACCGGCATACAGCGCCAAGGCGAACATAGGCCATGCCACCACCGAGCCAGTGACCCCTTGATCGGTTGCCAACCAAATAAATCCGGCGAGCAATGCGGCCGCGGCAGGCGAAGGAAGCCCTTGGAAATAGCGCTTGTCCACCACCGTCGTGTTCACATTGAAGCGCGCCAGTCGCAGCGCTGCGCAGGCGCAATATACAAAGGCGGCAAACCACCCCCAGCGCCCCAAGCCACGCAATGCCCATTCGTAGGAGATGAGCGCGGGCGCGGCACCAAAAGACACCATATCGGAAAGCGAATCCATTTGCTCGCCGAATGCACTTTGTGTGTTGGTCATCCGGGCGACGCGGCCATCCAGGCTATCCAGCACCATGGCGCAAAAAATGCCAGCCGCAGCCAAGTCAAAACGACCGTTCATCGCCATCACAATGGCGTAAAAACCACCAAACAAAGCGGCCAAAGTGAACAAGTTAGGCAAGACATAAATGCCTTTGCGCCGTTTACGGGTCAGCCCCGCTTCAGGGGTGCCAACGTCTACTTCTATTCCATCGTGCATGCGATCTCCAAACGGGTGAATACCACCCTCGCAACCCCAAACCAGATGGGATTGCTGACTACTCGCGCAGTGTAAGCCAGTGAGGCCCTCGAAAATACCCTGATACGAAAGCAAAAGGCCACCCGAGGTGGCCTTTTGCAAGAGCTTTGGCAGCGCTTAGTTGCGGGTCTGGTCGACCAGCTTGTTCTTCGCAATCCAAGGCATCATGGCGCGCAATTGCGAGCCCACCACTTCGATGCTGTGATCGGCCGTGTTGCGGCGGCGAGCGGTCATGCTTGGGTAGTTCAAACGGCCTTCCTGGATGAACATCTTGGCGTAGTCACCGTTCTGGATACGCTTCAACGCATTGCGCATGGCCTTGCGGGATTCTTCGTTGATGACTTCAGGGCCAGTCACGTACTCGCCAAACTCCGCGTTGTTGGAGATGGAGTAGTTCATGTTGGCAATGCCGCCTTCGTAAATCAGGTCCACAATCAACTTCAACTCGTGCAAGCACTCGAAGTACGCCATTTCAGGAGCGTAACCGGCTTCCACCAGAGTTTCGTAACCCATCTTGATCAGCTCGACCGCGCCACCGCACAACACGGCTTGCTCACCGAACAAGTCGGTTTCGGTTTCTTCCTTGAAGTTGGTTTCAATGATGCCGGCCTTGCCGCCACCGTTGGCCATGGCGTAGCTCAGGGCCAAGTCACGGGCTTTGCCGGACTTGTCCTGGTGCACGGCCACCAAGTGGGGCACGCCGCCACCTTGGGTGTACGTGTTGCGCACCGTGTGGCCGGGGGCCTTGGGCGCAACCATCCACACGTCCAAATCCGCACGGGGAACCACTTGGTTGTAGTGCACGTTGAAGCCGTGTGCGAAGGCCAAAGAAGCGCCTTGCTTGATGTTGGGAGCGACGTTGTTGGTGTACACCTCGGCGATTTGTTCATCAGGCAACAAAATCATGACCACATCAGCAGCCTTGACCGCATCGTTCACCTCCATCACGGTCAGGCCGGCTTTGCCGACTTTGTCCCAAGAAGCGCCACCTTTACGCAGACCGACCACGACCTTCACACCGCTGTCGTTCAGGTTTTGCGCGTGCGCATGGCCTTGGCTACCGTAGCCGATGATGGCCACTGTCTTGCCCTTGATCAGGCTCAGATCACAATCCTTGTCGTAAAAAACTTTCATTTTTCTCTCCGAAATAAATATTGGCGAAAAGCGCCCTGTTGCAAAAACTACCTAAGCTCGGGGCGAACGGTAAACACTGTCGCCAAACAATCCCTGTGTGGTGAGCCAGCCGAAGCCCACACAGGAAAACCTCTGTCAAACCCGCAGGATACGTTCGCCGCGCCCGATGCCGCTGGAGCCGGTACGCACGGTTTCAAGAATGGCAGTGCGCTCGATGGCCTCTAGGAACGCATCGTTTTTGGACTGATCGCCTGTGAGTTCAATGGTGTAACTTTTTTCGGTCACGTCGATGATGCGGCCGCGGAAGATGTCCGCCATGCGCTTCATCTCTTCGCGCTCCTTGCCCACCGCGCGGACCTTGACCATCATGAGCTCACGCTCGATGTAGGCACCTTCTGTGAGATCCACCACCTTGACCACTTCAATCAAACGGTTCAGGTGCTTGGTGATCTGCTCAATCACGTCATCAGAACCATGGGTCTCAATCGTCATGCGCGACAGGCTGGGGTCTTCCGTGGGGGCCACGGTCAGCGATTCAATGTTGTAACCGCGGGCCGAAAACAAGCCCACTACGCGGGAAAGAGCGCCAGGCTCGTTTTCCAGCAGCACTGCAATGATGTGTTTCATAAATACCGACTCCTCTTTTCGCTGCCCTCCCCGTGCGGCGGTAACCGCACGGCTCGGCAGACAATAGATTCATTCAAAAATGATAGCAGTCCGCGCATATTTCATGGGCGCCAGAGCACTATTTGACTAAAAAATGCTTAGAGGTCTTCCGATCCCAACAGCATCTCGGTAATACCCTTGCCGGCCTGCACCATCGGGAACACGTTCTCGGTGGGGTCAGTACGGAAGTCCATGAACACCGTACGGTCCTTCAACTTGCGGGCCTCGCGCAAAGCGGGCTCTACATCTTGAGGACGTTCGATCAACATGCCCACATGGCCATAGGCCTCAGCCAACTTCACGAAGTTGGGGAGAGCATCCATGTAGCTGTGGCTGTAACGGCCTTCGTACTCCACCTCTTGCCACTGGCGCACCATACCGAGGTAGCGGTTGTTCAGCGAACAGATTTTGATCGGCGTGTTGTACTGCAAACAGGTGGACAGCTCCTGGATGTTCATCTGCACCGAGCCTTCACCGGTAATACAGAACACCTCGCTCTGTGGCTTGGCCAACTTGATGCCCATGGCGTAAGGAATGCCAACGCCCATGGTTCCCAGACCACCGGAGTTGATCCAGCGGCGTGGTTCGTCGAACTTGTAGTACTGCGCAGCCCACATCTGGTGCTGGCCCACATCGGAGGTGATGTAGGTATCTGCATCCTTGGTCATGTTCCACAAGGTTTCCACCACGAACTGCGGCTTGATCACATCCCCATTGCCGGGGTTGTACTTCATGCAGTCGCGGCTACGCCAGCCTTCGATCGTGTCCCACCAAGCGCCCAGAGCACCAGCATCGGGCTTAGCGGCACCTTCGCGGATCATGGCAATCATCTCGCTCAGCACGTCCTTGACGTCACCGACGATTGGAATGTCCACCTTGACGCGCTTGGAGATGCTCGAAGGATCAATGTCAATGTGAATGATCTTGCGTTCGTTTTGCGCGAAGTGTTTCGGGTTGCCGATCACGCGGTCATCGAAACGGGCGCCCACCGCCAGCAGCACGTCGCAGTTCTGCATGGCGTTGTTGGCTTCTACCGTACCGTGCATGCCCAGCATGCCGAGGAACTTGCGGTCGCTGGCGGGGTAAGCGCCCAAGCCCATCAAGGTGTTGGTGCAGGGGTAACCCAACATGTCCACCAAGGTGCGCAGTTCATTGGACGCATTGCTCAGCAACACGCCGCCGCCGGTGTAGATGTAGGGACGCTTGGCCGCCAACAACAGCTGCAAGGCCTTGCGGATTTGTCCGCCGTGGCCTTTGCGCACCGGGTTGTAAGAGCGCATTTCCACGCTCTCGGGGTAACCGTGGTAAGGCACCTTCTTGAAGGACACATCCTTCGGGATGTCCACCACCACCGGGCCGGGACGACCGCTGCGTGCGATGTGGAACGCCTTCTTCATAACCTCGGCCATGTCTTTGGCGTCTTTGACCAGGAAGTTGTGCTTGACGATGGGGCGGGTAATGCCCACGGTGTCGCACTCTTGGAAAGCATCCAGACCGATCGCGTGCGTAGGCACCTGACCGGAGATGATCACCATGGGAATGCTGTCCATGTACGCCGTGGCGATACCGGTCACCGCATTGGTCAGGCCGGGGCCGGAGGTCACCAGCGCAACCCCGACATCGCCAGTTGCACGGGCATAGCCATCGGCTGCGTGTACCGCGGCCTGTTCATGGCGCACCAGCACGTGCTGAATCGTGTCTTGTTTGTAGAAAGCGTCGTAAATGTGCAGAACGGCACCGCCGGGGTAGCCCCAGATGTACTTGACGTTTTCCGCTTGAAGCGCTTTGACGAGAACTTCTGCGCCCCGCAACTCGGGAACGGCAGTCGTTTTGGACGTGGATGCTGCCGCTGCGATGTCGGCTTTTGAAATTTCCATGATGAACCTTTGTGAATTTCTCTGACGAAAAACCTTGGGTGCCCCTTCGCAAACTCTTGTGAAGTCGCGGCGGAACTTAAGATCCCA
>Ga0228700_1001436_pt1 | contig 15461 bp, 13 predicted proteins | sample McNCre317_Aug_MG_FD_178019 | JGI IMG/M metagenome (GOLD analysis project Ga0228700, IMG submission 178019) | Freshwater microbial communities from McNutts Creek, Athens, Georgia, United States - 3-17_Aug_MG | ecosystem: Environmental > Aquatic > Freshwater > Creek | place: USA: Georgia...
ACAAAGCTGCATTGCACACCTGTGGCTTGCTCAAAGTCACGGGCGTTGAAACTTTCAAAAAAGAAGCCACGCGCATCACCAAACACTTTGGGCTCTAAAACTAAAACGCCCGCGAGGGGCGTTTGTGACACTTGGTAGGGCATGGGCTTACTTTAACAAACCCAGCAAGTATTGGCCGTAACCGTTTTTAGCCAGCGGTGCGGCCAGTTTTTGCAAAGTTGCAGCATCAATCCATTTTTGGCTGTATGCAATTTCCTCTGGGCAAGCCACCATCAAACCTTGGCGCTTTTGCAGCGTGCCAATAAAACTAGCGGCCTCCAGCAGACTGTCATGTGTGCCCGTGTCTAGCCACGCATAGCCACGGCCCATGATTTCGACATTCAACTGACCTAGCTCTAAATAACGCTTGTTCACATCGGTAATTTCCAGCTCACCGCGATGCGATGGCTTCACATCGGCTGCAATGCCGCACACCTGTTCGTCGTAGAAGTACAGGCCCGTCACCGCGTAGTTACTCTTGGGCTTTACGGGTTTCTCTTCAATGCTCAAGGCACGAAACTGCCCATCAAACTCCACCACGCCATAGCGCTCGGGATCATGCACATGGTAGGCAAACACACTGGCACCGCTGGCACGGTCATTGGCTCTTTGCAATTGCTTGACCAAATCGTGACCATAAAAAATGTTGTCGCCCAACACCAAAGCACTGGGGTGATCCGCCACAAAGTCTTTGCCAATGATGAACGCCTGAGCCAAACCATCGGGGCTGGGCTGCACTGCGTATTCAATGTGCATACCCCATTGGCTGCCATCACCCAACAGCTCTGCAAAACGCGGCGTGTCTTGCGGGGTGGAGATAACCAACACCTCACGAATGCCACTCAGCATCAGCGTGGTGAGGGGGTAGTAAATCATCGGCTTGTCGTACACGGGCATGAGCTGTTTGCTCACGGCTTGCGTGACGGGGTACAGGCGCGTACCCGATCCACCTGCGAGGATGATGCCTTTGCGTTGCTTGGTCATGTCTGCTATTCGTATTTATAGTATTTCGGCCAACATGCGGTCCACACCTTGCTGCCACGGGGGCAACATAAGGCCAAACGCCTGTTGAAGTTTGGTGTTGCAGAGCCTTGAGTTGAGCGGCCTCTCGGCCGTTGTAGGAAACGCACTGGTTGGCACTGCGGCGATCTCACCCACCTGCCAGCCCAACTCAGGCCGCTGCGCTTTGGCCTGCGCAATAACGTGACTGGCATAGCCATGCCAGGTGGTTTCGCCCGAGGCTACAAGGTGGTACACACCACTGAATGAAATGTTTTGCGTATTCAGCACTCGACGCATGGCATGCGCCGTCACGTCAGCAATCAGATCGGCGCCAGTGGGAACGCCGTGTTGGTCGTTGATGACTGTCAGCTTGTCACGCTCTTGCGCCAAGCGCAGCATGGTTTTGGCAAAGTTGCCGCCACGTGCGGCATACACCCAGCTGGTGCGAAAAATCAAATACTTGCATTCGCTGGCCACAATCGCTTTTTCGCCATCCAGCTTGGTTTGGCCATACACGTTCAGCGGGCCTGTGCTCTCGCCCTCTTGCCTTGCGTGCGTACCACTGCCATCAAACACATAGTCGGTCGAGTAATGCACCAGCCACGCCCCCACTTCGGCCGCGGCCTGGGCCAAAGCTGCAGGCGCATCGGCATTTAAAACCTTTGCTAGCTCGGGCTCTGATTCGGCTTTGTCGACCGCCGTGTGCGCTGCCGCATTCACGATGAAGTCTGGCTTGTAATCGAGCACCGTTTGCGCCAGTTGCTGGGGCTTCGATAAATCACCGCAATAGGTGGTGCTGTGACGGTCGAGCGCCAACACCTCACCCAAAGGGGCCAAGCTGCGTTGCAACTCCCAACCCACTTGGCCGTTTTTGCCTAAGAGCAAAATTTTGAGCATTGGCTTGGCCTTAGGCACCGTACTGTTGCCCCACCCACTGGCGGTAAGCACCACTGGTCACGCCCTCTACCCATGCTTGGTTGGCCAAGTACCACTGCACGGTTTTGCGGATGCCGGTTTCAAACGTTTCTTGCGGCTTCCAGCCCAACTCGCGCTCAATCTTGCGTGCGTCTATGGCGTAGCGGCGGTCGTGGCCGGGGCGGTCTTTGACGTAGGTAATTTGCTCGGCGTAGCGTTTGCCATCGGCGCGAGGTTGCAGTTCGTCGAGCACCGCGCAAAGGGTGTTGACCACTTCAAGGTTTGGCTTTTCGTTCCAGCCACCGATGTTGTAGGTCTCGCCTACTTTGCCGGCTTCTAGCACTCGTGCAATGGCACGGCAATGATCTTCCACATACAGCCAATCACGCACTTGCTGGCCATCCCCATAGATAGGCAGTGGCTTGCCTGCAAGTGCATTGAGCAGCACTAAAGGAATGAGCTTTTCTGGAAAGTGATATGGCCCATAGTTGTTGCTGCAATTGGTGGTCAGCACCGGCAAGCCATAGGTGTGATACCACGCCCTCACCAAATGGTCACTGGCGGCCTTGCTGGCTGAATAGGGGCTGTTGGGCTCGTAGGCTTTGGTCTCGGCAAACGGTGGGTCGGTGGGCAGCAACGTGCCATACACCTCGTCAGTCGAGACATGCAAAAAGCGGAACGCCTCTTTGTCTGCCGCAGGTAAGTTTTGCCAGTAGGCGCGCACGCTTTCGAGCAAATTGAACGTGCCCACCACGTTGGTTTCAATAAAGTCACCTGGGCCGTGGATAGAACGATCAACATGGCTTTCTGCGGCGAAGTTGAGCACAGCCCAGGGCTTGTGTTTAACCAACAGCTCAGAAACTAAAGCACGGTCCCCAATGTCGCCCTGCACAAAGATATGACGCAGGTCGCCCTTGAGGGCATCCAAATTGGCTAAATTACCTGCGTAGGCAAGTTTGTCTAAATTAACCACGATTCCGTCAGATGACGACAGCCATGTGCGAATAAAATTACTACCTATAAAGCCAGCGCAGCCGGTAACCAAAATTGTCATCTGTGTTTTGCCTCTTCTAATTGCACCAAGTCCACAATATCTCCATCTGGCTGATAGCCTGGCACCAGCTTTTGAATGAGCGCTCGCATTTGCGTCACATCATTGGCGTCTACGGTAGCCATGAGCTCGGCCAAACGTCGCTTCAACTCAGACCACGGCAAAAACTCCTCATGCGCTTTCATAATGCGCTCATGTTGGGTTGCCCGTGGGTTGTCGCCAATCAACAACTCTTCGTATAGCTTTTCACCCGGGCGCAAACCCGTCACTTGAATGGCAATATCGCCCTCTGGATTTAAGTTGTCTTGTACTGTCAAACCTGAGAGCTCAATCATCTTGCGTGCAAGATCAATAATTTTCACACTCTCACCCATATCCAGGACAAATACATCACCGCCGACAGCCATTGCACCAGATTGAATCACCAACTGCGCGGCCTCTGGGATGGTCATGAAATAACGCGTAATACGCTCATCTGTAAGCGTAATGGGCCCCCCCTGTTGCATTTGCCTACGAAACAGCGGCACCACCGATCCAGAAGATCCCAAAACATTGCCAAACCGCACCATCGACAAACGCATGTCATGGCCTTGTTGTTGCACTTGTTGAGCCACGGCTTGCAGCACCATTTCGGCCAAGCGCTTGCTTGCCCCCATTATGTTGGTGGGACGCACAGCTTTGTCGGTGCTGATCAGCACAAAATCTTTTACCCCATGTGCAATAGCTTGCTCTGTTACCACCCATGTTCCACGCACGTTGTTGCGCACACCTTCGGCCGGGTTGTGCTCTACAAGTGGTACATGTTTGTATGCAGCGGCGTGGTACACCGTGTGAGGCTGCCATGTGCGCATGATTTCTGTCATACGTTGTTCGTTCCGCACATCCCCTAGCAAAGGCACAATTTCTACACGTCCCAGCGTAGCCGCATCGGCACTTTCCATCATCAATTTGCGTAACTCTTGCTCAATTGCGTACAACGCAAACTCGGTCATCTCAATCAATAGCAACTTGGCTGGGGCTGTAAGCAAAATTTGTCGGCATAGTTCTGAACCAATAGAGCCTCCGGCCCCCGTCACCAGCACCACCTTACCTGTATTGTTTTTAGCCATCATCATGACATTTGGAGGCACTGGGTCACGCCCTAGTAAATCCTCAACATCTAACTCTTTAAGATCCGCCACTTGTACACGACCGTGGGTTAAATCCATCAACCCTGGTAATGTGCGCACTTGCAACTTAAGCGGCACTAGGCTTTGAATAATTTCATTGCGGCGGCGACGCGATGCTGATGGGAGTGCCAAAAATATTTGCGTAACACCTAGTTTCACAACTTCCGCATCAAGTTCTGCTGGGTTATAAATGGGCAAACCATTCAATACCTGCCCATGCAAACGATCGTCATCATCCACATATCCCACCACAACCACTTCTACGGCATGGCTCATGCCTGTGGCTAATTGACGGCCGGCAGAGCCAGCGCCATAAATTAAGGCTCGGGAAATAGCACTTCGTTTACGCTTGGCCCCAAATCCGCCTAACCATCGGCGCACAATTAGCCGAGAAGCAATCACCCCCAATGCGAACACCACTGGCTGCATAACCCCCAGTGATCGGGGCACACCGTCCACTCCTACCACTGTAAAAATCAAGGCAAACAACACGCTATAGACAAGTAAAGCCTTATTTAAGGTATACAACATTTGCAACCCTGCATATCGAAATATTGCGCGATACAACCCGAATACAGTAAATAGAGGAATTGCGATGCACCCCCCAACTAACAGCATCCAGATATGTGGCAAGCTCCACCACAACCAAACATCTGTACGCAGCCCAACAGCAATCATTGCGGCCAATCCACAGAAAGCAACATCGCTGATTACAGCGAGGGATTGCTTTACAGACCTGTTAGCGTCTAACAGATATTGCTTAGTCCAATTGTTTTTCATAGGGTAAGAATTGAAGCTTGCTTCATCACAGTACTAATTGCTTCACATGTTTTTTTTATTTCATGATCAGTCAAAGTGGGATGCACCAAAAACATCAAAGAAGTCTCACCCAGCGCTTTAGCCACCGGCAAGCGTACCTCTGGCCGCCACCCAGTTCCGTCAAACGCCTTTTCTAGATATACCTCGGAGCAAGAGCCTTGATAACAAGGTACGCCCAGCGCGTTGATGGCATCCAAGATGCGGTCGCGACTCCAGCCTTCATTTAAAGTCTCTTGCTTGACGTACACATAACATTTGTAGTGTGCATGCGCATTGCCTCCATGATTAGGAAAATCAGGTACGCGCAAAGCCGGAAACTGACGACAAGCATCCAACACAGCTAATGCATTACGAGTGCGCTTAGCTGTCCATGACTGCATGCGTTGAATTTGAATGCGCCCTAAAACAGCTTGAGTTTCAAGCATTCGCCAATTGGTACCAAAAGTTTCATGCAGCCATGCATATCCAGAAAAATGTTGCCGCTCATAGACTGCCTCGTAGCTCTTCCCATGATCCTTGAATGACCACATATCACGCCATAAAGTATCATCGTTTGTAGTTACCATGCCCCCCTCGCCACCAGTTGTCATAATCTTGTCTTGGCAAAAACTCCATGCCCCGACATGACCAATGCTTCCCACGCTATGGCCTTTGTAACGGGCACCATGCGCCTGAGCGCAATCTTCAATCACCTGCAACCGATGCTGCTCAGCCAATGCCATTATCGGATCCATGTCACAAGGCCAGCCAGCCAAATGAACACAAACCACAGCCTTTGTTTTTGGCGTCAAAACCGCGGCTATGGTTCGCGCAGAGATGTTGCCACTATCAGCTTCCACATCAGCAAAAACGGGCGTTGCACCAGCATTAGCTACGCAAGACACACTGGCAATGAAAGTGCGTGGCGTCACTACCACCTCGTCACCAGGGCCAATCTTGAGCGCCTTCAATGCCACATCTAGAGCCACGGTGCCGTTAGTCAACGCGATGGCATACCGCGTGTCAACCCAAGTGGCAAACTCCTTCTCAAACTCGCGACATTCGGTTCCCGTCCAGTAATTCACCCTATTGGAAAGCAGCACACGTTGCACGGCATCGGCATCTTCGATAGTGAATGAAGGCCAAGGAGAAAAGGATGTATTGAGCATAGAAAGAGATCAAGTGTTTTGCTGAAAAGGCCGCGCCGGGTTGCCCACCACCGTAGTGCCGGGGGGCACGCTTTTGGTCACCACCGCACCCATGCCCACCACAGCACCCCGACCAATGACCAGCGGTGCGCCAGGCTGTCCCTGCTTAATGACCGCACCCGTGCCAATGTAAGCGTGGTCTTCAATCTGCACATTGCCGTTGCACATAACGCCCGGAGCAAAGGTCACATAGTCGCCAATCACACAATCGTGCTCGACATAACTGTAAAGATTGGCGTGAAAGTGCCGCCCAATACGAACATTGCTCGTCAGCGTAACAAAGGGGCAAAGCACTGCGCCATCGCCCAGCTGCACATCGTCCAGCTGCACAACATTGTCCGCACGCACCTCAAAAAACTGAATCCGATCGGCGGCGCAACGCTCTGCCAGCTTTTGGCGTACCGAGCTATTGGCAATAGCAATACTGATGTGCCTACTGTCAGCCGGCCGCGTCAGCCACTGCGCATACGTCAGCACCGGGTGGCCGTTGACCATGGGCGCCGGGGGGTGGTCATCCACAAATACCAACTCATGCAGCTGCCCGCTTGCGGCCCAGCGCGCCCGGGCCAGAGGCAGCACACCGCGTCCACACCCGCTGGCACCAAAAATTGCAATTTGCTTCACGATAAGTCCTTTTGTACAAAAGAGCCGGTAAACTTGGGCATGGTAGCCTCGCCCACTGCGCTAATGCCATCGCGCACCAGCACCTTGCGCACCGTCAACCACAAAATCTTGATGTCCAGCCACAGGCTACGGTTATCTACATACCAAACATCTAGGGCAAACTTATCTTCCCAGCTGATGGCATTGCGGCCATTGATCTGCGCCCAGCCGGTGATACCGGGTCGCACCTCGTGGCGACGGGCCTGTGTTTCGCTATAAAGCGGTAGATATTCAATAAGCAAGGGACGCGGCCCCACCAAACTCATCTCGCCCTTTATCACATTCCACAGCTCGGGCAACTCGTCCAGACTGGTGGCTCGCATCCAGCGGCCAAGGGGCGTGAGCCGCTGCGCGTCAGGCAGCAAGGCACCGTCTGACCCGCGCTCATCCGTCATGGTACGAAACTTCACCATCTTGAACGGTCGACTGTGTAAGCCGGGGCGCACTTGGGTAAAGAGTAGAGGGCCACCAAGCTCTTTTCTGATCCACCAAACAAGAAAAAACAAAGGTACAGCCAGCACGAAAAGCCCGAGCAGAGCAGCCAAAAAATCAAAGAGTCGTTTCATACTTTGACTCCAATGACCCAGTCCACCCAAGCATTAGCTAGTTTTTCTCGACTGAACTCTGAACGTGCCAGTAACAATCCACGCTGCCCCATCCCGTTCAAAACATCTCGATCAGCGGCGGCGTGTTCCAACGCATCGGCAAATGCTTGGGCGTCGTCAGGGGGTACGGCAAAACCACATTGGTGTTTATTGATCATCTCAGCCAACCATCCTGGGTAGTTATTTAAAACAGGCAAGCCTGCAGCGATGTAATCAAAAAACTTGTTGGGAGATGTGCCGTAATAGAAAGCTGGGATATTGGCTAATACCTGCAGACCAAGGTCGGCTGCAGCCATCAAGCCTGCTAGGCTGGCCTTATTTACTGGATCATGGAAAACCACATTGTCTAAATTTTCGCGCAAAGCGCGTGATTGCAAAGCTGCTTTGAGTTTGCCTTGCCCGATCAAAAGAAGCTTTATGTCGACACGCCCCCTACGCTTGAGTTCTGCTGCAGCGTCCAACACCGCCTCCAACCCATTTGCCATTCCGTGGGTACCCGCAAAGACCGCCAACAAATCAGTACTAACGACACCATCTGGTCGCCATGGCTGCACCGCCTTGCCAAAAATATCCAAGTCGCATCCATTTGGTACTGCTGCAATACGTCCACGTAACACACCTCGGCGCACTATCCCATCCACAATGCCTGGAGACAAGCCAATCAGCCGATGCGCCGAGCGATAACTCGCCCACTCCAAAACGCTCATTGCCCCCAATACTATTGGGTTACGGATCACCCCCATAGCTCGTGGTAGTTCAGGCCAAAGATCACGCACTTCAAAAACAAATGGCTTGCCCCGCAGCCATCGTGCAAGTATTCCAGGTATGCCCGCTGTCAGCGGGGTGGTAGTAGCGAACAGAACGTCGTACTTTTCCGTCAAAGCCAAGTTAATGCTTCGCATCGCAAATTTCACAAACGTCATGGCACGTTTGACAAACCCATCCGAATTGGAATAAGCCAGTTCAAACTCAATGATGTCGATGCCGTCAATGGTGCCACACCTGCGACCACGTTGAAAAATCTGACTCAAACCGGTTTCCCCCCCACCATAGCTGCCGCAAACCATAGTGACTTGGTGCCCACGCGCAACCAGACGGCGCGCCATTTCATACGAGCGGATGCCAGCTGAACCTTTTGGTGTTGAGAAGTGTTGATGGAAGTAAATAATCTTCATACCGTCCAGTAAAACTCTGTCGTCAGCGTTCCAGCCTGTTCAATTTCAACTTCCAACACGGGCAACGCTGTTTTATCCATGTAATGGCGCGACTCCCAGCCCGACACAAGCTCGAAACGCTTAACTGGGACACTGGAAGTCACCGACAAACCGAATTCGTCTGATACACCACGTGAAAGACGAAAGCCCATCGACGTTGGCAGCGGACTCCAATCACCCGGCATCAAACGCCAACGAAGCACTGCTCGATTAGCAAAGCCTTTAACTTCGTCGATGACCTTCAAGCCTGAGCTATACACGCTAACTTGCCTGTGATGACAAGCGCCATAGCTATCGCAGTAGCCAGCGCCAAAGTTCGTCGCCTTGCCGTCATTCCTGAGCGGCTGTAAGCACTCTGTCTTCAACCAATCACCAAACAAAAAACGGCTAATGCGCGGCATTTGATCACGCCCATCAAATTGGACTGTGTTGTGGCTTGCTGTACCAGCAAAGTAATTCAACCACTCTGGCTCAGTGTTGTAACTAAAGGTCCCTGCATCACGCAACACATTTTCTGCCCCCAGCCACAAATCTATATGCAGCGCATCCGCTTGACTAGGTCGAAAACGAAAACGTGGGTAACGCAGCAGGGCCATGACAGCACCGCGCCGAAGTATGGCAAACCCACCATCATCTGCAACGTAATTTTTTGGAGCAGGCGCAATTTCCGCAGGAATTTCAACCCCCAGCCATTGCAAGGGATTGTCATATAGGCCGGGCTGCGCATAAGCACGTTTACTCGCAAACAAAGCCATGGCGAGTTGCACAGTCGGCCTGTAGTCTCGGTACGGAGTTTCGCTTAATTGCAGCAAGCGAGTCCCATCGTTGGCTCCGATATTTGGGCCATCGCCGTTGACTGAGTTAATCATATGATGTAGCCATTCAGTCGCGGCCAGTGCCCGAACTTGCCAACTTGTTGAAAATGGCATCAAGTTCAGCCGTTGGCACCACACTTCAACCATGCAAAAAGTATCAAGCATTACACGGTGGTAATTGAGCGAATATTGGCTAAAGCTACCCTTCGTACCAATCAAACGGTCGGCGCGATTTTCGAGCCAACGACGCCCCAAGTCTGCCCAGCTCTCAGCCTCCGGCAAGCCTAAGGCAAACAACCAACTCCCCCCTATGAACAATGCTGCCGCCTCGGAAGTACCATGATTATTGTCCTGCGCCATTGCATATTGCAGGGTGGGCGCAATGCGTTGCAGGTGAAGACGCACCAAATCGCGCAATCCCGGCGCAACTGAACGTATCTGCCCCAACATCATTGCAGCTATGGCGAGATGCATCACGCGAATGGATGCCTCTTGACCGCACTTCCAGTTCGGCCCCTTGTAAGGCGGATTCTGATCGACCCAGTCTGCCAACCATTCATTTAAACGTTTCAAAGCATTCTCATCGCTTTTCATTGCCCTCTGTGCAAACGCCAGCACCCAATCCATACGCGACAACTCCCAAATGAGCTTAATATCGCCAACGGCAGGATCGAAGTCAGGGAGCAGCCACCACTCTCTCTCAGGTCTTGGCACACGCTGGCCGTTTAGCGGATTAGTCAGCCATTCGGGCGCCGCATCTGTCAGTCTAATTTGCGAATGGCTAAACAACACCCCAGAAGTCTGCCAAGCTGAAACTGCAGGAGCATTTACTACGCTATTTGTCTGAGCAGACAAAAAGAACGGCCCATTCGGTACGCGAGCCCTCAGCCGTCTAACCGGGTTAAATCCAAGCTTGACACCCAATCGATAACCAGCCGCACGCACGACATTGCGCAAGCCCAACGCCCTCAATGTACGCGTTTTGGTAGCCCAATTCGTCATTGATTACGCAACTGCTCTGACACTTCAATGGTGACGCGTGCCACCTCAAAAATCTCATCAGCAGGTATGGCCGGTGTACCTGTTTCAATGGCCTTCAAATAGGCAGCTGCGCAAGCTGTTTGCCCCTTGTCCTGCTTCCACAGGTTCAGCTTGCTAAACCCCGACCAGCCAAACCCTATGAGCTTGCGGAAGTTGTTCAGCTGCAGCACACGGCCAGCGGTGAACACCTCTATTCGCTCCTTTGGAAAACTCGCTGCCCCATTCGCCAAGTAAAGGATGGTGCCAAAAGAACCATCTTCAAAACCCAATGTAATCGAGGCCTTGTCTTCGGTGATTGGCACGCCTGGCACATCACCCATGCGGCGGGCTTGAATGGAAACAATTTGACTGCCTGCCAGAAAACGCATGAGATCAATAAAGTGACAGGCCTCGCCAATAATCCTGCCACCACCCACCGCGTGGTCTTGGGTCCAATGATTGGCAGGAATAGCCCCAGCATTCATCGTCATGATGAAGCTCTTGGGCTCCTTCACCGACTCTAGCAGCGACTTCATCTTTTGCACTTGCGGAGAAAAACGACGGTTGAAGCCCACCATTACCTGCACACCGCCCATAGAAGCTCGCGACTGAGCCGCCTCATACGCCGAGCGGACTGCATCAAGACCTTCTTGGTCTATCGCCAAAGGTTTTTCCACAAATACATGCTTCCCTGCCTGCAAGGCCTGCGTCACAAAACGTGCATGCGTATCATGGCGCGTAACGATTGCCACCGTGTTGATCTTTTCATTGGCCAAAAGTGCCGTCACATCTGTGGACGCCTCAGCGAAACCAGCTTTCTCACCATGAATCACTCCGTTGATACCACCAGCCGTAACAATAGAGTGAAACTGCGCTCCGGCCGCCTTGAATGCAGGAATCAACATGCGCGATGCGTAATTTCCCGCGCCAATAAAACCCATTACCGGAAGTTGGGGAGCAAACGTTGCTCCTGGCTTTAACGAGACCTGCCGGACCATTCGCTGCGAAACTGGCGACGTGTATTGCAACAGCATCCCTAAGGCCGTCATGTCAGACGTAAGCGCCTCGTAGGCCTTTGGCGCATCCTCAAAAACAAAGCGATGCGTAATAAGTGGCTTCACATTAAGTTGCCCACTCGCCAGCATGTCCAGCACAGCTTCGAAGTTGCGCTGCTCAGTCCATCGAACATAACCCAGCGGGTAATCGAGCCCCTTCTCCTCGTAATTCGGGTCGTAGCGTCCTGGGCCATACGAACAGCTAACCTGAAAGCTCAGTTCTTTCTCATAAAAGTCGGCTCGGTTTAACTCCAGCCCGGTCACCCCAACAAGCACAATTCGTCCCCGCTTACGACTCATTCGGGCGGCCTGTGTCACCGGATCATTTGAGTGGGTAGATGCAGTGATGATCACCCCATCAACTCCCTTGCCACGACTCAACGCAATACCGGCAGCAACAGGGTCTTCACCAACACCTAGATTGCAAGTTTGCGCACCAAACTGCCTTGCCAGAGCGAGCTTAGCCTCGTCAAAATCGACCGCTAGCACTCGACAACCTTGGGCGCGAAGCAGCTGCACCGTCAACAAGCCAATCAAGCCTGCACCAGTGACCACAAATGTCTCACCAAGTGTAGGCCGCGCTAAGCGGATACCCTGCATGCCAATGCTAGCAACCACCGTAAAGGTAGCAGACTCATCATCGACAACATCAGGAATGAGGGCGCACAAATTTTTTGACACTTTGACAATGTCCGCATGCGAACCATTAGAAACCACTCTATCTCCAACTTTGAAGCCTGCCACACCATCTCCTACATCAGCCACTACACCTACGTTGCAGTAGCCAAGAGGCAGCGGTTGCGCAAGTTTGGATCGGATTGCCTCTAAAGTCGTTAGTACCCCATCTGTCACCACTTTTTCGAGAACCATCCTCACCTTATCAGGCTGCTGGCGAGCTTTGCCTAGATAGGAAGACTTACCAAAACCAACTAGCATCCGTTCTGTACCTGCAGATATCAGCGAGCACTTTGTATTTACAATTAATTTGTTTTCGCTAATAGCGGGAGTTGGCGACTCTTTAATTAGAGTTCGCCCAGTATCAAACTCTTGAACAACTAGCCTCATAATGCCCCCAAATTTATGAATTCCCTAATAAACTCATGCACGCTTAAGCTATGGTTTATCATTTGATTGTCAATTGATTTATCAATATCAATACCATTTAGAAAATTTAGCAAACTATTATCATCCGCAGGATCAATACAAATAGCCCCTGAATAACGAGGACATACGTTGGTCGCTAACACCGGAACACCCAAGTTAATTGCATCTGCAATCGCGACGCCAAAACTATCAATAGTATTCATCCTTATATATCCATCAGCAACAGCAAGAACTCTCATGAAATTCGATTCAGACTGAGCCCAAAACATATAGATATCGTCCCTTCCTTCAATATCTTTTCTAATCAAAGGCATTAGTCCATCATCATCCTTGCCATACAAAAAAAGAGCCAAGGCAACATTACGTCCGTTTACATTCACTTTCTTTATCGCACTTATAACACGTTGGTGTTGATATATTTTAGTTGGATACCCGCTGACGACATAAAGCCTGAGACCTTCCGCCCTCCAATCACTTATAACCTTCGGCAAATCTGATTTAACATTATTCAACTGCGACTTATCACATTCAATGTAAAACTTCAGTGGAAGTTTTACAACCCTGTCCGATGCATATTTTTTATAAAAATCGCCCTGTTCAGACGAGACATAACCGACAACATCAAACTTTGATAGTGCGTAGCGTACAAACGGCCTCAAAATTAATGCCCATCCACTGAAATGTATTTTTCCATGATATAGAATTAATGCCCAATGATTATTTTTCTTTGGCAAAAATACAAAGAACAAAAGCGAGCGCCATGTTGAGAAATTGAATAATACATGACGACCATTCATTCTCATACACTCGAAAAATAACCCAAGAAATCGTGTTTTTAGTATTTTATGAGCTATAGGCAAAACCTCCTTATCATCAGAAGGGTAAGGGTCAATTATTTCCGTAAACAATTTCACATCGCTGCGTATTAGCCTTGACATAAAGTTACTAATTCCACCAATCGGATTTGGCACCCCCCCCACCAAAATCACCTGAATTGAATCAGAGAAAGCTCCGTTTGTATTTTGATTTGTACTCATTTTATCTTTCAAAAATAATTTTTTGGATCACGCAAATAAAATCTCGACACAACTTAATAAGCAACCCCAAGATATATGCAATCGTTACCCTCTCATAATTGACATCAATTATTAAGTATTTATCAAATTTATTTATTGTATGAACCCCATGTCCACCCCAGGCAGATGAATCAATACTTCTAATTTCACGCTCAACATAGATAGATTCATTCAAAATTACAATTTCATTAATGATAATTTTTTCACCGTATCTATTTGTGCAATCCTGTGAAGGTCTATATATTCGCCCATTCATGCCAAATAAATTGCCTGCGGGCCTGACTTTTTTTGATACTTTTACTGGATTACATTTATGTGGAATCCATTCTCCGGAAATTTTATCAGCATAAAATAGATATAAAGAATCGCTTTTCAACGTTGTCCATAGCCAAAATTTTTCATTGTGAAAATATATTGTCGGATCTTCGCCTACAAAGGGCAATTTGTAATTTGCCAAGTTCAAAAACAATTCATTATTAAAGATTTTTATATCATAAATAGGCCCATTTTTTGACTCCATATTCTCCGGAATCAAAAGAATAGTGTCATCATAACTAAAAATAAATGGATAAGAGGCGTGTCCACAGATACTTGACATTTCCTTCTCTTCAATAAATCTCAAATTCTCCGTCAGCCTTGCACAAACCACTTTTCCTATCCGACGAATGTAGTCATACCGTTCGTAAAATAAAAAGATGCTACCATCAATTCTAATTATAAATGGATCAGCAACATAGCAACCCCACGGCACAGGAAGATCGATCCATGTTGGGACAGGTAATGCAAAATTAAGATCCTCAAAGCTTGCAGAAATACACCCAATAGACCAGCTATCTTTATATAAAAATCTCCTTATGATTTTTTTAATATTAAATAACGCCATTAATAATTTTTTTAACAAAATAATACACTCCGGAAAAGCAATAATAAGAAATTGAAGTATATTCAATGGTTTCTACCAAATTACCACCGAAGCCTTTTTTAAATTTATCTATACCAATTTTTTTTTGATCAATCGCCGAACCTGAGTAACCCCCAAAGTCATAATAAACAATTCCCATTTCTTTGAAATTTTTCATATCTTCCCAATGAAGCCATTTATTTGCACGCCCTACCAGCTGGCTATTTCCTAAAATCTTAAACCTGTAACTCGAAGAAAATAATAGCCTCACGACACCTATAGTGGGATAGATCTGATGCACATGAGCGCACAAGATGATGTCATCACATTTAACGAAACTCACTATCAAATCATCTTGATATGCAGCTAATAACTCTTTTCTAACGATCGGCAAACCCTTACTAATAGAAAATTCATTATGAAAATTTAAATACCAATCAAAATCTTTTGTAAATTCAATTACCAATCCGTCTTTCTCCGCTTTTCTGATCTCATTTCTATAGTTTGGCAAAAAACCGGAAAAAATATTAGCGAGCGGCTCAGACAAAGATTTAACCAAAGTCAGACACCTTCTTCTGATAAATCCGAATTTAAAACTCGTCAATCCAGTTTGACAGTGGATAACAAATTTACAAAACTCATTCGACTTAAATTCATTCAAATAATACGTATGATGAACATTAAGCCTTCCAATTTTGATTAGGTATTGCGACATCTAGCTTGAATGAAAATTAATGAGCTTAGGAAGCAGGCGCCCGACAAAATACTAACCTCCCGAAATGATTGGACAAATTTGAAAGAACCCGAACGTTCGAGCAGGCGATTT